>SMVB01369643.1_pt1 | contig 19746 bp, 11 predicted proteins | sample 2456461 | NCBI WGS metagenome assembly SMVB01 (sample SAMN11095934, study PRJNA526329) | marine sediment metagenome | biome: Marine sediment; feature: Surficial sediment; material: Deep marine sediment; isolation source: Hadal surficial sediment | place: Pacific Ocean | collected 2014-05 | depth...
GCCACGGTTAATGCTCGAATTCCAGTGAGTAACTCTTCATCGGTAGCCGATGAGAGATCCACAGACTTCCAATGGTCAACCACAGCAAGATAATTTGGTAAACCTTCCTCCTTCCACATGGGAATTAAGTTCCCGATCATCTTTTTAAGGTTGGTAACATACCAGTAGAGAATCTTGGGAATAGTCAATAGCAATCGCCATCCTGTGTTATAGGAGGCGCGGCAGTAAGCATAGCCATTTACGGTGAGGAACATCGGCCGTTCAATAAAGTCTTCGATCTTAAACGGCATATCAAACAGTGACAGAACCTGATCCAGAGACTGATCAAGACCATCCTGCAGATACAGTTCTTCAAACAGTGGCGAAAGTGGCTCGGGCATGTTTTCAACCACCTGGCGCCGGATAAGTTTTGTTCCCTCTTGAGGTGGTTTCCATTGGACATCAGAAAGTGGCGCAGCGGGTAAATTGGTGATAGGGCGTGATTGCAATAAATAACAATCACCGTCTACCACAGCCCACTCGATATCTTGTGGTACGCCGTCAAATAACTGCTCCACTTTGATACTTAACCTGGCTAGATTGATCTGTAAGTCTTCCGCTAGTGAGGATTCCCCCCGCTTATTTTCAGGGACATCCTCAACACGGGTTCCTTGATCTGGTAACGATACAATCATCTGTTGCTTGTCGCTGGTAAGAGACTGCTTTATTTCTAAGCTGGAACGCTCCACTGTATAGGTGTCGGGTGTCACCCTACCGGAAACAATGGCTTCACCAAGGCCGTAACTGGCATTGATGACGATTTCCTCTCGATTACCACTAACGGGATTGGCAGTAAACAATACGCCTGCAACTTCTGCCTGTACCATGATCTGCACAACAACAGCCATGGCAATGTCTCCATGGTCAATCCGCATTTTTTCACGGTAGCTAATGGCTCGCGCCGTCCATAAAGAAGCCCAACAGTTGCGTACCGCCTCCAACAGGGCCGACTCACCACACACATTCAAATACGTGTCCTGTTGCCCGGCGAAAGACATACCAGGTAAATCTTCAGCAGTCGCCGACGAGCGTACGGCAACCGCCCTGCCACCTCCTTTCAATTCACCATAAGCTTGCCTAATGGCTTCGGCGGTTGCTGTTGGTATCTTCGCAGTTGAGAACAATGTTCGAATGTTTGTTTCCGCTTCATCTACCAATAGCGGTTGTCCAGCAACCCTGGCGACAATTTCCAGTATTGCAGCTTGTAGATTATTCACTTCGACAAATTCGAGGTAAGTATCAGTGGATAGGATAAATCCGGGGGGAACCAGTAGATGGGCCGAAGCTAATCGACTAAGAGACCTGCCTTTGCCTCCAGCCTGGGCCAGAGAAACATCAGGTACATTAAGGGGCACTATTTTATTAGGCGGCATGAAAATGGTTCGCTCTAACGTTTGTATTTATTGTTTTGAGTTTACCAAGAATCCTACAAAGCAAAAAGAAGGATCAAGTTACTCTGACCTCGAGGTACCCCCACAATATAAATCCCTAGTTCGGTAACCTAGGGGATAGGCATATCGTTCACATAACCGGGGTGGGGATGTCCTTTCCTGGTACCTGCCCTCAAGAGATGAGCACAGTGTCTTCGAACGGCACCGAGTGGCACTGTGGTTAGGCGGCGGACCGCGCCCCTCCAGGGTTGCCCTCTCTGCGAAAAATGCGCTGGACGGCGATCATTTGTCTAGGCTCGGCTCTTGTCTATCATTGCCGCTACACCACAGTCCCACTCGTTGCCTTGGATCATTGTTTAGATCGACTATATTCAACTTCGAACTAGGGTCGTCTCAGAGGCTTGTGCATCTCCAGAAAATAGTGTCTTAGTTCATTATTAGGCTACAAAATGTTGGCCTATCACGAAGTTTGCCAGTCACTGCAAGCGCTGGATTAGGGGATTCTGTTAACTCAGCAATGAAAGTAGGGGTCCATCTATACTTATGTTTATAATCTAATAAAACATAATTCGACGATCTACGCAGTTTTGCCCGTGACACCTTCGATCTGAATAAAGATTACGCCTGGTGATTTCTGTCTGATACCATAAGCCAACGTTCGTACTGGCAACACAAAAGAGGCAGTTCATGAATAACAAGAATAATTCGTCATTAGTTTTGATTGTGCTGGTATTGTCCACACTGTTTTTATCGATTAATACTGTAACCGCGGCAGAACTGAAACTGGTACGTTACGGTGAAATGGGCAGCGAAAAACCGGGTCTGATTGATGCGCAGGGACAGATTCGTGATCTGTCCGGACATATAGAAGATCTGACACCGGACATGCTCTCCGATGCCAGCCTGGAAATGATCGCTGCTATACCACTCAACGAATTACCTGTTGTTACAGGCGATCCCCGGTTAGGTGTTCCTCTGACCGGCATCAGCAAAATCCTTGCGGTCGGATTTAACTATGTCAATCATGCCGCAGAAATGGCGACCGAGTTACCAACTGAGCCACTCATTTTTATGAAGGCGCTTTCATCACTGAATGGCCCTTATGACAATATTGTACAGCCCCGCGGCGGATTCAAACTGGACTATGAATCAGAGCTGGTAGTCGTTATTGGCAAGAAAGCGCAGTATGTTGAGATTGATGACGCTTTTGACTACGTGGCTGGTTACACCTCAGGCCATGATGTTTCTGAACGAGCATTTCAGCGTGAGCGCGGTGGTCAATTTGTAAAAGGCAAAAGCGCCGATACATTCGGGCCGGTTGGGCCCTGGCTGGTGACGCGGGACAGTATAGACGATATCCAGAACCTGGCTGTATGGTCTGAAGTGAACGGTGAAAAACGCCAGCAAGGTAATACTACCGATATGGTGTTTGGTGTTGCCCATATTGTCAGCTACATCAGTCAGTTTATGACCCTGAATGCCGGTGACATTATTTTCACCGGAACGCCAGCCGGCGTTGGCGATGGCATGACTCCGCCGGTTTATTTAAAACCTGGCGATGTAGTAAGGGTCGGCATTGAAGGTCTGGGTAATCAGCAACAAACCATATTGCCACCGCCTCGATAGATTTTTTAGGCGAATCGGACACGGTAAAGGGGTAGGAGGGACTAAATTTTTACCATTAGGACCCCTTTAATACTCCTCTAATTTATTCAGGACGAAAGCTCCGCGCGATAAGCGTAGTAAGCAACCACTCGAGGGTCACTCCCTATACGTTCCTGATGTTCGACCAGGCTCGGTGCCACTTGTTGCACATAATCTGTTGGAATGTGATCGAGACGCCCCGCACGCAGCGAACGAATCTGGACGAATGAGCGAAGATCAGCCACAGTTAACTGGTTAGCAGCAAAGTATTCTCCACCTCCTCGGGTCAACAGGCCATCCACACCTCTCAGATAGGTAGTCATCCATCCTTCCACGAATTTTTCACGTGCCAGTCTCAGTTCTTCACCCTCCAGGCCGAATGTATGTACCAGGTAATGCGTGAGGTCCTCGAGGGCGCCCAATACCTCATCACAGTACAGTGCCTGAAGATTATCAGTCGGATACAAACCCGCGATCTTGCCGATATAGCGGCTGAGGGAGTTTGATTGTGTCACCGCAACGCCATCGATTTCGAGTACTGGCACGGAATTAAAAGGTGTGCCCTGTCGCATCTCGTTAAACTGTTCAAACGAGATGCGGTCATCTTCAAATTCGACTCCTGCGATATGAAATGCGATGCGAATTGATTCAGCACGGCCACCATCGAAATCGAAATAAGTAAGCTTATAACTAGACATTCAGAAATCCCCCTCTGTAAAACATAACTCTTGTATTGCGGATAAATTTTATGAGGCTGTTTCGACAGTCTCGAGTTATTCCACCCTGCAATCTCTGGCAATAGCCTTGCCGGAAAAACCGCTTCCGCTTTTTGACAACCATTGTCAGATGGAATTCCAGGATCAAGCCAACTAGTCTAGCTCTAACACGATCTTTCCACGACTGTGCCTGGTCTCACTCTGTTCATGCGCTTGTGGTGCCTGTTGAAGTGAAAAGCGGTAATTCACTATGGGGCGGACCGTACCGTCCTCGATCAGTTCTCCTATCTGACTTAACTGCTCCCAGTCGGGTCGGACCAGGGTGGAAGTGACGCGGATATCATTCCGCTCCGGGTTCCTGCCCTGGGGTGTAAGCCCTACTATGGATATGAGCGTGCCCCCCTCTTTCAATACTGCCATGGAACGAACCTGGGTTTCCCCACCAATCGTATCCAGCACAACGTCTACATCAGTCGCAAAATCTTCGAAACGCTGCGTACGGTAATCCACCTGCACATCCGCGCCAAGCTCGCGTAGAAAATCATGGTTGTAGTCCGACGCCGTGGCTATTACTCTTGCTCCGCGCCATTTGGCAAGTTGAATGGCGATTGAACCCACTCCACCGGCACCGGCGTGAATGAGGACTGTCTGTCCTGCTTGGAGATTCGATATCTCAAACAAAGTCTGCCATGCCGTGAGCCCTACCAGGGGAACTGAAGCGGCTTCTGCGTGCGATACGTTAAGCGGCTTGGTTGCCGCTTCATTTTCTTTCACGATCGTGTACTCGGCATATCCTCCGCCACGCCGAAGATCGAGCATGGCAAACACGTCGTCGCCCACATCAAATCTGGTGACACCTGGCCCGATCGAAGCAACAGTTCCACTGACATCAAAACCTGGAACATAGGGCGGCACAGCGCCAGAAAGTCCAAAGGCCCGCCCAGAGCGAACTCCCGTATCAACCGGATTAATCGCAGCGGCTCGAACACGCAACAGTAACTCACCCGCCGTCGGGACAGGTATCGGAATCTCCCGCACCTCAAGAACCTCTGGTCCTCCAAACGCCTGTATCTGAATTGCCTTCATGGTAGTCGTGTCTTGTGCGACAAGACACAGGGGGAAAAAGCAACTCAAAACAAAGGTTAACTGAAAAAATAAAAATCTCATTCCATCAAATCCCTTCTTGCCTGCAATTAAGGGTGCTGCAAAATCCTGAGCGCAACCATGAATTTCAAATCAAGCACCATCAGCTTCCGCGTTAGCTATTAATCGACGCTCGCGTAGTAGCATAAACAGTGGCACCGTGGTTGCTGCAGCGACAGTGAATGTAAGTATGAAGCCCACTGCCCACAACCAGTAAGACATATTAAGGCGCTTAATTTCTATAAATGACCAGACCAGAAATGCCATTACTACAACACCCAGATCATTGGCAATGGACGTCGATGCGGAATTGGTATAAAGGTCCGCTATAAATCCGGTTTCTCGGGGTTGTAAGTTGAAGTACCAGGTCACGCATAGACCAATTATCGCCAGTAAACCATAAACAATTTGTAATACAGTTAAATTCATCGTAGTCCCCGATTATTTCTTTCTGAAATTGAATACTCAGTGAATTTCATCGTCGTCCCGATTATTTTTTCCTGAAATTGAGTGCTCAGTGATTGTCATTGTTGCTCTCAATTATTAGTAATTATTGACATCAAGCTCACACGTTTTTGCTTCGCGAAATTTTCTAAGGCAAACGAAAAACGAACAACATATTGCCGCCACTTCGTTGCTGGATCTCCGGGGTTAACGTCCGATAAGTAATGCCGCCACCCGCTGCAATAGCAATGTACTGAACGCCGTCCACACTGTAGGTGACCGGGAAACCACCGGCGGTGGAATTGAGAATCTGCTCCCAGAGAATCTCGCCGTTGTCGGCATCGAATGCACGAAATCGTCGGGCGTCATCCGTAACAAAGACCAGTCCACCACCTGTGGTTAAAACTGATCCCCCTATTCCTGCACGTTGTCTATGGGTCCAAAGTGCGTCTCCGGTTGCAACGTTCACCGCGGTGAATAAGCCTACTTGTCCGTCTGTCTCCGGAGTCGGTATGATGATATTTGTTGCCGATCTATGGTGCAGACCTACCGTAGGTTCCACCGGATTCAGGTAGTAGTCCATGCAGGCATTGTTGGTTGGCGCGTAGAGTGCATTGGTCTGCGGACTGTAACCCACAGAATTCCAATTGATACCGCCGCGGGTAGTGGGACAAACCATTTTGCGCTGCCTGATTTCTGTCATTGCTATCTGAGGATTGGTTATGCCTTTGCGTCCCTCGATATCAACACCGATGATTATATTCTGAAAGTTGGTCTCGCGGGCCCACAGAAAATCCCCGGTGGCAGCATCCAGGGTCCAGATTATTCCCGGCTTGCCGGGAATTCCGGTGATTACCTTGCGCCGCGAGTTAGAGGTAATATTCGGGTTTATCCAGGTTACAGCGTCCGCGTCTGGTGTCACTTCTGTCTCTACTATGAGGCGTTCGAAGGGGTGATCCTGGTCCCAGTTACCACCCGGGATATGTTGAAAGTACCATTCGATTTCTCCTGTATCGGCATTGAGTGCCAATGTAGAGCTTGTATAGAGAACATCACCACCATTGGTATCACGCTGAATATCGCCCCAGGGAATGGGTACCGCCACGCCGACGAAAATCATATTGAGATCGGCATCATAGCTGGATGGCATCCAGGCTGAACCTCCTCGGCGTTGTTCATCCGGCAAGTCTCCCCAGGTTTCAGCCCCTGGCTCGCCGATTTTTGGCACTGTGTTGGTACGCCACAATTCTTCGCCGGTATCCGCATCATGGGCAGTGATCCAACAACCGGTGTTAATGTAATAGCAACCTGACATGCCAGCAATGATCTTACCGTCGAATACCTGAGGTCCACCCGAGTAATGTTGGCCAACTGTCCAGTCTCCTACCCGGTGCTCCCAGGTCACTTCACCGGTACGTGCATTGAGGGAAACCAGGTAAGCATCGCGAGTGGCGATGATGAGTTGATCCTTATACAGAGTGCCGTTGCGATTAGCGCAGGACAAAGGAGCAACATGTTCCACTGTCGGCCGTCGATATTCCCACAACAAGGTGCCATTAGTAGCGTCTACCGCCTCGATGAAATCGCAAGCCTGGGGTAAAAACATAACGCCATCATGAACCAGGGGAGTGGTTTCCTGTAAGCCTGGCTCCATGGTCCAGGCCCAGGCCAAACGCAAACTGCCCACGTTTGACTTGTTGATTTGATCCAGCGGGCTGTACCCCCAATGATCAGGCGTACGCCGCCACATCAGCCAGTCACTTTCAGGCGGGTTATCTAACTCAGCCAAAGATACCGGTGTATAGTCATCCAACAGTGATTGCGCTACGGCTACAGGTAAAAATGCACCAAAGGTAAAAATGATGGTGGTGAGGAGATACTGACGCGCAGTGGGGATTTGCATGCTTTATTCCTTCTGCCTTTGTTATTAAGTTCTGAATATCTGTTTAGTATTCTTTAGCAAAAATCAACTCGCTATAGTCGTAATACCTTCACTTCCTCCCGATCTAGCGTAAAGTGAATCGCTCATAGCCATCTTCTTTAGTGAAACTCTTAATATATAACAATTATTATTTGGTAATTGCATTGTATAAATGTGAAATAGACTACTTTATCCGTCCAGACTTACATAATTTTAGTCCTTACACTGTCTAAGGCAAAGCCAATGCAACCAGTCTCGAATCAGCCGCGCCTCCCACTGCAATAGCAATGTATTGTTTACCTTTGCTCAGGTACGTCATTGGCGTGCCGCGGGGTGGTAGAGGCAAATCCACTTTAGTAACGACTTCTCCAGTGGCCTTATCATAGGCGATCAACACTCCGGCTCCATCCTGGGTTCTGCTGCCAACAAAGAGTAGCGTTTTGGTTAATACCGGACCATTTACACCTGCGCTTCCAACAGGTCCTGGATCGGGAATACCCATATCAATAAGTCGTTGCCGAATGCCATCACCATGGGGTACCTGCCAGACATGATCCCCAGTATTCAAATCAATGGCCGTGATTCGCCCGTAGGGGGGTTTGGTTATGGGCAGGCCTTCAGGACCTCGAACCGACCGCACACGACGACTGCGTACATAATTCAAATCCGACTCTCTGGTGGGTTCGTCCAATGCGATCACCACTGTACCCGAATGTGAAGGGATGTAGATTATACCGGATTCCGGATCGACCGCGGCGCCAGTCCACTCCGCTCCGCCGCCAGACCCTGGCAGATTGATGGTGCCTCGAACGGATGGCGGGACGAACAGACCATAGTCAAATTGGGAAACGATATCCCAGGCTCTAGCTCGTAACTCCGGGGTGAAATCAATCAGGGTATCCTCGGATATACCCTGGTATTCAAAAGGCGCCGGTTTAGTTGGAATGGGTTGGGTGGGAGAAGTTATCTCACCCGGTACGTTTGATGGTGGAAACGGAGTCTCTATGATGGGCCAGACCGGTTCGCCATTTTCCCGATTCAACACATAGACAAATCCCTGTTTGGATATTTGGGCGACTGCCTTTATCGCTTTCCCGTCAACCACGATGTCCACCAAATTAGGTGCGGCAGGAAAGTCATAATCCCAGATACCATGATGCACAGCCTGAAAATGCCAGATCCTTTCGCCGGTTTCCGCGTCAACGGCGACCAGACTTTCGGCAAACAAATTGTCGCCCGGGCGATGACCGCCATAATAGTCGCTGGTGGGAGTACTTAAAGGAAGGTAGACATAACCCAACTCAGGGTCGGCACTGGCTTGAGTCCACATGTTGGTATTGCCAGTATCTTGCCAGGAATTATCTCCCCAGGTTTCGATACCAAATTGCCCTTGTTGTGGAATAGTATGGAATATCCAGCGCTGCTCGCCGGTGATGGTGTCGTAGCCTCGTACATGACCAGGAGGCGCTTCCTGAAATCTAGGTCCGTCAGCGATTGACGACCCAACCACCACCACGTTGTTGATGACTAGCGGCGCCGAAATGTTTGATACCCTTCTACGTTCAAACTCTCGGTCCAGACCTTGAACCAGATCTATTCTGCCGCCCTCGCCGAATGACGGATCGGGAATACCGGTTACTGCATCGATCGACCACAGGTAAAAATCATGGCTTGGCATATAAATTCTTTGCCGATCCCCCTCTGACCAGTACGCAACACCGCGGTGGTTAAAGCCTAAATTAGTTGGACGACCGGCTCGGTAGGAACCTGTATCGAAGGTCCAAATTGACTCACCGCTGACCGCATCAATGGCCGCGACCTGACCTAAAGATGTGCTTATATAAAGCACATCATTGACCATCAGCGGAGTTGACTTGTAGGCTGCCGGGCTTAGGGAATCATCAGCAGCTATCAGGGCTGCATCTGGAGAATTCCAGGACCATGCCAACACTAGTTCAGAGACATTGTCGCGGGTTATCTGCGCCAGCGGTGAATACTTGCTGGATAATTGATCCCCACCATAGCTGGGCCAGAAGCCGGCACTGGTATCGAGTGGTGATTCCGCTGCCTCAAGGGGCTGAAGAAAACTGTAGATTGAAATCAACAGACACAAACTTGAAACTAATATAATGCGCGTTCCGAGATTCAAACTTCCCATGTTGTTCTCCTTCTCTGCAATCCCAGGTTGTTCATCTAGGGTGTTCAAATAACGCAGTGAAAATTCGCCATGTTGCTCTGACCAGTTGAATTAACAACCAATAGCTCTATGGTTGCTAAGTTGCAGGCGTCCCTGACTTTTTCTTTCATTTATTTACTAATTAATTAGTTCTCGATGCTAACTCTTCCTTCACTTCCAGTGTCCTGGCTCCGGCCAGAATGCCCGGCATTGAGTAGTTACCTTCATGACAGGCATATTCGTAAAGGCCATCTTCAGTGGCGTAAAAGCTGAGTTCCGCGGTCCAGGGCTGGCTGTAAATATTGCTGTCTTCAACCGTAAACTGATAGAAGATTTCACCGTCAGAGTAACGGCTGAAGCGCTCGACTATGCGGCCTTCCTTGGTGACAGGCACCGAGCTTTGGCTCAATTGAAGCGGATGAAGATTGATAGTCTCTACCACCAGTTCATTGCCCTCGTACCATCCGACAGAATCGCCAAACCACTGTTCGAGGGCGGCAGGACGTCGATTCGCGGCAGCCTCTTCCGGAGAATCAAAAATAGGGATGATGCGGGCATCGTGCACCATCTCAACAAGAATCATCACATAATCTTTGGTTTGCACAAACTGGTAAGTGTTGTTGTACAGTGCGCCCATCATGCCAGGCCCTGCCTTATTGCCAAATCCCAGGAGACAACGCTCTGCATTAGGAATGGCCTCCGGGCCGCGCGAGTCGCCAAAGCCTGTGGCGTAGCGGGAGCCGAAATTGCGCCGCTCGAAGTCATATTGAGGGTTTTGCAGCCTCGGTACTCGGCCATTTTCGGGATTTACAACATAGGATGTGCGGTATTCACCCTTGATCAGCGCCAGGTTGGAACCCGGATCAACCCAGAAATTGTTGTAAGCTCTTGTGCCAAAATCCTCACCAGCCGCCTCGGGCACATCATTAATTGCACCGGCTTCATCAAGCCCGCCCTCAAGCCCCGCGATAGGCGTACTAGCGGCAATAATCTGCGCGTCTTCTGGGGAAACGATGAGGGAGTCCACTCGTGCTGGTCTATTCAGACTGGTGAGGGAGGCATTGGTCCAGGTTCCTTCGAGATCCGGTCGTGAAGTTTCTTGTGCGAAGGCGGCGAAGCAGGTGAGAGCGGAACTCAGGAACAGCAATCCTGTCTGAGATAACTGACTAGTACGGAGTGACATGACCTGCCTCCAGGATTATTCAATTGATTGAGTTTTATGGGAAAATTGCATACTACCCCATGCTGCGTTGGATGGTAAACCGCAATCGTCGGGAGGTTTGCCTTGGTAAAGAATACAGTCCTCAACATCCCGACCTGATTTGTTTGTATGGTCGATGTGTGTTGAAGGTTTCTAACAAATTAATTTCTAACAGTACCGTTGGATACTAAAGCAATAATTTGAGGGTCTTCTACAAAATCTCATGCTTCTGCCTGGGGTTGATAGCAAACCTTCAGTAATACTCCACCTGAATCGGGGGTTTCAATACACAGGAGCTGTGAAGACAAATTTTAATGCCTACATTTCACTTTATTTGCTATAAACTCGGATTAACAGTAGCCGCGATTCGGCATGAACCCTCAATTACATTGGACAAGGTCAACTATGCGAATTTGCCTAATTGTCTTTATTTTTACTCTGATTGTTGCATGCAGTGACAATCAACAAGCCACACTACCCCATACTGATGATTATTTGACAGCTGAACTCAGGGAACAAGTGGAAGCACTGAAAGTGTCTTTCAGAGAATCACCTTCTGATCAATCGACAGTGGTAGAGCGAGGAAGAATCGTATTCGACTGGATTAATGCGCACGCCTTGAACGGTGGCTACGTACCAGTGAATGCCACACAGACGGTAGCTAGAATCGGTGGTTACGGTCTTCCTACACCAAGACAGGTTGATAATCTGATCGCCGAGTTAACCTTGATCGACGAGCAACCTCAAGCCATTGGCGAGCTGGTTGCTGAGCCGGTCGGGCCGATAATAGCCGGGGCGCGCGCTACTTTTACCCAGACCTATACGGTCGGTGAAGCATCAGTGAAAGCAGGAGGCGGTTTTCTAATCGCCAAACATTTTAATGCCAATCACGCTCCTTACCAGGCAATCGATCCCGGCGCCGACGATTACATTTCCATCGCATCGAGTAATCCAGGGGTTAGCTTTGTAATAGACGAATATGCAGTGAGGGGAATGCACGGTGGATTTCGGGGTGCACAGGGTCAACTAGTATTTCGAGTTGAAGGCGCTGACCTCAATCCCGGTGACCAGGTTACCCTGACCTACGGCGATACATCCGGTGGCGGTGGCGGATTGATGATGCCAGATTTTAACTCCGACCAGATGCCGTTTCCGATATACCTGGATCTGGATGGCAGTGATCTTTGGTTATCATTGCCTATTCAGCCGATTTCCGTAGTAGGAGGGATAACTAAAGACGTCATTGGTTTCGCGCCTTCTGTTGTGACTCCGGGTGAAACATTCGAGATGTCAATCCGCGCTGCGGATAGTTTTGGTAACCGGGCTCTTGGTGAAATTCCCGATTGGGAACTTCTAGATCAACAAGGCAATCTTGTCAGCGAGGTCACTTCCAATAATTCTGCCGTGTCTCTGGTCGAACTCTCCTTCGAACGAGCTGGAGTTTATCGACTCAAAATTCGTTCGAAGAATGGCGAAGTAAGAGGGGAAACCAATCCCATTCTAGTTACTGAGAATCCCAAAAACAGAGTGTATTGGGGCGAGACCCACGGTCATTCCGGCTTTGCCGAGGGCATCGGTTCTGCAGCGGCTTATATGAAGTTTGCACGAGACGAAGCGCGACTGGATTTTGTCACCCACTCTGAACATGACGTATGGATGGATGACAATGAGTGGGAGATTTTACGACGCATCGTTCAGCAATATAACGAGGACGGTCGCTTCATCGCCTATCTGGGCTACGAATGGACCATCGCCTCAACCCAGGGTGGTCATCACAATGTATTGTTCAGGACTGCCGAGGGCCGACAACGAGTTTCGGTACAGCATTATCCATCACTGTCCCGTCTCTACCAAGGTTTGCGCGAACAGAATGACAGTAACGATGTACTTATCATTCCCCATGCACATCAGAAGGGTGACTACCGTATTTCAGACCCGGAAATGGAAAACCTGGTGGAAATAATGTCCATGCACGGTACCTTTGAGTGGTTTGGCAGAATGTATCTGAACCATGGTCATCGAGTCGGTTTCGTTGCAGCCTCTGACGACCATATTGGCAAGCCGGGCTATTCTATGCCGAAGAGCACTTCACTGGCGCAACACGGCGGTTTGAGCGCGGTACTTGCCACTGAAAAGACTACGGATTCCCTGTTCAACGCTTTGAAATCTCTTAACACTTACGCAACTACAGGTGCCCGAATCATTTTGGACGTTTCTGTTAATGGAACCGGTATGGGCCAAGCGGCTCCTTACGCAGAAGAGAGAGATATTCGGGGCCGGGTTATCGGTACTGCGCCCATTCGTTCGGTCACATTATTTAAAAATGACCATGTGCAACATCAGTGGAGTTATAACGATGTGAGCGAAAACGAGTTAGCTGTGTCATTTTATTCTGAGTCTTATCCCTATCACCCGGATGATAATCCCCGGGGTTGGCGCCACTGGCGCGGCACGATAAATATAGAAGGAGCCACCCTTGAGTCAGCAGAGCTTGTGGATCTGCAAAACCTTTCGGTGCAGCATCTAGAACAGGATCCAATGAACTCCAACCGATTAACTTTTTCAACCCTGACTCGCGGCGATCACAGCACTATACTTCTGCGCTTTGCAGGTACTGCTGAAAATGCTCAGGTACGTATCAATCTGGACGATGCGGCGGAGACCGGTTCCGGGCCACCACGATTGCGTGTGCACCAGAATATTCCGGGTCAGATGGTGACTCTCTCGGTTGAATCCATGGTAGAAAATGAAGTCACTGAGAATTTATCCTTCGATGGTTATAATGACACGATCACAATGAGCCGTGGTGGTTCAATGCCGCTTGAGGTCAACTTCGAATTAATGGACAAAGAAAACCCTCGACAGGGTGACTATTATTTCGTGCGGGTCCGTCAGCAGGACGAATCTCTTGCCTGGTCAAGCCCAATTTGGGTTGGCGGATCTGGCCCTAAATGAACGAGCGTTTAACAATTTGGAATTACCAGCTACACCGAACAGAACCTCGGGACTAATCTCGAAAAGGTTAGTCCCGATTAGTTAACCCCGTGCCATTTATTTTCGATACAACACAATAAATTTGCTGGTCTTACCTTGAATAGAAGGATCAAATACACTAATGTCAAGCGGATCATTTTCATTTTTATGAAGTTGCGAAATTCTCAACACTTCCAATCCAGCACCTTCAGCAAGTTCGGTAACAATGTCTTCACGAATCCGATGCAAGGTGCCTCCGACATCGGGGCCAGAACTTGCCGGCGCTATATGATCCACCGCCAATAAAGTACCGCCTGGTTTCAATACCCGTGCAATTTCAGCAAATGAATCTTCCGGGTCACCCAAGGTGACATTTTCCGCAGGTGAAAACCAAAGTTCATGTGGTCCCAGAATCCAGGTAACCATGTCGATAGAATTGTCGGCTACGTCAAGTTCATCGAAATTGGTACGGGTGTTTCGCACATTGGGCAGACGGTTGTTCGCTATACGAGTCGCTGGCTGATCACCGACGAACGCATCGAACGAGGGGGGATTTTGAACAATCACACTGCCTGTTACCCCTACCGCGCGACTTAGAATTTCCGTGTAATATCCACCACCTGCTTCAAGTTCCAATATCGACATGCCTTCACTTATGCCAGCAAATGCTAATACTTCCAGGGGCATGCGCCTAGCGTCATCCGCTGCTTCTTCACTTGGTCTATCACCGTGAATAAGCGCGTTGGCTACCAGGTCTGCCGAGCGGCTATCAGCAAATACACTAAAACTGGTCACCATTAGGAAACTAACAGCAATTACAAAAAAGAGTTGATTGAAATGTTTCATTGACTGCTCCTGTTAATTAAAGGCGTTCAACATGAAGTACCACGCCTCTTTTTAGTTAGCTTCTTTCTATTACAATATTCTGCCTAATTGGAAATCAGGGTCGGGAAATCGGGGTCAGAACACCTATTATTATTATGAAGTAGTCCATGCTCTGATCCCTATTGCTTAATCCGGTAAAGCGAACACCCAAAGCGAAGCACCAGTGGGCGGATTGCTTATCCCTGCAGTGCGTTCCATCCCATTGGCATGGTAACTACCTGAATTAGTGGCAACGGCCACGTATTGTTTACCATCTACCCGATAAGTAATCGGGTACGAACTAGGCGAATTATCCAGCCGTTGTTGCCATAGGACTTCACCGTTGCTCTGATCCATAGCTTTGAACCAGCGATCAACCGTTCCGGTAAACAGTAAACCACTATCGGTTGTTAGATTTCCACTTGCCGGTGGTGCAAACTGCCGTTCTGTCCAGAGTACTTCCCGGGTTTCCAAATCCACCGCTTTCATCATTCCCCACAAACCATCTTCATCGGGATTTGGATATTTCTGCCAGCGCTCTCCGGTAACATCATTCATACAGGTATCCTGCATAGGAATGTACAAGATTCCGGTGTTAGGGTTGTAGGAAGTTGATTGCATGTTTCTTGCACCCAGTGCATCGGGACAAATGCCGTTCAAAGAAAGGCCTGCCAGTCTCTGTCCTGGTGCGGGAATAGCGGCTGGATTGAGCGTCTTAGCCCCGGTTCGGGAATCGATTTCGATTACCACATTTTGCATGTCCAGATCAATGGAAAACAGATAGTCGCCGGTAGCTGCATCCATTGCTTCGAATATTGCTTCCTTACCGCCGGTAACAATCACTTTTCGCATCTCACCATTGACTGGCATGTTGATGATCTGTCGTTCAAATGCCCAGTCATGGTCAAGCTGGTCATTAAGCATGTGCTGATAATGCCAGACCAATTCGCCTGTATCGGCATCTAAGGCCACCGTGGCATTGGTGTACAGCGCGTCTGTTGTCACATTCGGAGCATTGGAAGGAATGCGAAAGGCATTAGTGTCGTAGGTGGGAGCGGGACCGAAATAGAGCAAATTCAGATCCGCATCGTAACTGCCCGGGGTCCATACTGAACCGCCGGTGCGCTGCTCAAGCGGCAAATTATTCCAACTATTTCCACCAGGCTCATCCGGGCGCGCAATAGTGTAGAAACGCCAGGCTTCTTCGCCGGATTCCAAATCTATGGCAATAATAAAATTACCACCGGCAACAGCCATCTGCCCGACCAAACCAAAAATCGCCTTACCATTTACAACCATTGGTGCGGACTTAATATCGTGATCAGTTTCATCACCGGTGTCGATCTCATGGTCCCACAACAATCTACCGGTCTTACTATCCAAAGCCAATAAATGAATATCAGAGGTGGCCACAATGATTTTGTCCTGATAGATAGCTACACCTTTTTTGGAATCAGGCGCCTCGTCTCCTACCTGTTCCCGCTGATAACTCCACAGTAGATCACCGTTTGCCCCATCAATTGCCTGCACTACATCGCCATTACTGTACGCGAAGAGCACGCCATCATGAACTATTGGCGTCATCATATTAGCGCCCGGGGGTAGTGACCAACTCCAGGCCAGGCGCAGGTCTGCTACGTTGCTCTTATTGATTTGATCCAGAGGACTATGACCCAGGTTTGCATGGGTGCGCCGCCAAATCAACCAGTCATCAGCAGGTGGATTTAACAACATGGCATCGGTTACCGGTGACAAGTCATCGAGGCGACTTAAAGGCACAACCGGCCCGTCGGACATATACCCTAATCGACGTGGTGTAAAACGCTGATCCACTAAAGTTTGAGCTGGAACGATAAGTCCACTGAGGTCGGCCAACTGTACCGGTATAGGAATGTTACCGGCATCTACACCATTTTTCTGCAATATGTAGGCCAGTAATTGGCTATAGGTTTCATCTGTTAAACCGTCAGAGGCAGTTGGGGGCATTCTACGTATACTGGCAGCCAAATCGTCAACAGGTCTGTTACCCCAACGCCGGCTGAAAAAATTTCCACTGAGACTGGGCGCAAGCTCGAATCCTTCCAGGGCATAACCATGACAGGAGGCACACTGCTCCGTGAATACTCTCTCTCCTTGTGCTGCCTGCTCCTCAGTGAATGCAACCAGGGGTTGGTCCTGTTGTTGAGCTTGTGCTGACAGGGTAACGGGGAATAAGCAGCAAATAACTGCCGTGTATTGCAGTAGCCGAACAGGAAATCCTATGTGATCTATTATTTGCCTACTCACTAGCTTTGTTATCATTATTTGCATTATCAGCACCTTCTTAAATTGCTCAAAATTTTTCCTAAAGGCAGTAGTCAATTCAGCACAGTCCGTAATAAGGAACCTCTGATTAAACCACATACTAATACTTGTTGTTTTAGCATTAGGCTACTGGGGCCAATGAATCGCCATTTCACCGCCAAACCAGGTAGCTTTCCAGTGACCCTGCAATTGCCTGGCTTTGCTCCAAATCCTGGTAGCCAAGTCTTCAGTGGCTAATTCTGGTTGAATTCTCTGGAGAATATCCGAGTATTCATCAATATCAGCTTCCATTCTCATCAAGGTTTGCACCGGACCAGAAAGTGCTTCAGCAATCACAATCTCCTGGCCCCTGATATCCATTCCCGATAGTGATGCCCCGGTCGCAACTGACCCCCAATAACCCCGTGTCAACGGGACTTCCATTTCCACCGCCAGATGCGCAAGGTCATGGCGCAGAAAGCTCCGACTATTCAAAATAGCTTCCTCTGCTGAATTGTCCAACCTACAAATCCGCAAGGAATGCTGCTGGTCGGAAATTTTGGTAATAAGTATGTCCATGGGTTCATAGTACGTGCATTGCAGAGTTGCAGTGAGCTTGAGATTACTCTTCCACAATAGTCATTTCTATACTTTGAGGGTAATTTCACACCCTATGGGATCTTAGTTGATCAAAAACTACTTTTTCTTGCATGTATAAGAAAATGACAATTCACACGCGGATACCAGTCTATAATCCGTTTTCCCCGTTCAGGTAGAAGTCATAATCGTGTATTTATTAGGAGTCGGCGGTAATTAGATAACCATGTGATATAACAGAATTGTGGCTCGCGAAAACTACAATTGATCTTATATTGGTAGCAAAACAAGAGATCAAAGGCAGTGATTGAGCTACACTTTGCAATTCTCAATATAGCTAAGGGAATAAGACTGATAATGTTGAGGTTTTTCAAGGCAGTACCAAATTTACTGAGCAGGCTGATATTGGTCCTATTGCTTGGAACAATCCCCCATTTGGCTTCGGCTCAGGAAACAAACGGTGAAGGTACGACAATCACCTATCCTTCCTCGTATTTTACCGAGTATTCACCTGTAAGCGCCCAGGATATGTTGGATAGAATCCCGGGAGCGACTTCCGGTGGTGGTGGTGGTGGTGGCGGTGGTTTTTCAGGCGGATTTTCAAGAGGATTTAGCGGTGGCGGTGGCCGAAGCAGCAGAGGCGGTGGTGGAAGTGGCGGACGTGGATTTGGCAGCGGAAGTGGTGGCATTGAGATCCTGGTCAACGGTAAGCGCGTAGCAGGAAAGAATAATTCAGCGCGCGGTCAATTAGGTCGAATCTCTGCAGATCAGGTGGATCGTATTGAGATCATACGTGGCACTTCCGGTGAACTGGATGTCCGCGGCAGTGGTCAGGTCATTAATGTGGTGTTGTTCGAAGAGCTAACCTCTTCTTCGATTTCCTATGAGGCAAGTATAAACCAATCCCGAGATCGTACCGTTAAGCCAAATGGTACTTTATCTTACATTGGCCAGAGAGGTGGTTTGAATTTTCTGCTCAATGCATCCACTTCTGAAAATTATAACAATAGCATCAGTAAGGAAAACAGCATCCTCGGGGATTTTTCGCCGAACGACAAGGTACGTGAAGAACGTACTACCGAAGGCACTCGAAGTGAAATAAGCACAAACCTCGGCTACGAGATAAACCCAAGTAGCAGTGTCAGATTCAATGCATTGTACTCCGAGGGTGATGGCCCCACGGAGCTCTTTCGTTGGACCACCGACTTGAAAGTACAACCCAATACAGTAGAGGCCGAACGCGAAGACAGCGCTTTTGAAATTGAGAATTGGGAGATTGGTGGCGATTACGAATACAACACTAGCAACGGTAGTCGCTTCAAAATGCTTTTTATAAGTAACGAAGCCACGCGCCTATCGACCAGGGAGCGTTACGAAATTGAAGAGGATGGATCCGAGACAAAAAACCTGTTTTTAAAATCCGGAAGTACTACAGAGGAAAATATTGTTCGGAGTTCATACACATTCGATATTTATACAGACCAGGATATTGAATTTGGTGCAGAGTGGGCCGAAACTATTCTGGATTCCAACCTGGCACTGGCGACTGACAGTGACACCGGCACACCCTCACCTTCCCACGGTGGACTGGTGCCGGTCGACGTATCAAACGCTAATTCCAGAGTTGAGGAAATTCGCTATGAACCTTTCATTATTCATAATTGGATAATAAATCCACAAATGTCACTGGAATCCACGGTGCTTTATGAAACTTCGGAGATTTCACAATCAGGAGATGTATCCAATAAAAGGGATTTCGATTTTGTAAAACCCAAGGTGGATTTTCGTTACGACCTGACACCGACCTTGCAACTGAGAGGCTCAATTGAAAAAGTGGTTGAACAATTGCGCTTCAGTGATTTTGTCGCCTCAAGCGATAGTCGAGATGAAGACGAAGATATCCAGGCAGGAAATGAAAACCTGAAACAGGAGTGGTTTTGGAAATACGACATAAACGCTGAATACCGTCTACCCAACGACGCAGGTGTAGTAGATGGTAATATTTTTTATCACGACTACACAGACAGAATCGAACGTATCGACATATCCCCGTCTGAGGACGACCTGCAATCCGCCAATGGAAACGTAGGCGACGGCATCAAGTATGGTATGAACCTCAATGCCAGCATCAGGATGCGCATGATCGATATGCCCAATTTACTGATAACTTCAGGACTTAATATTGAGGATTCCGAGATTGAGGATCCATTTACCGGTGATGACCGACGATTTTCTAATCATAACAGGGGTCGTCTGACACTTGGGTTTCGACATGATATAACCCAGTGGAATATGAATTACGGCATGCGTTGGAGTAATACCTTCGATGGTAATCGCAAGCGGTACGATATCGA
>SMVB01209545.1_pt1 | contig 19745 bp, 14 predicted proteins | sample 2456461 | NCBI WGS metagenome assembly SMVB01 (sample SAMN11095934, study PRJNA526329) | marine sediment metagenome | biome: Marine sediment; feature: Surficial sediment; material: Deep marine sediment; isolation source: Hadal surficial sediment | place: Pacific Ocean | collected 2014-05 | depth...
AAGACAGCGAGCGCCATCGCCTCGAGTGTCGAGACCGACACCGCCTGCCAGTCGCGACCGAAAGCCAGTCCCTTGGCCGTCGCCAGACCGATTCGGAGGCTCGTGAACGACCCCGGTCCGGCGGACACCGCGAGCGCCTGCACGTCATCGATCGACCAGGCGACTTGCGTCAGGCCACGGTCGACGAGCGGCATCAATTCGGAAGCGTGTTGACGAAACCCCTCCGCCTCACACAGGAGCACGACCTCGTCGTCCTCGAGGAATGCGATCGAGAGCGAATCCGTCGCGGATTCGATTGCGAGGAGCCGCTGGGGCATCGACCGGGAGCCCGCTATTGAGCGCCGCTCGAGACCCAACTCACCAGCCGGGTCCAGAACGGGGTGAGGTCGTTCCAGAAGGCGCGCCCCATCAGCAACACCAGGACCGCGAATCCGACCGAACTCGCGATCTCCCGCGAGCGCATCGAGAGCGGCGACCGTTTGATCCCCTCGATGCTGTAGATCACCGCCTGTCCGCCATCGAGAATGGGGATTGGCAGAAGGTTGAGGATGCCCAGGTTGATGCTGATCAACATCATCATCCACAGATATTCGAGCCAGCCTCGATCGAGCGACTTGCGTGCGATCCGTGCAATCCCGATCGGGCCCGAGAGCTTGTCGACCCCGATGTCCCCCGTGAAGAGCTTGCTGAGTCCCTCGAGATACCCCGCGGTCATTTCCCAGGTCATCGCGACCGCGCGCGGAACGGACCTCAGGGGATTGCGAATCTGTTGCACGGTACTGGCGCCCGCCCCCCAGGAGATCTGAGGAGCGAGACCGATCTGATAGACCTTCTCCTCCATTCCCTCGATGTCGTAGGGCCCCGAGACGGTCTCTTCCCGGGCACGCAATTTCGTCGTCTCGACCTGGCCCGCACGCGAGTAGGTGATCGCCAACTCGCGCCCCGCGCTGGTCTGGATCAGCGAAACAAAGCTCCCGAAGCTTCCGATGGGCTCGCCATCGACCTCGAGAATCAGATCGTCCTTCTGCAGACCGGCCAGCGCCGCAGGCCGATCCGGGGAAACCTCGGCCACGAGTATCGTCGCCGGCAAGAGCCCCAGGCGTCCAAAGCTTTCGATCGGGAGCATCGAAATTTCGACCACGTCGACCGCCTTGGTCGCCTCGCTCGCGCCGGTCGCATGGGTCACATCGACCGCCTCGGGCAGAGACGCAGCTTCCGCACCCCTCGGCCCAGCATCCGCTGCGGTCGGAGTCTGCGGTGCCCGGGCGCGCTCGACTCGCCAGGTCACGAACTCGGCGCCGCGGGCTCGAGCCCGTTCGGCCGCCTCCGCGTGAGCCGCGACCAGCCCCTCCCAATCCTCGATCTCCCGAACGCCAACGGCCACGACGAGATCGCCGGAGTGAAGCCCTGCGAGGGCCGCAGGCGTGTCGGCCAGCGGTACGCCCACACGGGCTTCGAGGCGATTGAATCCGACGCCGATCCAGCCCACGCGAACGAAAGCCCCGAATCGGTCGCGGGTCTTCTGGGAGGCGACCGGCACCTCCAGGCGAAGCGGCTCGCCGGCTCGTCGGATCTCCAGCGCCACGCTTCCGCCCGCCTGACGATCGCGAATCGGCAGGATTACATCGTCCCAGAACTCGACGGATTCCCCGTCGATCGCTTCGATGCGGTCCCCGACCCGAACGCCCGCGATCGCCGCCGGCGAGTTCGCCTCGACCATCCCGACGATGGCGTCCGCTCGCGGGAAGCCAAACCAGAGGATCCCCACGAAACACACGACGGGCAGCAGCAGGTTCATCGCCGGTCCGGCAAACACGACCGCGAGTTTCTGCCAGACGGGTTTCGACTCGAGAAACTCGTCGGCCTGCGCATCCGCGGGCACCGCGGGCCCCACCTCCTCGTCCCCGGGCATCGGCTCACCGAGCATCCGCACGAAGCCACCGAGGGGAATCCAGCCGATCACGTACTCGGTCCCGCCGCGCTCCCAGCGCAGCCGCATCTTTCCGAAACCGATCGGCGCTCCGAATCCGATCGAGAATTTCAACACGCGCACGCCACACGCCTTCGCCACCAGGAAATGGCCGAGTTCATGCACGACGATCAGAATCCCCAACAAGGGGATCACGGCGACGAGGGTGTCGAGTACAACCATCAGGAACCCCCGTCCCCATCGCGTTTGGCAAGCCATTCGCTGGCCGCACCCCGCGCCCAGGCATCCGCCGCAAGCACGGCGTCGAGTGCGTCGACGCGCTGCCCCGCGTGGTCCGAAAGATGGGACTCGAGAACCGAGGCGTTCAGGGCCGCAATCTCGGGAAAGGCGATCTGGCGGGCCAGGAAGGCATCGACCGCGACTTCGTTCGCGGCATTCAGGACCGCCGGCGCCGCTTCGCTCCCGGACAAGGCGCGGTAGGCGAGATCGAGACAGGGGAATCGGGCGCGATCGGGTGCCTCGAAATCGAGCCGTGCGAGCTCGACCAGATCGAGGCGCGGCACATCGAGTTCCACGCGCTCGGGATGGGCGAGCGCAACGGCGATCGGCACGCGCATATCCGGCAGCCCGAGCTGTGCGAGAACCGACCGGTCACAATACTCGACGAGCGAATGCACGATCGATTGAGGATGCACGACGACATCGATGCGCTCCGCTTCGACATCGAAGAGCCAGCGAGCTTCGATGACCTCGAGCCCCTTGTTCATCAGGGTCGCCGAGTCGATCGAAATCTTGTCGCCCATCGACCAGTTCGGATGCGCGAGGGCGTCCTCGACCGAGGCGGTTTCGATGTCCTGCTTCGACCAGGTCCGGAAAGGCCCGCCCGAGCAGGTCAGGATGAGTCGCGCGACTTCGCTCGCGCGACTTCCGGAGAGACATTGAAAGATGGCGCTGTGTTCGGAATCGATCGGGATGATCTCGACACCCCGCGCCTCGGCCTCACGACGCACGAGTGCGCCCGCCATCACCATGACTTCCTTGTTGGCGAGGCCGAGGGTCCGACCTTTGCCAATCGCGGCGAGCACCGGCTGAAGACCGATCGCCCCGACGAGACCGGCCACCACGAGATCCGCGGGCTCGACCGCGACGGCCTCGAGTCCGGCCTCTCCCGAGACGACCTCGACCCGACCCGCGAGTTCGCTCGTCGCAAGCGCGTCGCGAATCAGGTCCACGTTCTCCGGATCGCCGACCGAAACGATCCGCGGCCGAAACGCCCGCGCCTGTTCGATCAATCGCTCGACGCGTCGACCCGCGGCGAGCGACACGACCTCGAAGCGGTCGGGATGGCTGGCGACCACGTCGAGTGTTTGTTCGCCGATACTCCCGGTACTGCCCAGAATGGCTAGGCGTTTCATCGTCCCGCCGTTTCGTCCGCACCCTCGCGAACCTGCGCGCTCGTCCGCCCGAAGCGACGCTCGCGGCGCTGATAGTCGAGGATCGCCCCTTCGAATTCCGCCCGCCGGAACTCGGGCCACATCCGATCGCTCATATGAAGTTCGGAATACGCGATCTGCCACAGCAGGAAATTCGAGACGCGCTGCTCGGCACCGGTCCGAATCAGGAGATCCGGATCGGGCAGGTCGGAGGCGTAGAGATAGGCCGAGAAACTCTTTTCATCGATACCTTCGGGATCGATCTTCCCGAGTTCCGCGTCGCGTGCGAGGCGCCGAGCCGCATCCACGATCTCGGCACGTCCGCCGTAGGAGAGCGCGAAAACGAGCTGCATCCCCTCGTTCTCCGCCGTCTCGCGCACCGCGTTTTCAACCGCGCGGCGCGTGCTCGGCGGCAGACGATCGAGGCGACCGATCGAACGGACCCTCGCCCGATTCTCCATCACCTCGGCGAGTTCCGATTCGAGATATTCCTCGAGCAGCCGCATGAGCTCGGAGACTTCCCCCTTCGGGCGGTTCCAGTTCTCGATCGAAAAGGCGTAGAGCGTCAGAACCTCGATGCCGTAGTCGCGGCTCGCACGGATGATCTCCCGAACGGACTCGATCCCCTCGCGGTGGCCGGCGTTGCGCTCGAGGCCACGCTCGACGGCCCAGCGCCCGTTGCCATCCATGATGATGGCGACGTGCCGCGGAACGCGATCGAGGTCGATCTCGGGGTGCACGTGGGGCTTCCGCATGGTCTCCAACCTGAGCGACGTCCGGGGCGAGTCGTCTCCGGGGATGAGAGTTCGAGGCCGCCTCGAAGGCTAGACCTCGAGGACGTCCTTCTCTTTTTGGCCGGTCAGCTCGTCCAGCTTCTTGATGAACCCGTCGGTCACTTCCTGGACCTTCTTCTCGGCACGATGGCGATCGTCCTTGGACAATCCGTCGTCTTCGAGATTCTTCAGCAACGACAGGGAATCCCGGCGCGCGTCGCGCACGCGAATCCGGTGCTCCTCTGCAATCTTGCGAACCTGCTTGACGAGCTGTTTGCGACGCTCCTCGGTCAGCGGTGGAATCTGGATCCGGATCACCTTGCCGTCGTTGCTCGGGGTCAACCCGAGATCCGACCTCTGGATCGCCTTCTCGAGCTGGGGAATCACCGTCTTGTCGAAGGGCGAGATCACGATCATTCGTGGGTCCGGGACGGACAGCGTCGCGAGCTGGTTGAGCGGCGTCAGCGTGTCGAAATAGTCGACCGAAATCCCATCGAGCAGGCTCGTGCTCGCCCGTCCGGTGCGCACCTTGGTCAACTCCTTGCGGAACCGCTGCAGCGCCTTGTCCATCGAGGCGCGTCCCTCATCGATGGCCGCGTTTACGTCTTCTTCGTCCGCCATGACCGTCGAGCCTCCTTCTCAATTCCATTTCGCGGGGTGATCGCGTTCCAGCGTTCCCGCCCCGGAGCGCCCGAACAGCAGCCTCCGGTTCGTCTTCGTCACGATTCGGCCGCCTCTCCCAGCTTGAAGCGGACGAACGATGCAACCTTGAGGTCGCCCCCGGCGGCCTTGCCGGTATCGGCCAGGAGGTCACCGATACTCTTGTCGGGATCTTTGACGAATCCCTGAGCAAGCAGGCAATTCTCGGAGAAAAATTTGTTGATCCGACCGTTGACCATCTTTTCGATGACGTTGTCCGGCTTGCCGCTGTCCTCGGCCTGAGCCGTCAGAAACGCGCGTTCCTTCTCGACCACGTCGGCGGGCATATCGTCGCGGTCGACCGCGATCGGCGTCGGGTCGTGGGCCGCGACGTGCATCGCGACATCCCGGGCCACGTTCAGCACGTCGTCACTCGAGAGGCTCGTGTCGAGGGCGACCAGCACACCGAGCTTGCCGCCGCCGTGGACGTAACCGCCGATCACGCCTGTGACGGAAACCGAGGCCACGCGCTTCAGCTGGATATTCTCACCCAAGCGGGCACCCGCGGCCTTCACGACGTCGTCGACCGTGCCGCCCTCCATCGGTGCCGTCAACGCCGCGGTGACATCCGCCGCGCTCACGGCCGCAGCCGCATCCGCGATCCCCTGGGCCATGCCCTGGAAGTCGGGCGTCTTCGCGACGAAGTCGGTCTCGCAACCGAGTTCGATCAACGCGGCCTCCCCCCCACTCACCGAGAACACGACCGCACCCTCGCTGGTCTCGCGTCCCGCGCGCTTGCCGACCTTGGACAAGCCACTTGCGCGGAGCAGTTCGAGTGCCTTTTCGACATCGCCGTCGGCCTCTTTCAAGGCCTTCTTGCAATCCATCATTCCCGCGCCCGTCGAATCACGGAGCGCCTTCACGTCACCTGCAGAGATTCCTGCCACTGTCCTGGTCCCCCGAATTCGCCAACCCCTGTCCATCTATCTGCCCTGTCGAGCTGGACAGGCCCGCGAGATCCGTGTTGGGGAGGTCCTCTCGACCTCCCGAATCCATCACGAAGTCCGGCGGTGATCCGACGTCTCGAACGACTTTGTCACCGCCGAACCCACACTCGTTATCCCTGCGCCAAGGACTCGATCAACGAGTCCGGAACGGGTGCCTACTTCTTTTCGCCTTCGGCGGTCGCCGCCGCGTCCGCAGCCTTGGGGGCCGCGGCCGCTGGTGCTGTGGCCTTCGGTGCAGCGGCCTCGGATGAAGCGGTGTCGGCTGCCTTGGCCGGCTCAGCCGGCTTCGCCGGAGCCGCCGAGGACGAGGCCGCCGGAGCGGCTGTCCGAGTCGGTGCTGCCGCCCTTGCCGGAGCATTGTCAGCCTTGCTACCGCCCGCCGAATAGCTCTTGCCACCCCCCGCGCTGCGGTCGCTCTGTCCACGTCCACGACGGGGCTGTTGCTTGATCTCGACCACGCGGCGTCCACTTGCCGGACCGCCTTCGCCCTTCGCCGGGGCCGGCGCTTCGCGGCGCTGGGCAACGAGCTCGGCCTGGTGCTTTGCGGTTCCCTCGCGACACGCGTTCGCGATGGCCGTGCAGTAGAGATCGATCGCGCGAAGCGCGTCGTCATTGCCCGGCACGACATAGTCGATTTCGCGCGGATTGCAGTTGGTGTCGACGATGCCAACGATCGGAATATGCAGGCGCTTGGCTTCTTGGACCGCGATCGACTCCTTGCCGATGTCGATGACGAAGACCGCGTTCGGCGGGCGCTGCATCGAGCGAATGCCCTCGAGCGACTTCGCGTACTTCTCGACCTGGCGAGTCATGCTCGAATGCTCTTTCTTCGAGAGTTCGCCGGACTTGTCTTCGTCGCCCAGGATTTCGATGTACTGGTTGTAACGGTCGATCGATTTCTTGACCGTCTTCCAATTCGTCAGCATGCCGCCGAGCCAACGATTGTTGACGTAATACTGACCCGCGCGCTTGGCCTCGATCATGATCGAGGCCTGCGCTTGCCGCTTCGTTCCGACAAAGAGAATGATGCCGCCCGCAGCGGTCGTCTCCCGGACGAAGTCGAGGGCCTCGTTCAACATCGGCAATGTCTGATCGAGGTCGATGATGTGGGTACCGTTGCGCTCACCAAAGATGTAGGAGCGCATCAGCGGATTCCAGCGCCCCGGCTGATGGCCGTAGTGGCAGCCCGCTTCGATCAGCGAACGGATGGAAATTTCCTGGTCCTTGAGGGCCTCGGCCAACTCGCCCTCGCCGCCTCCGGAAGCAGCGGCTGCGCCCGGTGCAGGGGCCGAAGTGGGAGCAGAAGTGGGCTCAGGAGTTGCAACGACGGGGGCCGCATCGGTCGACGCGGCGGGGGTGGGTTCGGCCTCGGGTGTGGCCGGTGTATCAGACATGGATCTTTCCTTTTGCGGTTATGCCTCCGCCCCGCGTCGTCCAATCCCCGACCCGATGCGGCCGTCTTCAGCTCTCTTCGTTTTGCCTCCGGGTTCCGCCCTTCCCTGCGGACCCAGACAAGGTGTCCACAAACAAGCAGTCGGTCGGGAAACGAGAGATGAATTCGGTCCGCTCCAGGCACCGCCGGGGTGACTCGGAACGTGTGAATTGGCGGCTGTTTAGCAGAATCCGAGCCGAGCCACTATGGCCGGGCCCATGGAGGATATGAGGATGTCTCCGAGCGACACTCCAGCCCCCTTCCGGTGGGCGCCGTGGGCGAGGAGCCTGCGCGGCACAGACTCCTAGGTCGTGTACTCCGCGTTGATCCTCACATAATCGTAGGAGAGGTCGCAGGTGAAGAGCCGCGCGGCATGGCGCCCCACTCCCAACTCAACCTGAATTCCAATTTCATCGGCTTCGAGGGCCCTCTCAGCCCGCTTTCGCGCGGCGGGACCCGTCGAGCGACCCTTCGAGAATACGACCACACCCCCCAGCCGGATCCGGGTCGTCTCGGGATTCCAGCTGATCTGGCCCGCGCCGAGGGTCTGCAGGATCCGGCCCCAGTTGGGGTCTCCCCCGAAGACCGCCGTCTTCACGAGCAACGAGTTACCGATTCGGCGCACCGCCCGGTCGGCCTCAGCCGCCGTACGGGCCCCCTCGACCTCGACCCGGAGCAGCTTGGTTGCGCCCTCGCCGTCCCGCGCGAGCTGTCGCACCAGGTCCTCGCAGACCGCATGCAGCGCGGCCTCGAAGGCCGCCGCCTCTTCGCTCCCGTCACGGATCGCGGGTCCACCGGCCGCGCCATTCGCGAACAGAAACACGGAGTCGCTGGTCGAGCCCTCGCCGTCGATCGAGAGGCAGTTGTAGGTCGCGTCCGAAACACGTCGCAGCATCCCGCGCAGGACCCCAGGCGTCAAGCGTCCGTCCGTCGCCAGAAACGAGAGCATCGTGGCCATATTCGGTTCGATCATGCCCGAACCCTTCGCGATTCCCTGAATCGTCACGAGGGACCCGCCGAGCCGGATGCGCGTCGAGGCGATCTTTGCGTGGGTATCCGTCGTGCGGATCGCCTCCGCCGCATCATTCCAGCCCGCACACGACAAGCCCGCCACGGCCCGCGGAATTCCCGCCCTCAGGACATGCATCGGAAGCGGCTCCCCGATCACGCCCGTCGAGGCGACCAACATGGCTTCCTCTTCACAGCCAAGAGCCCGCGCGGCGAGCCGTGCCATCGTCTTCGCGTCGCGAATGCCCCGCGCGCCCATCGCGACGTTGGAGACCCCGCTATTGACGACGACGCCGCGCGCCCGGCCGTGGGCGACCCGCTCCCGGGAGACGACGACGGGAGCACCCACGACGGTCGATCGCGTGAAGACCGCGGCCACGTTTGCGATCTCGTCCGACACGATCATCGCGAGATCCGGCTCGCTCGGCTTGATGCCGGCGTGCAGCCCGACCGCCCGGAAACCGGCGACCGGCCGCGACTCGCGTCGAACCTTCACGCCGATCAAGCCCCGTGGCACTTCTTGAATTTCTTGCCGCTGCCACAGGGGCACGGCGCATTTCGCCCGGTCTTGCCCCGAGCACCCTCCATCCCGGCACCCGCTCCGCCTGCGGACGCCAGCGGGCCCCGCGCCGGTTGCGAGCCGGCGGGCTGCGAGCCGGACCGAGCGGCCGCGGCTCCGTCGACACGCCGGTGTGTCGCCTGCGGCCCGAGGTTCGGACGCGGATAACCGAATTTCAGGGCGAACTCGGCAAAGGTGTCATCGATCCGCTGCTCCATCTCGCCGAAGAGCCCGAAGCCCTCACGCTGATACTCGAGCTTGGGATCCTTCTGCGCGTAGGCGCGCATGTTCACCGAATTGCGAAGTTGATCCATGGCGTGGAGATGCGCCTTCCACTGTTGATCCAGGATCTGGAGCTGCAGGTCGCGGACGATCTGCTGGTAGGACGGGTAGTTCTCGATGTCGGCGTAGGTCTCTTGCTTGAGAACGCGGCCTTCTTCCTGCTTACCGACGAGGGCGGTTTCGAGAATCGAAAGAATCGCATGACCGAGCGCATCGCGATCGCCGTGCCGCTTGCCGTCGGCGGTCCGAAATGGCGGCTCCTCGATCGAGAACGAGATTCCGAACTGGGCCTCGAGGGCATGCGCCATCTCGACGTACTCCTCGTTGTCCGGGTCCCCGCGGTGGGGCCAGATCCGGTCTATGAGGTTGGCCACATAGCCTTCGAAACACGCCTGTAATTCTTCGTGCAGTTCCTTGTCGTCCGACGACATCGCCGTCAAGCGGCGCGAGTAGAACGCCTGCCGCTGTTTATTCATCACGTTGTCGTAATCGAGTAGATGCTTCCGAACATCGAAGTTGCGGCCCTCGACCTTCTTCTGGGCGCCTTCGATCACGCGGCTCAGCATCCGATTCTCGATCGCCTCGCCCTCTTCCACGCCGACGCGATCCCACCACTCCTTGACGCGATCGGCTTCGAAGATGCGTAGGAGATCGTCTTCGAGGGACAGGAAGAACTGGCTCGACCCCGGATCACCCTGGCGACCGGCGCGGCCCCGAAGCTGGTTGTCGATGCGCCGACTCTCGTGGCGCTCGGTCCCGAGGATGTGGAGCCCGCCCGCCTCGAGCACCTCTTTTCGCTCGGCGGCACATTGCGCCTCGAACTGCGCGTGGACCACTTCGAAGTCCGCGTGGTCCTTGTCGTGGCCGAGCTTTTCGAGGGCCATGATCTCGGGATTGCCACCGAGCAGGATATCCGTGCCTCGACCGGCCATATTCGTCGAAATCGTAATCGCGCCCTTGCGACCCGCCTGGGCGACGATCTCGGATTCGCTCTCGTGTTTCTTGGCGTTCAGGACGGTGTGCTTGAGACCGACCTTCTTGAGCTTCTTCGAGAGCATCTCGGAAGTCTCGATCGAGATCGTGCCCACGAGCACAGGCTGGCCCGCTTCGTGGCGCTCCTGCAGCTCGTCGAGCGTCGCGTTGAACTTTTCGCGCTTCGTCTTGAACACGACATCGGGTTCGTCGTTTCGCACGAGCGGACGATTGGTCGGGATCAGCCTCACGTCGAGGTCGTAGATCTTCGCGAACTCTTCGGCCTCGGTATCCGCCGTGCCCGTCATGCCGGCGAGCTTCTCGTACATCCGGAAATAGTTCTGGAACGTGATCGAGGCGAGCGTCTGGCTCTCGCTCCGCACCTCGATGCCCTCCTTCGCTTCGACGGCCTGATGCAGTCCGTCGGACCAGCGCCGACCCGGCATGAGACGACCCGTGTGCTCATCGACGATCACGACTTCCTTGCGGCCGTCATCCCCCGGCCGGACCACGTAGTCGACGTCGACCCGCTTGAGGGTATGCGCCATCAGGGCCTGCTGCAGCGCGTGCAGCACCGGCAGCATCCCGGGGTCATAGAGATTGTCCACGCGCAGCATCTTCTCGACCTTGCGCATGCCCTGATCGGTGAAGGTCGCGGAATGCACCTTCTCGTCGATCCAGAAATCGCCACTCTCCTCGATACCCTTCGAGGGTTCCGCCGCCTCACCCGCCTCGAGCGAGGGGATCAGGCGGTTGGCGATCGTATACATCTGGGTGTTCTGCTCGGAGGGACCCGAGATGATGAGCGGCGTCCGCGCTTCGTCGATCAGGATCGAATCGACCTCGTCGACGATCGCGAAATGCAGATCCCGCTGGACACAGGAATCGAGCGAAAACTTCATGTTGTCGCGCAGGTAGTCGAAGCCGAGCTCGTTATTCGTGCAGTAGGTCACGTCTGCGGCATACGCCGCCACCCGCTGCGTGTCCGTCAGACCATGAACGATCGCGCCGACTTCCAGTCCCAGAAAACGATGGAGCTGGCCCATCCACTCGGCGTCACGCGACGCGAGGAAGTCGTTGACCGTCACGATGTGAACGCCGCGCCCGGTCAGACCGTTCAGATACGAGGGCAACGTCGCGACCAGCGTCTTGCCCTCGCCCGTCTTCATCTCGGCGATACGCCCCTCGTGGAGCATGATGCCGCCGATCAGCTGGACATCGTAGTGGCGCTGGCCGAGGGTGCGCTTGGCGGCCTCGCGAACCGTCGCGAAAGCCTCCGGCAGCAACTCCTCGAGGGGCTCGGCATTGTCGAGCCGCTCGCGAAACACCGTCGTCCGTCCGCGCAGGTCGGCGTCGGAAAGCTTCGAAAGCGTGCCTTCGTGGGCGTTGATCTGTTCGACGAGCGGCAGGAGGCGCTTGATCGCACGGTCGTTACTCGTGCCGAAAATCTTGCTGAGAATGCGTTGCATCGGCCCGTTCAGGCTCCCGAGCGACGGAGATCCCGTCCGACTCACCCCGACCCTGTGAATGGCACCGTTCCCGCGGCCCCGTCCGGGGCACGAGGTAAACGGTCAGAAGTACAGGGTAGTGGACAGTCGAGGCTCTGGGGGGAGTGGTTCGAATGACGCCGGAGGTTAGGAGACGCCTTCGCAGGCAGCAAATGATCTCCGGAATTCCCGGGCGATCGGACCTCAGTCGAAGATGTAGTCGAGGGGGTCCCGGCCCTTGCCATTCACTTCCACGACGTAGTGGAGGTGGGGTCCGGTGCTGCGGCCGCTACTCCCGATGGAGGCGATTTCCTGGCCGCGTTCGACGGTCTCTCCCGTACTGACGTAGAATTCCTTCGTGTGCCCGTAGACCGTCTTGACGCCGAATCCGTGGTCGACGACCAGCGCGTTGCCGAGCGGGCCCTTGCGGCCGGCAAAGATCACCCGGCCACGCGCCGGGGCGAAGATCGAAGTGCCATCCGCCGCGGCGATGTCGATCCCGCCGTGCATCTGGCGGCGCCCGGTGAAGGGCGAGACCCGTGGACCGAAGCGTGAGGTGAGCCAACCCTTGGCCGGCCAGATCGATGGCATCGAGACCAGACGCTGACGCTTGTCCGCCAGCTGCTCGAGCAGAATGCCGAGGGAATCGGCGCGACCCGCCGCTCCGGCTGCGAGCTCGATGGCCCGGCCGTCCAGCACGTCGAGGACCTCGACACCGGAGACTTCAGCATCGAGCGGCGAGTAGGGCTCGTCCCCGCCCTGACCGCCCTGACCTGTGGGCGGCTGGGTCCGGTCGACCGGAACTCCGACCGGCGGACCGATGGCCTCGCCTTCAGGCGCGAGTTCCGCGAGATCCTCTCCGCCCACACCGGCGGTGCCGGGCAGGTTGGCGATGATGCGGATCTTGCGTTCGAGGTCGGTGACCTTGGCGATCTGTTCGTCGACCTGTGCGAGACGATTCTGGAACACCGCAATCCGCTCGCGTTGTTCGAGCGCTTCGATGCGCAACCCCGCGAGTTCGACATTGTCGGCGCGCAGTCGCCAGTAGTCCCAGACGGCGACGAGGCCGAGGACCGCGACGAGGCTCGCCGCCAGGGCCGCCTGTCGGACACGCCGCTTTGGAATCGAGAACTGGACGGGCCGCGAATGCAGATCGCGCAGCCAGATGAGGTTATAGGATTCCATCGATTCTCCGTGCCATCCCCGTCTCGAGACGTTCACCCGCGACGGGGCGCCTCGACCAATTTCCCGGCTATTCGGGCAGCATCACCCCGATGCGGAGCTTGCCCATCTGGATCTCGTCTTCACTCTTGAGCGGCTGTTTCGAGACGCGCGCTCCGTTCACGAGGGTGCCGTTCGTACTGTCCAGGTCCTCGACATAGAACACCTGGCCATCGAATCCGATGACCGCGTGCGCCCGCGAGATCGTGGCTTCAGCGAGCGCGAGGTCCGCCTTGCGACCACGGCCGATCACCAGCCGCTCGCGATCGAGCAGCACCTCGAGCCCCTCGTAGAAACCGGACAGAATGATCGCGCTCGCCCCGGGCGGGGGGCACACCCTCTGCTCGACCTTGTCCGCCCGATCCGACGCCATCGCCCAAACGCCCCGCCATCCCGAGTGAGATCCCAAGTTCAGTCATCTCATCGGCGCTGGCTGCGCGCTTCTTGACAGGGCTGAAGCGGTCCGAGGGCCGCCTGGTGAGTCCTGGGGGGACGCGGGAAAATTCTCCTCATTCTCGCGCCCTCGAAAGAGGGGGAAACGCCTCGATCAGGGTTGGAGCAGCGAGCGCGCGTGCGCGCGAGTGACCTCGGTCACATGCTCGCCGCCCGCCATGCGCGCCAGCTCGTCCACCCGGAGATCGTCGCGGACCTCGGCCACGTGGGTCCGCGTTCGACCGCCCTTCGACTCCTTTCGGACTACGAAATGCCGGTCCGCGAACGCCGCGATCTGGGGCAGATGAGTGATGCACAGCACCTGGTGTTCGGTCGCCAGCTCGGCCAGCACGCGCCCCACTCGCTCGGCCGTCGCGCCGCCGATTCCGGCATCGACCTCGTCGAAGACGATGACCATGTTCCGATCCGCGCGACGCAGCGAATTCTTGACCGCCAGAAAGAGTCGCGAGAGTTCGCCGCCCGAGGCGACCTTCTGGATCGGCCGTGGCACCTCGCCCTCATTCGCCGAGAACTGGAACTGCGGCCGTTCACGGCCAGCGGCGCCGGTCTCGAGTCCGGCCGGCCCGCCCTCGACCTCGACCGCATCGAGCGTGACCACGAAGCGCGCACCCGCCATCGCCAGATCTCCGAGTTCTCCCTCGACCGCCTTGGCCAGCTTCTTTGCGGCGCGGACTCGCGCGGTCGAAAGCTTCGAAGACGCCTGGTTGGCGGCGCTGATCGACTCGGCCAACGCCGACTCGAGTCCCCGGATGCGATCGTCCGCGCCTTCGAGCGACGCCAACTCCGCTTCGATCTGGTCGCGATGGGCGAGCATCTCCTCGACGGAGCGACCGTATTTTCGTCTCAGCGCTTCGAGCCGAGCGATCTTGTCCTCGACGTCGGCCAGCCGATGCGGATCGATTTCGAGTTCCCTCAGATAGTCCGCCGCGCGCACCGCGAGGTCGCGCAACTCCGACTGCAGCGATTCGAGTGAAGCGGCCATCTGCTCGAGGAAGGGATCCATGCGCAGCGCCCCGGCCAGGGCTCGGTGCGCCGTGTCGAGCGCCGTCTCGGCGGAGTCCTGGGCGTCCGAATGGCCGGTGCCGGAATCGCCTCCGTCGAGTGCGCGCGAAACCGTCGCCATGTCTTCCGCGAGTCGCTCCGCGTGGGTCAGCCGACGATGCTCCGACTCGAGCCGCGACACGCTCTCGACATCGAGTTCGTCGCCTTCGAGCTCCTGCTGTTGGTACTGCAGGAAGTCGAGCCGGCGCGCACGCTCCTCCTCCGCCGCGCGCAACGTCGAGATCTCCCGATCGAGTTTCCCCGCGCGAGCCACTTCCCGGGAAACGATCTCGCGCAGACTCGTCTTGTTCGCATAGGCGTCGAGCACGACCGCATGCATCTCGGGGTGGCGCAGGGCCTGGGAGCTGTGCTGACTCGAAATCTCCAGTTGATCCCCCAGCAATTCGACCAACGTCGACACCGGCACCAGCTGACCGCCGATCCGCGCGCGACTTCGCCCCCCCGCGTAGAGCGTCCGGCGCACGATCAACTCGGCGGGGCCGTCGCCGCGCGTTTCTTCCTCGTCGCCCAGCCCGCGCTCGGCGAGTGCCCGCGCGACATCGTCGTGTCCATCCATCCGAAAGAGCGCCTCGACGACCCCCCGCTCGGCGCCATCGCGCAGCGTCCCGGAAGCGACGCGGCCCCCGGTGAGAAGCGCGAGTGCGCTCAGGATGATCGATTTGCCCGCCCCGGTCTCGCCCGTGAGGACATTCAACCCGGCACCAAATTCCAATTCGATCGACTCGACCAAAGCCAGGTTTTCGATCCGCAGCACTTCGATCATCGATCCTCACCACCCGACCCCGACGCTGATTGAAATGCGGGGTACGCGGGCATGATCCCGCGTCGCAGGGGCGGACTCAAGGGTCGCCCGGGGATCCCGTGGTCATTCCGAACCCCGGAACCGGGCGACACTCGGCTAGCATCGCAAGATGCCCCCGCCCCCGGACGAGACCCTCGACCTGTTTCCCGAACGCAGCGAGCGACGCCTGGAACCCCACGCGCCACTCGCCGAACGCATGCGCCCCCACCGGCTCGAGGATCTCGTCGGGCACGAGGACATGCTCGCCCCGGGCCGCCCGCTCCACACCCTGGTCGAGCAGGGGGCCCTGCCTTCGATCATCCTCTGGGGTCCGCCGGGCAGCGGCAAGACGACCCTGGCCTGGATTCTCGGCCAGATGCAGAATACCCGTCTGGCACCGCTTTCGGCCGTCACCGCCGGCGTCCCCGAGATCCGCAAGGCGATCGAAGCGGCTCGGCGCACGCAGCTCCGCACGCTGCTCTTCATCGACGAGATCCACCGACTTAACAAAGCCCAGCAGGACGCCCTGCTGCCCCACGTCGAGGCCGGCACGGTCACGTTGATCGGCGCGACGACCGAGAACCCCTCCTTCGCCATCATCGCGCCGCTGCTCTCCCGGTGCCGGGTGATTCCGCTCGAGTCGCTCGGTGCGAAGGCCATCGGTCAGGTCCTCGACCGGGCGCTGGCCGACGAAGAACTCGGTCTCGGTTCGTCGCGACTCTCGTTGAGTGACGCTGCACGCAAGGCGTTGATCCTGGCCTCACATGGTGATGCTCGACGGGCACTCGGAATGCTCGAAGCCAGTGCGACGATCCACCTCTCGAGTGGCCGACGCTCGCAGCCCTTGTCGACGGAGACCGTCGCCGAAGCGGCCGGCCAGATCGCCCTGCGCCACGACCGGGATGGCGAGGAACATTTCAACGTCGTATCCGCGCTGATCAAGAGCCTACGCGCCAGCGATCCGGACGCCGCCCTCCACTACCTGGCGCGAATGCTCGAAGCCGGGGAAGACCCGCTCTACGTGTCGCGGCGGCTCGTGATCTTCGCTTCCGAGGACGTGGGCAACGCGGACCCCAGCGCGCTCCCCCTCGCGGTTGCGAGCCATCAGGCGGTCGAGCGGATCGGCATGCCGGAGGGCCGGATCCCCCTGGCTCAGGTCGCCACCTACCTCGCCTGCGCGCCCAAGAGCAATGCTGCCTATCTGGCGCTCGGCCGCGCCATCGCCGACCTCGAGGGTCAGGGGCCCCTGCCGGTCCCGATGCATCTACGGAACGCGCCCACGGGTCTCATGAAGGAACTCGGGTACGGGGAGGATTACGTATACGCCCATGATGCGGAAGACGAGTTCGTCGCGGCGGAGAATCTGCCCGAGGCGCTGCGGGGGCGACGCTATTACGAGCCCAAGGAGCGGGGCGCGGAGGCGGCCCTCGCCGAGCGGCTCCGGGCCTGGCGCGCCCGACGCGAATCCGAACGTTAGTCGCCCGTGTCGGATGCCGGCCCGCGCGTGGTCCGCGTGTCTCAAGAAGAGAGCCCGGCCGCCTTTCAGCAACCGGGCTCTTTCTGATTCACAACCTTGAAGGAGAGCGAAACACACGATGTCTCGATTGCTTTCATAGAGGCCGCCCGATCCGGCGTGGTTCCGGCTTTTCGGGTAGATCCGGGAATTTTCTTGACCGGCCCACCACCACCACCACCACCCTGTCCCCTTTCCGAGTCCCCGGGAACTCAGACCACAAGAGTCGATCACCTGGCATCCGAGACCCGGGTGGGTCGAGGAATACTCGCTCGCCGGGCGGGCGGCTCCCACCTGACGCACGGGCCCGGGGTTCGCCCCGGGCCCTCTGCGCGCCCTCTCTTGTGTCCTACGGCGGCGCCTCCTCGATCTCTTTCTGGGCCACCGCTGCCTGCGGGCTCCTCGATTCGGATACCCTGATCCCCGATCTCCGCGTCGCGGGACCTGGCCAGACCAGGCGCCCCGGCCCGAATCGGGAGCACCGTTTCAATGTCCGGGTCGATGTCCTCGTCCAATCCCCACCTGCGCGCCTTTGAAGTCTTCGACGCGACCGCCGGCGGCGCTCCGAATCTCACTTCGGCCTGGGCACGGCATTGGCGCGCGAATCCCGACGCGCCCCAGATCCACGATCCCGACACGGGCTGGCTCTCTCGCGGCGATCTCGAAGAGGACTCCGCGAAGCGCGCGGGACGCCTCGCCGCGCTGGGGCTCGAGAGGGGTGACCGCGTGCTGCTCTCCGCCGAGAGTTCCGGCGACCTGGTGACGAGCCATCTCGCCTGCCTGCGAATGGGACTCGTCGTCCTCCCCACGAATACCGCCTACGGCACGCGCGAATTGGCGCACGTGATCGGCGATGCGCGACCGCGTGCCGCGATCGTCGATCACCCGGAGCGAAGCGCAGCGATCGCCGAAATCGACTCGGGTCTGCCGCTCCTCGGCCCCGACCTCGACCTGCCCGACGGCCCCACCCCAGCCCTCGAATGCGCTCGACCCGAGTCGCCCGCGCTCATCTGTTACACCTCTGGAACGACGGGCCAGCCCAAGGGAGCCGTGCTCTCCCACGCCAACTGCCTGGCCAGCGCCGAAGCCTTGCGAGTGGCCTGGCGCTGGAGCGAAACAGACCGGCTACTGCTCGCGCTGCCGCTCTTTCACATGCATGGGCTCGGCGTCGGGCTCCACGGCACGCTTTCGAGCGGCGGTTCGGCCGTGCTCTTGCGCGGCTTTCGGCCGGAGGAGATCCTGGCGGCCATCGCCGATTTCGAAGCGACGCTCTTTTTCGGTGTGCCGACCATGTACCACCGACTCGCCGCCCACAGCCAGGCCCGCGCGCTCGAGTCCCTGCGGCTCTGCGTATCCGGATCGGCTCCGCTACCCGCCGCGCTGCACGAAGAGATCGAGCGCGTGACCGGCCAACGCGTCCTCGAGCGCTACGGCATGACCGAAACCCTCATGCTCGTCTCGAATCCCTACGCGGCCGAGCGACGAGCCGGCTCCGTTGGTTTCCCCCTCCCGGGTGTCGAGCTTCGATTGCAGGGCGATCCGAAGGAGATCCAGGTCCGGGGCCCGAATGTGTTCGCGGGCTATTGGGAACGGCCGGAAGCCAACCGGGCTTCGTTCACCGACGACGGCTGGTTCAAGACCGGCGATCTCGGCGCGATCGATGAAGACGGCTACCTCCAGATCGTCGGCCGCGCGAAGGAGCTGATCATCAGTGGCGGCTTCAACGTCTACCCGCGCGAGGTCGAGGATGTGCTGCGCGAACATCCCGCGATCGAGGACGTCGCGGTCGTCGGAGAACAATCCGCGGAATGGGGCGAGCGGGTGGTCGCGTACGCCGTCGTGCACGAACCGATCGATCTCGAAGCACTGCGCGCGACGCTGGGCGATCGCCTCGCACCCTATAAACACCCGCGCGGATTGCATCTCGTCGACGCGCTGCCGAGAAACGCGCTGGGCAAGGTTCAGAAGCATCGCCTGGCGGGTGGCCGGGTGCTCGCCGAGTAGCCGCGGCGCCGGTGGCGAGAGGGGAAAGAGGGAAAAGAGGGGACGGATCTGATGGCGGTCCGGACGAGACTCGAACTCGCAACTTCTGGCGTGACAGGCCAGTGCTCTAACCAATTGAACTACCGGACCGCATCAGTTCTGGGCGGCATTTTGTAGCTGAGAAGCGGGCGTCTCGCTAGCGCGAGGCCGTACCTTGCGGGCCGCCGCTCGCCATCGAGCGCTCGCGGCCCTACATCGAGCGCCCGCGGCCCTACATCGATAGCGTCATCGCCACGGCCTGGAGCTGCAGGATCAGCCCGAGATCGCCGTCGAGCTGGAGCTGGCCGGTGATCAACGCCTCGAGCGGATGCAGGCTTCCGTCTCGAATCGCGTCGGCCTGGTCGGCCCCCAGTCGAATCGTCGCCTGGGGCGTCTCGCAGACCGGGCCGGGACCCAGCTGCACCCCGATCCGCCAGTCCTCGCCGTTCTCGAGCGCGATCACGCCTTCGACGAGACCCTCGAGATCCGCGATCCCCTTGAGGGGGTCCGGTCTCGGCCCGCCACCGGGCGGGGCCGGCGGCCGGAGCGCATCCGGCCCGAATTCCCGAATCCGGCCGACCCCGTCCGAGATCAGAGCCGGACGCCCCTCCCAGAGCGCCGAGCGCCAGTCCGTCACGCTCTGAACGATCGTGATCTCACACGCCTCTTCGCGCGGCGACGCGATTCCGAGTTCGCCCTCGATGAAGTGGAGGGTCCACTCGCCGCCCTCCTCGCACTCGTCGCCGCGAAGTACGACACCCACCTTGAGGTCGATCGCCATCTCGGTCTCGTCGAGAACGGCCTCGGCGAAGAGCGCCGGGACGACGTCTTCGATGAAGACTTGCGGAGACACGGGTTCGGCGGGGAACGTAGACATTTCGAGACGGACTCCGCGCGGGGTTTGAGCTGTCAGAAATCGACCCCGGAAAAAAGGGAGTGCGTCGCTTTCTCTGGAGATCGGATCGTACCGAAGGCTGGGATTGCAGCTGGCCCCGCCGGGGGCAGCGTTCGTCCCAAAAAATCAACATGCGTAGGTCGAGAAAGCCAGCACGCGCGCGAGTATTCGTCTTTAGACCGGACGATCTGGTTGGGAGTGGTGGGCGCGAAGGGATTCGAACCCCTGACCCCCTCGGTGTAAACGAGGTGCTCTAACCAGCTGAGCTACGCGCCC
>SMVB01351816.1_pt1 | contig 19741 bp, 17 predicted proteins | sample 2456461 | NCBI WGS metagenome assembly SMVB01 (sample SAMN11095934, study PRJNA526329) | marine sediment metagenome | biome: Marine sediment; feature: Surficial sediment; material: Deep marine sediment; isolation source: Hadal surficial sediment | place: Pacific Ocean | collected 2014-05 | depth...
TCCTGAAGCTGGGCGATGGTGCCGATATCCTGGAAGTTCAGCGGCGTCGGATTGAGCGCCCGCGCGTAGGGGCCTTTGCCATCCAGCTTGTCGCCGTGGCAGTACTGGCAGTTAGCGACGTAGACCTCGGCCCCTTCGGCGACCAGTGCGGCGAACCTCTCCGGGTCCTCCGTCTCGGTATCGCGGAACGGATTCTCCAGGGTCGAGAGGTCGTAGCGCTTGGCGCCGATCTTCACCGAGGAGGGCGGGGCGGGGTGGATCGTGCGCAGTTCCAGCGGCGCCTCGAAGCGGGGCAGCATGTGGTTGTAGGCGAACCCTCCGGCGATCAGCGGGACGATCGCGAAGACCACGTTGCGGGTGCGCCGCCTCGCTGGGTCCTCGACCAGCGCCTTGATCGGGGCGACCATCTCGCGGGCGCTTTCTTCGGTGAAGGTGAAGACCATGAACACGCCGACGACGACGAAAAACATGTACATGGTCAGCAGGCTGGCGGGGATCGGCTGGGCCAGGAGATAGTCGAAAACCAGGACGAAGGCGGCATAGAAGAACACCACCGTAAGCACGGCCTGGAGCAATCGGGGAATTCTCGGCGCCCGTCTCATGGTCCTTTCAGCCCCGCCAGATAATCGACCAGCATCTCGAGCTCGACCGCGTAGAGCTGTTCGCCGTAATCCCCCGGCATCAGCTCGGCCTCGAAGCCCTCGGCGATGTCGGCGTCGGGTTGGAGAATCGATCGCCGCAGGAAGTCCTTGTCGCGCCGGGCGCCAATCGAGGTGAGATCGGGGCCAAGCTCGCCCTCCTCGCCGGCGACCTTGTGACAAGCGCCGCAGGCGAACTCCGCGATCGCCTCCTCGGGCGTGGCGAAGGGCGGTCTCGGATCGCCCGGGGCCGTCTCCACTTCCACGACCTCCCCGGTGGGGATTTCCACCGTCACCTCGACCCCGCCGAGGTCCTGGAGGAAGGCGACGACCGACCGGACTTCCGCCTCGTTCAGCCCGACGCTGCCGGTCAGCACGTTCGGCATCGGGCTCACCGTGTCGCCGGTTCCGGACTTGCCGAACCCGGCCACCACGTAAGCCGACGGGTCGACCATCGACTCGTAGAGATAACTTTCCCCGTCGTCGGCCTGGCCCTGGTATCGCGGGTCCGCGAGGCGCTCCGCCGCCGCCGCCGCCGCGGTCTCGAGCAAGGGCGCGCGCCCGCCCACCTCGGTGTGGCAAAGGGTGCAGGTTCCCCGGCCCTCGTAGAGCCTCCGGCCCAGCGCGACGAATTCGTCCATGCTCATCGCCGCCAGATCCAGCTCCTCCACTTCGGGCGGCGGCGCCGGTTCGATCTGGGGGATGCCGAAGTTCGAGTAGGCCGCGAAGAAGCCCACCGTCAGCAGGCTGAAAGTCACCACGGCGAGGAAGGTTCTCATGCGCCGCGCTCCTTCCAGAAGCCGCTCGCATCGGTCCTGGTGGCGCCAAGCTGGCTCAGCCAGAACACGAAGATCACCAGCGCCATGAACAGGATCGTGCCCAGCGAGACCACGTTGGCGGCGTAGCCCAGCGTCGGCGTGAAAGCGTCGGGGGAATTGTCGCGCATGACCCCGACGACATGCCAGTGCTGGCGGATGCCGGACCGGATGTAGCCCATCAGGCCCATCAGCCAGGTGAAGGCGACGGCGAGCAGGAACAGCGCGTATTGCGCCCGATCCGGGATCCGGCCCCAGTGCAGGGGCGCGACCTCTTTCGCGCCCCGGTAGATGAACCGCTCCAAAACGTTGCTGGCGATGATGACGATCAGGGTGGTGAGCACCTGCGGCACCGAGGCGGCGACCTTGTAGACCGTGTTGGTGAAGTAGCCGTGGTAGACGCCGAGGAACAGGATGTTCACGATGCCGGCGCTGAACAGCGCCGCCTGGGCGGCATTGCCCGCCTTGACCCAAGGCACCGTGGCGATCTTGTTGGCGCGCCGGTACATGATGAAGCTGAGCGAGGTGAACAGGATCATCACGTTCACCGCGGTGTTCTTCGCCGGCATGATCCCCAGCGGCCCGAGATATTTGTGGTAGGGGCCGCCGAGCGCCTTCAGCTCCTCGTTGGTGAGCACCAGGGTGTGCGGCGTGAACCAGACCAGAAACGCCCCGATGATCACGAAGGCGAGATACTTGACGTATTTGTTGTAGCGCGCGGCGCCGTCGCTGCGGCCCATGCCGCACCACAGGTAGTAATTGGCCGAGAGGAAGAGGGTTCCGATCAGCACCGCCTGGATGATGAACAGCCAGCCGAAGATGCCGCCCATCAGGGTGATCCCCATCTGCTGGCTGTAGGCGTAGATCTCGGCCGCCAGGTAGTAGCCGGCGAAGGGCAGCGGCAGCAGGGCCGAGATGGCGATGAAGTTGGCGTTGTAGCCCATCCAGTCGTAATGCGCCTTCTCCTGGTCGGTGGCGGCGCTGAGGAACTTGTAGGCCGCATAGGCGCCGACGATGGAGCCGCCAAAAGCGATGTTGGCGATGAACCGGTGCAGGTTGATCGGGTTCCACAGATGGTTGTGCATCGCCGCCCAGGCGCCGTCGGTCAGCGCCCCGGCGATGTCGACGCCGGCCGGGCTCATCATGAAGGTCAGCCAGGCGTTGGCGAGGAACATCAATGTCGTGCCGGAGGCGTTCAACAGAAGGCCGATGGTCAGGTGGACCCATTTCCTGAAGCCGCCCTGGAGCCAGTGCCAGCCATAGTAATAGAGGTAGAGAAATGCGCTCTCGGCGAAAAACATCAGCGCGTAATAGAACATCGAATCCTTGAAGATGCCGGCGAGATATCCGATCAGATCCGGGTAGAAAACGATCAGCGAGATGAGCAGGAACCCGCCCAGGATCGCGGTCAGCGAAAAGGCGGTGATGCTCACCTTGATGAACTCGTAGGCCATCTTGTCGTAGCGTTCGTCGCGGGTCGCCATGCCGATGGCTTCGATGATGAGGACGAAGATCGGAACGGCGAGGACGAACGCGGCGAACCAGAGATGCATCTGGGCCGCCAGCCAGACCACCACCCGGCCGTTGACGCCGGCGATCCGCGGATAATCACCGGGGCCCGGTTGCGGGGCCGGGCGGTAGGCCGGCGCCGCCGGGCCGGCGGCGTCCGCCGCTTCCTGGGCCAGGGCCGCCCCCGGCCCAAAGCCGGAGAAGCCCGCGCCGGTCAGGCCAAAACCCACCAGCAGCACCAGCGCCGCCAGGGTGATCAACGCGACCCGGCGTGCTCGTTTGCTGGTGGTCGGCGCGGTTCCCATCCTCAGCCTCAACCCTCGAAGATCAGCGACAGGCCGTGCAGGCGCATGATGACGATGTCGAGGATCAAGAACCCCACGCCGCACAACACGAACGTCACCGCGAACGGAATGATGTAGCTCCTCATCGTCATGCCCTCCCAACAACGGCCGGTCCGGTCCGCCGGCTAAAGCAGCCACCGGAAAAACAGCGCCAGCGCGATCGCGACCGATACGAAAAGCGCCGGCCCCGCCCAGGCAAATCGCTCGTTCTTTCCCTTGCCGTCGCTGGCCATGACCCTCTCCACTGGCGATCAGACGCTCGCGCTCCGGTTCGAATTGACAACGCCCGCCGGTTCATCCAAGGATTCGGCCCATGAAGCTCCGGAAGCCAAACCTTGCTGACGCCGTCATTTTCTTCGGCCTTCTGGTGAACGTGGTGGTGATCGCCCTGATCCTTTATTTCTACGTCCTGTAGCCCGCACCGGTCCGCCCCCGGTCATCCCTGCTTGCCCTTGCAGGCGCAAAGCCGCCTGATGTGCCGGATCAGCGCATCGACCTCGGCCTCGGTCAGCGTCTTGGACCAGGGCGGCATCATCTCCGACTTGCTGACCGCCGGCCCGCCGTCCAGAATCACGTTCTTGAGGTCGGCGTCGGTCAGCTTGTTCATCTCCTCGGCGCTGGTGAAGTTGCGCGGCGAGACCGGGAAGTCCTTGCTCACGTTGGGGCCGTCCCCCTTGCCTCCGAGGCCGTGGCACTGGGCGCAGTAGAACTTGAAGAGCTGCTCGACCTCGGCAGCGGCCGCAGCCGAGGACAGGCAGAGCGACGCGGCCACCGCTGCGAGAATTGTCAGTTTCGACATTGTCGTCATCCTTTCTCCCGGTTGGCGGTTACTTGAAGCTGGCGACATAAGCGGCCACCATCTTCATGTCCCGGTCGCTCAGGATGCCGACGAACACGGGCATCATCCTGACCGGTTTGAACACCTTGGTGCTTTTCAGGTAGGCGTAGATCCAGTCCGGGTTCAGCCGCTCGCCGGCGCCGACCAGCGACGGCCCGCTGCGCCCGCCCTTGAACGGTTTCTTGGTGGGAAACTGGTGGCACCCGCTGCACGGCATCTTCTTGGTGAAGATCAGCCTGCCCTTGGGATGCTTCTTCGGCTTGATCACGCCGGCCTCGACCACGTCGGACACCAGACTCATCAGGAACTCGGTGACGGCCGCGGCGTCCTCCGCCGCCAGCGCGGGATGATCGCCGGGGTTGTCCTCGGTCAGGGAGTTGTACTTCAACGGCCGGATCGGCTGGGGGTCCTGGAGCCAGGCTTCCAGCCAGGGCCGCTGGAACTTGCTGCCGGCATACCAGAGCTCGGGCCCGGTCTTGGCCAGTTGATCCTCGATGGTCACCTCGCGGGCGGGCCCTTCGGTGTAGTGGCAGGCGGTGCACTGCCGCGCCTCGAAAGCCGCCGCCCCGGCCGCCGCGTCGGCCCGGGCAGAAGCGCCCGCCACCAGCAGCAGGGCCGCCGCACTCGATATGACAATTCCGGGTTTCATCTCTCCCTCTCCTCTCGCTGCGGTTCACTCGGGCAATTCGCTCCAGGCATCATGTCTCGTCACCTCCGGGCCTGCGGCCCTCGCGCTCGGCCCGCCTCACCAGCCAGACTCCGAGCGCGCCGGTGAGCAGGAACGCCAACACGGTGAGGACGTAGACCCGGGGCGACGCCGGCGCTTCGAGCAGCACGAAATACCAGGTCGACAGGCTCATGATCAGATTGTGCTCGCCGTTCGAGCCGTCCCAGGCATTGACCGCCAGGGGAATGAACACGCCGGGCCGGAACTGAACGTCGTTTCTCTCCCCGGTTTCCAGCGGCCGTTTCATCACCACCCGCCACCGTCCCTGCCCCCAGACCGCCTGGGCGCTCACCTGGCTCTGGTCATCGGGCTGCACGCGGGGCGATTGGCGCCAGCCCCGGGCGATCGCCTCTTCCACCGAGCGCCCGCCGCTCGCCTGCAGGTCGGCTTTCCAGATCCAGAGCTGGACCGGATCCGAGGCCGCCCCGCGCATGAAATGCGGCTTCACCGTGCCCTCGGTCGCCCGGACCGGAAATTGCAGGGCCACGGAATCGCGGAACGTCTCCAGTTTCCGGGTCACCATGCCGTTGGCCGCGACATAGGAGTTGTAGGCGCCAAGCCGGCCTAGATCCGCGGCATCGAGGGCCGCGCCGTCGTTGTGGGTCGCGTCCTCGAACGGATCGTCCCATTCGATCAGGAAGGCGATCTCCTCGCCGTTGAAGGCCGCCTTCAGCGTGACCAGCTCGATGCTCGGGTTCTGCCAGCGCGGCGCCACCACGACTTGCCCGGTCAGGCGCACGTCCATCGGCTCGGCCTCGGCCCATCGGGCGTCGTCCGGGGCCTCGGGAACCGCGCCCTCGACGGGCAGCGCCTTGAGCACCTGATGGCCGGTGAGGTCGTGCTGCAAGGACTTGATGAAATTGGCCAGGTACCATCGCTCGTCCTCGTCGAGCGCTTTCACGAACGAGGGCATCGGGGTGCCGTTGATGCCGGTCGAGAACCGCATGTAGATGTCCTCGACCCCGGCGCCGCCCTTGATCTTCCACGGATGGGTCAGGTTGCGGATGCGGATGGGAAAACCCCAGTCGTCCTTGCGGTCGAAGGCCTTCTGCCCGTCGCCCCGCCCCTGCTTGCCGTGGCACTCCCAGCATTTGGCGCGCTCGAACACGGCCTCGCCTTTCGCGATGCTGTCGGCGTCGAACGGCGCCATGTTCCCGGGCAGCGCGACCAGCGTCTGGTAGGGGTCGAATTCCGGGTCCTCGAACTCGGGCGCGAAGGTCTTGATGTAATAGATCACCGCCCAGCGCTCGGCCTCGCTCAGGCCGTTCTTGATCCGGGCGTCATCGAAGGTCTGCATGCCGGTGCCGGGAAGCCCGCGGCTGATGGTGCGGAATAGATCCTCGTCGGTCGGAAGCTCGCCGCTCTGCGTGGTCCGGAACTTGTAGGTGCCGAGGGTGAAGTCGCGCGGCCTGGGGTCCATGAATTCGGCCGCCGGCCCGTTGCCGTCACCCAGCAGACCGTGACAGAAGCTGCACCGCCGGAAATAGATCGCCCGGCCCTGCTCGACCAGCTCCGGCGTCGCCTCGGGCTTGGGGCCGCCGGGCGTGTCGGCGGCGCGAACCGGAGCGGCGCCGAGCAGCGTCAGCGCGATGGCGACCGCCGCCAGCATCCGCGCCGGCGCTCCCCCGTATTTCGGGCCGCATCTCGGTATCTGCCGGATCGGTTCCATATCAATGCGACTCCGGTATCCGCGGCGTTTTCTGGGCCAGGTCGTATTCGGCGAGAATGATCTTCCAGCGCTCGCTTTCGGTGAGGTTCAGCTTCCACGCCGGCATCGCCGAGTCCCAGGGGGTGGCCTCGGTCGGCAGGCCGGGGCCGCCGTTGGTCACGCGCCAGAAGGTGTAGCCCTCGACGATGGTCTCGATGGTGCCGGTGTCGGTGAAATTGATCGGCCGGAGCTTGAAGCCGTCCGCCATCGGCCCGTCGCCGCTGACGCTGTCGCCGTGGCAGGGCCGGCAATTCATCGCGTAGAGGGCGCGCCCCTCGAACAGGTTCTTCTCGATCAGCGCGGCGCGGGCGGTCGCGTCGTCGACCGCGCCCGATTCAAGTTGCGCCAGGAAGGTCTCCATCGGCCCGGCGGGGAAGAACGCGAGCATGTGGTCCGGGCCGGTCTCGTCCATCCACGCCTCGATGTCGGCCATGACCTGCGGGATCAACTCGACCTGATTGGCTTGCGCCTGTTCGATGAACGCCTGGATCTCGGCCTCCGTTGGATTGGCGAACGGGTTCTTGAGCGCCTCGAAGCTCTTGGGGAAGTTGGACGAGGGATGCTGGATGCGCAGCGACGGCGGCAGCGCGACCTTGGGCGCGACGATCTGGTAGACCTGCCAGGCGGCCAGGAACGGAATCGCGGTCATCACCACGGCGCGCGGAATGCGGCCATGACCGCCGCGCAGCAGCTTCCTGACCGGGTGCATGAACTCTTCGAGATTCTCGTCCGAGAAGGTGACGAACAGGAACAGCGCGATCACCGTGAGCAGCATGAAGATGAAAATCAGCGTGCCCGGAACCGGCAGCGGGAAGGGCAGGCCGGTGATCTCGCGCGAGGCCGCGGGAATGCCCCACTTGATCAGCGCGTAGACGATCGCCAGGGTGAGGGCGACGGACCAGAACCGGCTTATCCTGGGTGTTCTCATCGCCTCACTCGCCTTTCAGCAGCAGCAGGAAGGACAGCACGTCCTGGTAGTCCTTGACCGTCATCGCCTCGGACAGATCGTCCGGCATCACGCTCTTCAACGGGTCCTGGGCAATCTCCTTGATGTCGGCCTTGGCGATCGTGACCACCTCGCCGGTGGCCTTGGTGATGTCGATCTCCACGGCATCGTCGCGGGTCTTCAGGCCGATGGTCTGACGGCCGTCGTTTTCCACCACGACGTAGGTCTCGTAGCCTTCGGTCAGGGTCTTGGTCGGCCGGAGGATGGCGTCGGCGAGGAACTTCAGCCCCCTGCCGCTGATCGCCGAGAGGTCGGGGCCGAGATCGCTGCCCTCCCCCTTCAGGGCATGGCAGTCAATGCAGTTGTCCTCGTAGACCACGGCGCCGGCGCCCGGATCGCCGCCGCCGGCGGCGGTGGCCGCCTGGATGCGGGCGAAATACCGCTGCGAGATCTCGCTCGGCTCGAGCACGGCGGCGATGTCGAGCTCGCCCCCCTGGCTTTGCAGGTAGAGGATCACCGCCTTGATCTCGTCGAGAATGAGCGAGATCGGCGGCGCGTAGACGATCGCCATCTCGTTCTTGTAGCCCTCCACCACGTAGGCGCCGGGATTGGCCACGCTCTCGACCAGATAGTCGATGGTGGCGTAGGTCTCGCCGGTCTTCTCCGAGCGCTCCCTGGCCCGCCCGGCTGCCCGCACCCCGATCGGCATGGCGAACTTTTCGCCGAACTGGCCGAGGTTCGGCCCTCGCACGGCGCTGCCCCGGCCACCCATGCTGTGACAGGTGTAGCACCTGCCCTTGCCCCAGAAGATCGTCTCGCCGCCCTCGGGGGTCATTTCGACCGGTCCGGTCACTCGCGCCCTGCCGCCCGTCAGGCTGGTGACCGAATGCCCGATCCAGACGAACGTGGCCAACACCAGCAGCAGGAAACCGAACACCTTGACCACGGCGTGCGACAGCACGGACGCCACCAGCCCACCGCCTTCTGGCGGCGTCGCGCCGTTAGGGGCGGAGTCCCCGCTCATTCGGCCGGCTCCTCTTCAGGAGTACGCTGCGGGGCTTCGGCGTCGCCGCTGGTCCGGGCCGCGAGCCCGCCCAGCCAGAACATGAACGCGACCGCGACCATGAACACCAGCACGGCCAGCGCCACCATCGAGGTCATGGTGAAGTTGCTCGGCGTATAGGCCCACTCCGAGGTGTCGCGCATGATGCCGAAGACGTGCCAGTCACCGCGTAGCCCGGAGCGGATGAAGCCCATCAGACCCATGTTCAGGGTGATGATGAAGGTCAGCAGCAGCAGGGCGTACTGGCTCCGCACGCTCATCTTGCCCCAGCGCAGGGAACCGATTTCCTTGGCCCCCCGGAACAGGAAGACATCGATCGCGGTGATCAGGATCAGGCAACCGATGAGTTGCAGAAACTGGCTGACGGCGACGTTCCTGAGGAACGGCGAGGCCTGTTCCATCACCACGAAACCGTAGACCCCGAGGAAGATGACGACGTTGAACGCGGTCACCGCCACAAGGAGACCCTGCGCCAGCTTGCCGAGATCCTTCAGCGCCAGCACCACCGCCACCACGGCCGCCGCGCACTGGAACACCAGCAGGTAGCCCACGGTATGGAAATAACGGGCGCGGTCGGGCGGCAGGTCCATCTCGCCCGGGTCGAGATTGAACAGCGAGAGCGCGTACTGCCCGACGATGGCGATCGCCGCCAGGCCGGCCAGCGGAATCGCGATCATCGGCGCCCGGCCCTGGCGGCTGATCGGCACCAGCTCGCTCTTGTTGCCGCGCCGGTAGAGCAGGAAGCTGATGAAGGTGGACAGGATGATCAGGTTGACGACCGCGTTCTTGGCCGGCATCAGGCCCATGAACTTCAGGGTCGGGTGGTATTGGCTGCCGCCCATCTGCCCGACCTCCTCGCCGGTGAGCGGAAGGTTGTGCGGCGTCAGCCAGATCGCGAACGAGACGATCAGCGCGAACAGGATGAACTTGATGTATTTGTAGTATCGCTCGGCGCCGGGAATGCGCGTCATGCCGCTCCACAGATAATAGTTGGAGATCACGAACAGCGAGCCGACCAGCATCGCCTGGATGATGAAGGTCCAGGAGAAATCGCCGCCCATCATGTTGTTGCCCATGACGGCGCTGTGCGAGTAGACCTCGCGGCCGAGATAGTAGCCCGCGAAGGGCAGCGGGATCAGCGCCGCAATGGCGACGAAGTTGGAGATGTAACCCATCCAGTCGTAATGGGCCTTCTCCTCGGCGGTCTTGGCGCCGATGAATTTCACCGCCGCGTAGGCCCCGGCGACCAACCCGCCGAAGGCGAGATTGCCGAGCATGCGGTGGATCGCGATCGGGGTCGCCAGCACGTTCTCGAAGGCCAGCCAGAGCGGCCCGTTGATCACCCCCTCGGCATCCACGCCGGCCGGGCTCATCATGAACCCGGCCCAGCTGTTGGCCGCCTGCATGATCGCCGTGCCGACCACGTTCAGCATGATGCCGATGAAGATGTGCGAGCTTTTCAGATCCTTGATGATGACCAGTCCGATGCCCGGCGGAAGGATGTAGAGGAAGGTTATGAAGGCCCGCGTGTCGCCCCGCATGTCCGGCCCCCAGAGGCCGAACTGAAACCCGATCCCGGCGACGATGAGGAAAATGCCCACGGCTCTGAGCACACGCCGGACCGATTGGCGGATGGGTTTGGTGCCGCGCAGCCAGTTCCAGCCGTAATAGTAAAGATAGAGCAGGGAAGTCTCGGCGAAGAACAGCAGCGCATAGACGAACATCACGTCCTTGAAGACGCCCGCCATGAAGCCCATGAAGGTCGGGTAGAGCGTGAACAGCGCGAACGCCAGCAGCCCCCCCAACGCCGCCGTGATGGCGAAGGCGACGCTCAGCAGGCTGGTGAACTCGTAGGCCAGCTTGTCGAGCTTGTTGTCGTTGTTGCGCCAGCCCACCACCTCGACGATGACCGCGAACAGCGGCACGCCGAGCACGAAGGCGCCGAAGAACAGGTGCATCTGGGCCAGGAACCAGATCACCCGGCGCGAATCGAGGCCGAGGATCTGGCGGTAGACGTTCTCCTCGAGCGCGAATGCCGGGCTGCTGGCAAGCACGACCGCGAGCACCGCGAGGGTGGCGGCGGCGCGGGTCGCGCGGCGGTGGAGGCCGATCCTCATTCGGGCCTCCGCAGCGTCCGGATATAGGCGAGCACGTCGCGCATCTGCTGTTCGTCGAGATCGTTCGACCACAGCGGCATGACCTCGCCCTTGCCGTCCCGGATCGACGCCAGCAGATCGGAATCCGCTTTATCGAGGCTTTCACCGTCGGCGAAGTTGGGCACTTCGGGAATGATGCGGATGCCGTCGTAGCCATGGCAGGCGGCGCAGAATTCCTCGAAGATATCCTGGCCGCCCGCCAGGTCCGGGGTATCGGCGCCACCGGCCGGACCCGGCCGCGCGGCGCCGGACCAGGCTGCGGCGATCAACGCGAGGGCAAGCATTCTAGCCGCCAAGGAGCACAAGTTCCCCCCCTCCCATCGTCGGTTCCGCCGGCTGGGCGGCGAAGATTTCCGCCAGGGTATCGATGAATATCCAGTGACATTCGGCCTGTTCGGCGTCGTTCAGCGCGTCCACCAGCGTCGATGCGGTTCCGTTGGCCGCGGCGCCGAGCCGGCGCAACGTGCCGCCCACCTCGCGTCGCAACTCGCCGGAGAAACGGGGCAACAGCGAAAGGATGCTCGCGCGAATGTCCGGCGTGCAAGCATCCGAGGGCAACGCATCCAGCGCGGCGCGGCACACCCCGAGGTCGTCATCGGCCAGAACCCCGCGCAACAACTCCACGGCTGGCGCGGATCGGGCGGCGGCCAGGCGCCTGACGGCCCGCTCGCGAACGACGGGCTCGGGGTCGGCCAGCAGTTCCCCCAGATGGCGCCCAAGCGGCGCATCCGCCCTGGCCTCGATCAGAGCGTCCAGTGCGGCGAGCCTGATCTCCAGTTTCTTCGAGTCCAGAAACGGCGTGATCGTCGCGAGCCCGCGGGCGCCGCCGATGCGGCCGAGCGCGACGAGGGCCTCGCGGCAGTGCTCGTCGCTCCCGGTCCCGGTGATCTCAGCCAAGGCTTCGACAGCCTCCGCGCCGGGGTCGCGAATGCCGCCGAGCAGCCGGACCGCATGCAATCGCACCCTCTCGGATACCATTTCTTCGCCCGTCTCACCGGCGCCGGCCGGGGGGGTCTCCGCCTCGCTGTCCGGAAGCCCGGCCAGGATCGATCCCAGCGTGGAGGAGGCGGGATCGCTTCTGCGCAGCGCGTCCAGATATGCCTCCGCCTCGGCCCCCCGGGCAATGGCGCGAACCGGAGCAGCGGTGGCGGCCTCGCGCGGCTCTGGTTCACCGCGCCCTTCGCCTCGGACAAACCCGGTCAGGCAGCGAGCCGCGGCGTCCGGGTCGATGGCGACCAGCGACGACAGCGCCGCGAACGCGACCGGCTCGTCCGGATCGAACGCGGCGTCGAGGAGAGCCATCCCGGGGTCGCATCCCTCCGGTCCGGGCATCTCGTCTTCCCGATCCGCGCTCTCCGCGCTCCCGGTCAGGTTCGCCAGCGCCAGCGCCGCCTGGGTGCGGATCGCGCCATCGACGCTGCCGTCGGCGAGGATCGCGGCGATCCTGCGCGCAAAACCGGGGCTGGCGATCCGTCCCAGGGCGACGACCGCCTCGTAGCGCAGACCGTCGTCCCCGGTATCCAGCAGCCGGCCCAGGGGATCGGCCGACGCCGCGTCGCCAATCTCGCCGAGAACCCGCACGATCCGTCGTCGTGCCGCCAGGTCCGGGTCATCCAGCAACGAGACAAGGCTCTCCGCCACCCCGGCGCCGCGCATGCCGCCGAGGACCCCGGCGACCTCGACACGCACCTCGGGGCTCGGGTCGCCCAGCAACAGCGCCAGACGTGGCGCCGCCTGTGAACCCTGCAATTTGTCAATCGCCCGGGCGGCGTGGATGCGGACATGAGGGTCCCGGTCCGACAGCGCGCGGTCCAGCGCGCGCCCGATATCGGCCCCGATATCGGCCCCGGCATCGGCCCCGCCGGAGCCTAACCCAGGCAGTGCGACCAACGCCCGCGCCGCCCGCCTTCGGGCCCTGGGCCCGCCATTCCCGAGCCGTTCGAGAAGGAACGATCTCGCGGCCGCGCCGTCGAGCCGCGCCAGCACCCGGAACCCGCTCTCCTGAAGATCGTCGTCATCCTCGTCCGTGAGCAGTTCGATAATCGGTTGGCTGGCGCGCCGGTCGCCGATCTCGCCCAGCGCCTCGAGCGCCCGTCGCTTGACCTCCCAGCAAGCGCCGAACTCCAACTCGTCGCCGAAACCGTCGAGCTCGGGATAGCCGTCTTCGCGCACACAGGTCAGCAACGGCTCGACGGCCTCTCGCGGCCGCAGCCTGGCCAGCGCGCTGACCGCCTGCATCCGGACCTCGCCGTCGGGATCGCCGGCAACGGACGAGAGCAGAGGGGCGGCGGCGTCCGCGATCCGGAGCCGGCCGAGCGCCGCGGCGGCGTCCATGCGAATGTCCGGATCGGCATCGCGCAGCAGCGAGATCAATTGCCGCCGCGACGCCGCGCCATCCGCGCCAAGCCTCTCCAGGGCCCGGATGGCGCAGCATATCGACAGCGAATTGTCGCCCGCCAGGACCCGGTGAAGGGAGTCGAGAAATCGTTCTCGGGCGCTCTCGCTGCCGCGATGGCCGCGGATACGCCTCACACGATGTCCCTCCGCTTGAAGGTCATCTGGCTGAACTTGTGCTTGAAGGGGGACTCGCCGACCCGCGTGATCGTTCCCGACGCGACCTTGAAGCGGTAGTTCAGGCTGACCGGGTCCGGGACCCGCGGGGTGATGCTGTTGGCCGGCGAATCGAGCTTGAGAAAGTCGGTGAAGACCGCGCCCTTCTTGACCGCCGGGGTGACGATCGCCACCGCTGAGAACTGGCCCGAGCTGATCTCGATATGGCCGCGCTTCATCAGCCCCGAGAACCACATATCATCGCTCTTGACGCCGAGGTTGTGGCCCGTCTGGACCGGGACCCGGAGGGATTCGATGGCCACCAGATCGCCGGATTCGATCCCCTTGGGCCTGGCGTCGTCGGGGTGGATCTCGACGAAGTTCATCGGCCAGCGCTGCTGGGTGTAAGGCCGCCGCTCGTAATCGTCGAACCCCGATTCCCAGATCTCGTTGATGCGGCCGGTCATGATCCAGACCTCGCCGTCGCGGGGCTTCATGAAGTCGTAGAAATCGGACCAGATGCTCCACGGCGATTTCACCAGGTTGAGCTTGCCGGTATGGGTCTTGAACGCCACCAGACGGCTGTTGAAGATGGTCGATTTTTCCGGCCCGGTCTCGGGCAGGTCGGTGCGGTTGTAGTCGTGCAGCCGCTTGGTCTCGATGATCCGGTCGCCGTCGAGCAGCAGCGGCGCCTGCAACCCCGTCGTGCCGAACTGCCTGAGGAAGTCGTGAGCGCGCATCCCCTTGCGTTTGGCGACGATGCGGATGGCGTTGTAATCCGTTCGCGACCCGCGGCTGAAGCGGCAGCTTTCTTCGAAGACGTCGTTGGAATCCTTCCAGTCGTAGCCTTCGAATCCCATTTTCCTGGCCAGCATGGCGACGATCTGCCAGTCCGGCTTGGCGTCGCCCGGCGGGTCGTAGAATTTCGAGTAGAGGCGAACCCGGCGCTCCGAATTGGCGCGGGTGAAATCCTCCTCGCCCCAGGTGGCGGCGGGCAGCACGATGTCGGCGTATTTGCTGCCGATCGGGTTGCGCAGATAGATCTCCTGGTTGACGACCATGGTGCCGCCGGAATCGACCCGCTTCTTGAGCGTGTCGATGATGGTCTGCTTGTCGAACGACCGCACCTGGTTGGGGTTGAGCTTGACCAGCCGGTTGAAGGTCTTGTCGAGGGCCGCCGATCCGGCCATCGCCTGGATCCAGGTGGTGCCGATGACATAGGCGAAGCGGACATGGCCGGCCTCGAGCCAGCGGTCGAGGTCGAGGCGATGGCGCCGCCGGCCGGGGAACTTGTAGGGCGACTTGATGCCCGGGTAGGGGCCGCCGCTGACGCCGCCGCGCTGATGGCCGCCGAGGCGGGTCATCACCTGGCCGGGCTTGCCGCCGCAGCCCAGGATCACGCCCAACGTGCCGATCGAGGCGGTGTTGAGGTAGTTGTTGGACCAGTAATTGCCCTTCTCGATGCAGATCGAGGTTTTCACCCGGCTGCCGTCCGCCTTGGGTTTGGCCATCATCTCGGCGGCGGTGTACAGCTTGGCCACGTCGATGCCGGCGATTTCGGCGGCGACCTCGGGTTTGGATTCCTCCTGCGCCAGAACCCAGGCTTTCCAGTCCTCGAAGCCCTTGACCTGGAACATGCCCCAGGTCGTGCGCCATTGCCACGGCGTGTTGCGGGTGCCCTGGCCGAAACCGGAGTCGGTCTCCCAGAAATTGTTCACCCAGTTGGCGATGAACTCCTTGTCCTCCCAGCCGTTCTCCAGAATGATCCGTTGCAGCGCCATATGCACCACCGTGTCGGAGCCCGGATCGACGTCGAGGTGGAGGCCGCCGTGTTTCTCGGCGTAGGCGACGCCGGCCGTGCGCCGCGGGTTGATCATGATGACCTTGGTCTTGTTGCCGTGGATGCCCTTCAGGATCCAGTGGTTCCACAGCGCCGTCTTGGTCTCGAACGGATCGGTCCCGGAGACCACCAGGCAGTCGGCAAGGGCGAAGTCCTCGTGCGAGGCGCCGAAGATGTCGTAGCCGATATCGACCCAGCCGGGCACCGAGTTCACGAACGACGGATGATCGTGGTGAGCGATCGCCGGCGTGTTGATGCTCTTCAGCGCCAGCTTGGTGAGGGCGTAGGTGTTCTCGAAATACTGGTAGCTGAAGTACTTCATCGCCCAGGAGTGTTCGCCGTGGTGGCGGATGACGTGTTTGGAGACCTCGGCGACGATGTCCAGCGCGAAGTCCCAGGTCACCGGCATCAGGGTGTCGTTGATCCGCACCATCGGATACTTCAGCCGGTCCTGGGTCGGCTTGCGCGGGTTGTAGACCTTCTGGGCGATGCAGCCGCCGCGGATACTGTGGCCGCCGCCGGGGTTGACCACCTTGGCGTCGGGATCGGGGATCACGACGATGTTGTAGAGCTTGCCCCGGTAGGTCGCCTGGGTGAACTGGTTCGGCCCCACCCAGCCGCCTTGCAGCGGGCGCAGCGGGTAGTTCCGCCCGATCGCGTTCTCGTCCTTGCGCGGCCCCCCGTCGGGTCCGCTCGCCGGCCAGCGATAGACCTTGTAGCCGCAGGCCATGACGCAGTAGTCGCAGCAGGTGGTCAGGACCTCCGCATCCTTCGGCGGCAGCGGAACGCGGTCCTCGGGCTGGAAGAACGGCGTGGACGTGTCGGCGGTCATGGTCGCAACTCCCTCTAGCCTTTCAGATTGTCGTGGCGGCCGTAGATCAGGCCGATCATGCCCACGGCGTAGATGTCGTCGCCCTCGAGCTCGAGCAGGACCTGCGGCAGGCTCTCGGTCGCGTGGCCGCTGACGATCATGCCGTGGCGGGTCAGGTCGAAGGTCGACTGGTGGAACGGGCACGGCCCGAGGATCTTGTGTTCGGCCTTGTAGGTGCCGCCCATCGGGCCGCCCTGGTGGGTGCACAGCGCGTTGTAGGCGACCACGTCGCGGTCCGGCCCGATCCCCCCGCCGGCGCGCTCGCCCAGCTTGACCAGCAGGCTGCCGGCGTTGCGGCCTTCGTCGGGGTATTCGAACTTGAGCGGCTGGTTGGTGGTCAGCGCGCTCAGCTTGGCGATGAACTTTCGCGGATAGCGGGCGACCTGCGCCGCCAGAACCTTGTCCTCCATGCCCGGAACGCCGGCGAGCAGGATGGCGCCCCCGGCCACCGAGCCGCCCTTGAGGAACGAGCGCCGCGACACGCAGGAGCGCTCAACGCCGCCGCCGGTGGGACCGGTCCTCGGGTCTTGTCGTTTCATTGGACGTACTCCCTGGTTTTCAGCGCGAGGAAAGATAGATTTCGAGCCCGACCCGCTTGGCCTTGGCTTGCGACAGGTCCATCACATCCGGCATCGGCTCGTAGGGCGGGATGTTCGGGGTCGGCATGACGATCTCGTCGCCGCTGATCTCCTCGAGGAAGGCGACCAGCGCCTCCATTTCCTCGTCCGTCAGGTCGAGCGGCTTGAGGATCGGCGTCTTGTTGCCGACCCTCTCGGTGAACTCGTTCTCGCCCCCGCCATCGTTGTAGAATTCGACCACCTCCTCGAGGGTGAAGAACTGGCCGGCGTGCATGTAGGGCGCGGTGTAGAGCAGGTAGCGCAGCGGCTGGGTGCGGAATCTGCCCATGTCTTGGGGCCGCTTGGTGCTGAAATAGACGCCGGGATCGTCCTTGAACTCGCGGTAGTATTTCTCGTGCACCCCCTTGGCGTAGAGTTCGAACCGGAAGGTGATCTGGTTGATCCCGGATTCCTCCCATTCGAAGGGGCGCGGCACGCCGAGGTTGTAGTATTTCTCGTCGCTGAGCAGCGGCCCGTTATGGCACTCGATGCAGTTGGCCTTGCCGGTGAACAGCTCCATGCCGGCGACGGCGGTTTCGGAAAGCGCCGCCTGGTCGCCCGCCAGATAGCGGTCGAGCGGGGTATCCATCTGCGACAGCATCGCCCGCTCGAAGGTGGCGATGGCCAGCCAGGCGTCGTTGAGGACCGGCCGCTCGGTTCCGAAGACTTCGCGGAACGCCTCGACGTAGTAGGGCGTCTGGCGGAGCCGCTGCTCCATCATGTCCGCCTCGCCGTTGCCCGAGATGCCGCCGGTCGCGGCGGTCCGGGCCTGAACCTCCAGGCTGTTCACGCTGCCCTGCCAGAGCAGTTTGCCGAGATAGCCGGAGTTGACGGCGGTGTGGCAGTTGCGCCAGTGAACGCCGCCGGGATAGCCGCGGCAGATCGGATCGTCGGTACCCCAGCCGGTCTTCGGGTTGTGGCAATCGGCGCAGGAGAGGCTGGCGTCGCCGGTCAGCTTCGGATCGAAGAACAGGAGCTTGCCGAGTTCCGCCTTCGCCTCCGTGATCCTGTTGTCCAGCGGCTCCGGCACCGGCGGCAGGGGCGCCAGCGGCGGATCGACATCCGGATCGCCTCCGGCGATGGCCGCGGCGCCCGGCGCGCTCGCGAGGAGGGCTGCCAGAAACAGGTAAGCAATGGTCTTTCTCATCGCCTTGCACCTCGATCAGTTGGTTGTTTCGAGCCAGTCCTCGATGACCTCGTATTTCTGAATGATCGTGACCCGCTCCACCGTCACCGGCGTGACGCTGCTCAGGCTCTCCAGGAACGCCACCAGGTCGCGCTTTTCCGCGTCGCTCAGACCGAGTTGCCCGAGCTCGCCGGCCAGCGGGTCTTCGTGGCCGCCGCCGTAGTTGTAGAAGTCGACCACGCCGGCCAGCGTGTCGATGACGCCGTTGTGCATGTATGGCGCGGTGTATCTGAGCTCGCGCAGGGTCGGGGTGATGAACTTGCCGACGTCCGCGTAATCCTTGCTGACCAGGAAGTAGCCCACGTCACGCCGCCAGATCTCCATCTTCGGAACGCCATGGTTGTGGAGGATCGAGCGGTAGGTCAGATGCCGCACCGGGTCCCTGAAGATCTCGAGGTTTTCCGGCACTCCGGTGTTGTGGGGCTCGCCGTCGGAGAAATACGGGCCGTTGTGGCAAGCGATGCACTTCGCCTTGCCCTCGAAGACCTCCCGGCCCCGCCGCGCGGCGTCGGACATCTCGCCGGTGTCGAACGGGGCGTCGGTCGAGACCAGCGTCTCCAGGAAGGCGACCAGCGCCTTGCGCGCCCGGCCCGAACTGCATTCACCGCCGAAGTTCTCCTGGCACATCGCCACGTAGGCGGGATCCTGCTTCAGGCGCTCGTGCATGATGCGCATGTCCATGTTCATGATCGCCGTCTCGGTGATCTCGTTGCGGATCACGTCGTTGAGATTGGCGCCCATATGGCCATCCCAGCTCCACCCCACATTGGCGAAATCGGCCTTGTGGACGGTGTTGATGAGGGTCGGCGCGTTGCGGAAGTGACTGGCGCCGGGATAGGCCGCCGAGAGCCGCTGCACCGCGCCTTCCAGGTCGGTCGATTTGCCAAATCCTTGGCTCGGGTCATGGCAGGTGGCGCAACTGACGCCGCCGTCGCCGGATATGCGCGCGTCGAAGAACAGCCGCTGGCCCATGGCGACCAGGGAGTCCCTGGGCGCGGAGCGTTCGGGCAGAGGCCCGATCGGCGGGGTGTCGGCGGCCGCCGCCGCCGCGACCGGAGCAAACACGACGAGCGCCGCGATCAAGCCCGAAAGGAGTCTACGCGACGGTCGGACAATCCTATCTTGCTTCGACATGACCACACTCCTTTTCGCCGACCTGCTCGCTGGCCTACTCGCTGGCGGAGAAGACGAAATTCGCTTCGACCGCACCGTCCGCCGGCACCGTTATCTTGGCTTTTTGAACGCCGATGCTCGGGTGCCAGACCTTGAGCGTGTAGTCGCCCGGCGGAATGCCATCGATCCGGAAAGAACCGTCTTCACCGACCACCACCGCGTAGGGATGCTTGGGCGCCAGCATGAAACCGAACATGAAGTTGTGCGCCTCGCAGTTGATCGAGATGTATGGCGAACGCCGGGGCCTGATCTTGTCTTGTATGTCGCCCGGATCCGGCTGGCCGAAATTGAACATCGTGCGTCTGACCACCCGGTTCTTCTCGACGCCGATCATCTCGCGGGCGTTGATGTTGTGCAGCACGCCGGGATCGTTGTTGCGAATGGTGATCGGGCCGGGTTTTATGACCTGCGCCCAGGGGCGGAAGCGGCAGCCCTTCTGGGTAATGATGTATGCGCCCGCTTCGGGCTCCGGCCACTGCTTGCCTTCGCTGATCTTGTCGATGAACACGAAAACGCCGCGAAGCGCGCCGCCCTCGACATCGATCCAGACCACCTCGCGGTTGCCGGTGCCGCAGACATCGGGATTCTTGGTGATCGGAATCTGCTCGATGGCATAGGCGGGGAGCGCCCCCTCGAAGCTCACCTTGCCGGTGATAACCCCGCCAAAGGAGCCCTCGACCTCCTTGTAGCCGGCGGCGCCCGCCACCTGCGGCGCGGCCCACATTGCCGCCAGCGCGGCGAACATCGCTAATTGCCCCCA
>SMVB01245002.1_pt1 | contig 19740 bp, 15 predicted proteins | sample 2456461 | NCBI WGS metagenome assembly SMVB01 (sample SAMN11095934, study PRJNA526329) | marine sediment metagenome | biome: Marine sediment; feature: Surficial sediment; material: Deep marine sediment; isolation source: Hadal surficial sediment | place: Pacific Ocean | collected 2014-05 | depth...
ACGATGCCACCTGCCGCGAGCACGGGGACATTGGAGCTTTTCACCGCGTCACAGACTTCGGGCACCAGCACCAGAGTGGACACCTCTCCGCAGTGCCCGCCTGCCTCGGTACCCGCCACCACGAGCACGTCCACACCCGCGTCTACCTGTTTGGCGGCATGTTCCTTTGCGCCGACCAGCGCGGCGACGACCACGCCGTTTGCCTTGCCCATATCGAGCATGTATCGCGGCGGAACACCCAGCGCGTTGGCGATGAGTTTGATCGGATGCGCAAAAGCAACATCGATGATACTGGTTGCCCGTCCCGGCGTTAGAAAGCCACCACCCCGTCCGGTCTGGGCATCATACACACCTGCCGTATCGATCTGGTGCTGGGCCAGGATGTTGGTGGCGAACCGGCGATGTTCATCCGGCACCATCGCCAGGATTTCTTCCGGAGAAGTGTCGTCGTCGGTAATGGCCATGCTCGTCGGGGCAATCAGGTCGACGCCGTAAGGCATGCCGTCAATGTGCTCGTCAATCCAGTTGAGTTCGATCTCCAGCGTTTCGGCGTTGTGACCGGCGGCACCCAGCACGCCCATTCCGCCGGATTTAGAGACCTCGACGACGACGTCCCGGCAGTGAGTAAACGCCAGGAGCGGGAAGTCGATCCCCAGAAGATCGCAGATCGGTGATTTCATTTGCGTGCCCCTCCCCGGGCGTATGACCGCGCAAGTCAAAAAATGCGGTAGGCGCTATGATAGCGCTTCTAAGAAGGGGGAAGGGACTATGTGGAGTGCGCGCGACGGAACACTACAATCGTTGCTCATGATCGCAACCGCGATGTTGGTGCCGGCAATGTCGCTGGGTCATGGCAGTGCGAGTTCGGGTGAGTCCGAAGGTCGCGCTATTGAATTCCCGGATACGGGCCAATATCACACCCTCGTCGTCGATCTGCATACGCATTCCGTATTCTCGGATGGGCATGTCTGGCCGGGGATTCGCATCGGGGAAGCGCTACGCGATGGTCTGGATGCAATAGCGATCACCGAACACCTCGAGTGGCAGCCTCATCTCGAGGACATCCCCCACCCGGACCGGAATCGCTCGTACAACATAGCCGTAGCGAGCGCACCGGAAGGCTCGGATCTCATCATCATCGCAGGATCGGAGATCACCCGTCGCGCGCCCCATGGCCACATCAATGCGGTCTTTATCCGTGATGCCAATGCGTTGGTTGTGGCCGGGGCTGTTCCTGAGCCTTTCGACGCGAGAGAGTATTATGTGAACTCAACCAGCACATCCGCCCAGCAAGCCCTGGATGCCGCGAATGAACAGGGGGCGTTTACTTTCTGGAATCACTCATGGAGTGATTTCACCAGTGGCAAAACGGAAATCACCGCTTTTCACTCGGCCAATGCGGCCAACGGCAAGCTTCATGGCATTGAGGTCGCAAACGGCCGGACCTACTCGGCAGAATCTTTCCAGATTGCTCTGGATCACAACCTGACGCTCATCGGTGTGTCGGATGTCCACAACCTGATCGACTGGGACTATAAACCCCACGAGGGTGGACATCGCCCGGTGAACCTGGTGTTTGTACGAGAACGTTCGGCGGATGCGATTCGGGATGCGTTATTCGCAAGGCGAACGGTGGTCTGGTACAAGAATCTTTTGATCGGGCGGCCGCGCGAACTCGTACCACTATTGAAAGCTTCCCTCACGGTGGGCTCCGGGGGTTACCGGCCTGGCACGGAAGTACTGCAAGTCACTTTGACCAACCATTCGGACGCGAATCTGATGCTCGAGAATTTGAGTGGTTTCACGCTGGGCGAGCACGACATCATCGAAGTGCCCGCTCATCAGGAAAAGACGCTGTACCTGAGAACGGTTACGCGACTGGCAAATGTCGAGTTGAGCTTCGAAGTGCTGAATGCGCTGACAACTCCCGATACCCACCCGATCCTCGAATACTCGCTCGAGATCGACGATTCGGCGGAGTAAAACTAATTTTCGAACGAGTGGGGACGGCGTATCGAGCTGTGCCAACCGTGTGGGTTGGTCCGGCGGGCTACCCGGTTTCAGCCCTGACGGGAATCCAGGTGGGCTATTGAAGCCGGCGTACCGCGAGTTCTGAAAGCGTCAACGAGCGATCGATGCTCTCCCGCATCCCATCCATATCAACGCCTTCTGTACTCTTTTTGCCTTCGCAGTAGCGGGCGTATACACCGTGTACGATAGCCGCGCTCTTCCAGCGGTTGAAGCCAACGTAATAATCGAGTTGTGACAGGTCTCGTCCCGTACGTTCGGCGTAACGCTCGGCAAGTTGTGTACGGGATGGAAAGCCTGGGGGCGCCGTCGCAGACTCCGGTTTGAAAGGCTCTGCATCCGTCGGATCCGGCCATTGGTTCAAGGCATAAGCGAGGTCCGCAAGCGGGTCCCCGAGCGTGGATATTTCCCAGTCAACCACTGCAGCAATGGTGCAATCGGAGCCAACTAGGCAATTGTGTACACCGTAATCCCCATGTACGACACGGGCAGGTCCCTGGTCAGGAATGTTGTCTAGAAAAAACTCCTGTAGCTCATGAGCGCGCGGATCGTCGTAGTTCGCAGGCGTAACCGAAGAGGTCCACGATCGATACCAGGTTTTCAACTGCCGGCCGACGTAGTTTTCTTTTTTACCTAGAGCGCCAAGCCCGACTTCGTCCGGATCAATCGCGTGCAGGTCCGCGAGTACGTTGATGAACGACATCGCCATTTTCTGGCGTTGCTCAACTGGGACCCAGCGTTGCGTATCGTCGGCGCTGTACAACGGGTGGCCATCGATCATCCCCATCACGTAAAACCAGGCACCCGTGACGTCGGGGCTTTCACAAAATCCGATTGCCTCGGGCACCGGAACCGGTGTGGGCCCCAATGCGGAAATCAGCGACCATTCCCGACTCATGTCGTGTGCTTTGGGTAATAACACGCCTTGCGGTGGACGACGGATCACCGCCTGCCTTCCTGCAACGTCCTCGAGTCGATAGGTCAGGTTTGAGTGACCCCCTAGCAGGCGTGTCCATTTGAACGGCGGGGTCAAGCTATCGATGTGTTCCCCGATCCAGGCTTCGACGGCGTCAACCTGATATCCCTCGGGACCGAGGCTTTCGTCGTGTTTGGTCATGTTGGCCTCCGCGAACGCTCGGCGTTCGGCTTCCAAGCGAATACCCAGCTAGAAAGTGAGTATAACCAACTTCTACGTGTTGGTTAGCGACGCGCTGTCGCAATGGCCCACATTCGATACTGGCTTCGCGGGCTGGTGGTCCGTTAGGCTTGCTCGAGGTATCAGCCTGAGATGAGTAATGATCTCCAGAACTAGAATGATAACCCTGGTTAGAAATTTCAGCGCTGATGAGGTTTCGAAGGGACTTGATGAAAAGCCGGAGCTGCTGCGGTATCGCGATGAGCGCGGGCGCAAGCGGTTACATCTTTGCGCTGGTGTCGATGTTTGCAAAGATGTTTGCAGAGATGTTTGCAGAGACGTTTGCAAAGACGTTTCCAGGAAGACCAACCTGAAACCAGAGAACAGCGTCCGGCTTGGGGCTGTGTTGCTCGAGCGCGGTCTCGATATCAATGCACCCGCGTTTACAGAAGGCAGTTGGTGTGCCGCCGTTGTGGTACGCCGTCGGTCGTGGGCATAACTTACCTCTGGCGAAGTTTTTATTGAAATCAGGATCAACTCCTGAACATTGTCTGTGGGCAGCTTCTTTTAGCGAAGATCTCGAGATGTTGAGGTTACTCATCGAGGCTGGGGCATCCCTGGAAGCCGTTGCCGAGGAGAAACCCCACTTCTCGGCGCGGTCAAAACCAGCAAGTTCAGGGCAGCGCGGCTACTGCTCGATGCTGGTTGTGATCCCGATTATCAGGACGCCAGGGGAATGACCGCATTGCATACATGCTCAAGAAGAACAGTGGCAAGAAGCATATCGGATTATTTGTGAAGTATGGCGGGGGGGATATTCCCAATGCCGACAACATCACCGCAGTAGCTCTCATGTTGCGTAAACGTAATCCCGACTATCATCGAATCGTCGAACAATTCGGACCCTGACTCGCATAAGCCTTGTCTAGCGCGATCCAGAGTCCGGACTATTCGAACACCGGCTTAACCCTGATGTGACAATAATCCACGGCGCAGACCGCCTACGGCTCGCGTTTTAACAGGCAAACTACGCACTTTAAGCTACGCGCGTGGTGATTTTCACTCAGGTCACATAACCTAGCGTATGCTCCCATCACTGCGTACGCGCGAAATCTGTGCGAGCACTACGTCCGTACACATTTTGCCTGTCCTAACGCGTCTGCGCGCGCACATTATTGTCACATCAGGCTTAACTTAGGCCACCGTTCCTTCTTCTTCGAAGCTGGTTGAAACATCAGGCGCGGTTGCCACAACTTCTGGTGTGGTTTTTTCGGTCCTCTTGGCCCTTGCGATTGAATCTGAAGTACCACTCTTGGTTAGTTCCCCGAGATAGTCAGGTAGTTCCAGACCGGCCATCTTTGCCAGTTCGTGCAGAGAAGGCAGTGCGTGGGTCAATCCGCCGAGGAAGTCGCCAACCGCGTTCCCGTTACCGCCGTCGTAAACGACAACTTTCTCGAAGTCGATGTTGCTGATCGCGGTTGCCTGGGCCTGAACGATGGCGTCGATCTTGTCGACGATCATGAGACGAGCCGCTGCATCGGGGTGTCCACCAGCAGCCGCAACAATCGTCTTGAGGCCTTCACCCATCTTGACGAGAATCTCTCGTCGGCCTTCGGCTTCGCCGCCGAGTTTCGCTTGTAGCGCCTCACCTTCGGCTTGGCCGGCGAGAACGGCCTTGGATTTTTCGCCTTCAGCTTCCGTCGTGACGCGATCGCGCTCGATTTCTGCCGGCACTACAATGTCGGCAAACTGAGTCGCTCTATCACGTTGTGCGCGTGCTTCTTCAGATCGCTGCTCGGCCTCGTATCCTTCCTGCTCGGCGGCGGCACCTTTGACTGCTTCGGATGCATCACCCAGCCGTTTCGCTTCTGCTTTGGCCACTCGAAGGCTCGCTTCGGAATCCGCTTCAATCGCTTTGGCCCGGTTCTCGCCGGTAATAGCCTTGGCATTAGCATCCGCCACCCGGACCCGTTGATCCTGCTGTGCTATCGCTGCGCCAACCGCACCGTCGCGATCTTGTTTCGCCACATCGATTTTCGCTGTGTTGATTGCTTCGGCCGCCGCCCGTTGACCGAGGGCTTCGATATAGCCTGACTCATCCGTGATGTCGGAGATATTGACGTTGATGAGACGAAGACCAATTTTCATCAGTTCCGATTCGATGCTGTCGAGCACTCTGGATTCGAACTTTTCGCGGTCTCCGTTGATCTCTTCAATGTCCATCGTTGCGATCGTTGCGCGGAGCTGACCAAAAATGATGTCCTTGGCCGTCTCTTCAATTTCCGGTGTCGTGAGCGACAACAAACGCTCTGCCGCGTTGTTCATGAGTTCTTCGGTCGTGCCGATCCCGAACGTAAATCGGGAGGGTACGTTGACGCGGATGTTCTGTTTGGATAGCGCACCTTCCAGCCCGATGTCGACCATCATGGGCGTCAGGTCCAAAAAACTATACCCCTGAATAACCGGCCAGATGAACGTCGTGCCGCCGTGAATTGTTTTTGCTGAACTGTTTCCACCCACTTGACCGTACTTGACGAGAATCCGGTTGGACGGGCAGGTTCTGATGCGTTTCACTACCGCAAGAACCGCACTTACGACAACGAGCGCAAAAATGACCACAACTACGAGCGTATATGGAATTTCCATAATTATTCCTTTTCTATTGGGTGTCCTGAAACATGGGAACTAATCGTGGATAAGACACGAGGAGAGGTGCCAACAACAAGCTGGCTTCCGGAAAGATCAAGGACAGTCACTGTCGTATTTCTGCTCAACGCTTCCCCATCTGTAACAGCATGGTACTCCTTGAGTCTGCCCTGAAATGAAACCGTTGCTTTCCCAACCCCGGTTCTGCTTCCGGGGATACTTAACGTTACTCTAGCCTCTTCACCAATGGCGTTTTCGAGCTTCACGTTACCCTGATGTTGCAGCTGTGACATGCCGAACAGAAGTAACATGTTGACTCCAACAAGACTGGAGCCGATCAGAAATCCGACGGAAGCAACAAAAAAAGTGTGAGTGAGCCCCCAGCCGTATGCCATCAGGCCTCCCCACGAGAAGCCCATTAGAAACGACACGCCGTTGCGTATGGTGAAGACATCGCCAAACTCGAACTCACTGTCGCTTCCGTCACTGCCGGTATCCGAGTCGTCATCGGAGAGGCCAAACAACGATAGACCGAACTGAATGGCGAAGATAAGTGTCGAGAAAACACCAGTGGAAAAGAGAAATTGTTCGATACCTGAAAGGCTGTCGAACCATTCGGCCATAGTTTCCCCTTAGTGTTATTGAGATACCGAAGCCACTATTCTGGGGTCGGATTTGCGTCTTTCAAGGGCTAGGTCTTGACCAGCGCGGGCCGGCAACAGCCTAAGACTCCGTATGCTGAGCCGACCAGTTGTCTAGCATTCGCCGCAGGTCGCCTATGTTGATGGGTTCTGTGATGTGATCGTCCATCCCTGCGTCTAAGCTCGCCTGTCGGCCAGTTCGGCTTCACAGCTGATCTTCTCGAGCATGCCTTTGGCCACCCGTTGGTTACCTCGTTGTCTTCTGCCACCAGCACACGGTGCGCAATGATTTTTGGAGTGATCCGGACGACAGAATTAGCAACGTGAGTTGTGCTTATCTCATCGGAGGTGGTTTCTGCTGCGATGGTGAACCAGAACGCGCTGCCTTTGCCCAGTGCAGACCGCACGCCGATTTCTCCCCCCATGAGTGCGACGAGTAGTTTGCACAGTGAGAGACCAAGACCGGTACCACCATAGTTGCGGGTTGTGGTCTCATCCGCTTGGGACAATAATCTGGCGTGATTCTCCCGCAGATACCTTTCCTCCAGCTGCACATGGCCGTTCTGCACGGAGATCTGCGCAACCCAGTAGATACCACCCATGAGTATCACCTGGGTGATCAGGAGCTGGATCAGGACTTTGCGTCTCGTCGTCATAGACGGAAAATTGTTTCTATTACCCATCTTTAAGACTAGTCGGGATAATTTCCGAACACGGTTCAAAATGCTGATAACCACGCTCGACGCAGCCCCTCCGGACCTCTAAGCTTTCTCGTCCAAGGGGGATTCATGTCTGCAGCTTTCGACGGTGTGAGGGTCGTCGACTTATCAGATCGACTGTCTGGTGCGTATGCCGCGCGCATGTTCGGCGACTACGGCGCGGACGTGGTTCTCGTTGAACCGCCCGAAGGCCACGCTTTACGGCGTGAACCGCCGTTCCTGGAGAACATCGAAGGCGTGGAGCGATCGCTGCTGCACGCCTATATCAACTGGAACAAGCGCTCTTGGATCGTCGAGGACGACGAAGCGCTGTCGGCACTTGTCGCCCGCGCCGATATACTCATCACAACGACCGTGCCCCTCACAACCGGGTTGGTCGAGACCGCCCTCAAAGCCTTGCCAGACGATGCAATCCACCTGTCCATTACCCCTCACGGGCTGAGCGGCAACCTTTCAGGTGTGCCAGGCAACAACCTGACTGCCTGCGCACGAACCGGCTGGTGCCACATGAATGGCTGCGTCGATGCGCCACCACTGCAGTTACCCGTGTGGCAGGCGGGTCATATCGCGGGAGTGGCCGGCTTCGTCATCGCCGCCGCCGCGCAGTTTCGCCGGTTGCGTACGGGCGAGGGAGAGCGAATCGATGTTGCTGAAGACGAGCCCCTCGCCCACACCGCGGCACCGTGGGCTACCCTTGCCCTGTTCGTCGGAACCGAGCGGATCAGTCGTGGACCGACGGGCCTCCGGGAACGTGGGGGTCCCTCGGCGTTATGGCAGACGCCGGATGGCTTGATCAACTTCGGGTATGGCGATTGGCCCCAGTGGCGCGAGGCCATGGAGTTGCTGGGTCAGCCAGAGCTTGCCAACGATGACCGATACCTGCCGCGGTTCGGCAGAAATCAACAAGATCCTCGACCTGTTCGTAAAGCGCTCAAGGAGGCGACGATTACCCGTAAGAAGTGGGACATCTTCCATGGGCTCGCCAACCTCCGTTGTATCTCCGGGGTGGTTCAGAACACCCGGGAACTGCTTGGCAATGAGCAACTCAACACCCGTGAATTTTTTGTCGAAATACCTCTGTTGGGTACGGACTTACGTGCACCAGGACCGCCCGCCAAGCTCAGCGTTACGCCGTGGAAGCTCACCAGGCCCGCGCCGAGCCTCGGCAACCTCAAGCGGGGAAGTGACCGTGGACAACGCGAGGCGCAAACATCGAATCAAAAGGATCTCTTGTCGAGGGAGCGGCGCAGGTTGCCACTTGACGGTATCCGCGTACTCGCGTTCACCCAGGCGTGGTCGGGGCCGTTTGGTACCGAGCTGTTGGCTTTCCTCGGCGCGGACGTGGTACAGATCGAAGGTCGGCGAAGGCCCGATGTCTGGCGGGGTGCCGGAGCACCGGTCGGTCCAACCATTCGTGATCCGGGTCGGGAGCAGAATCCACTCAACACCAACGGCATGTACAACACGGCCAACCTCAACAAGCGTGCGATCACCTTGGATATGACTCAACCTCAAGGCATTGAGATGTTCTGGGAGATGGTGCCCGGGTTCGACATTGTCGCCGACAATTTCAGCCCACACGTGATGCCGAACTGGGGTGTGACCCTTGAAACCTTGCGGGAAAAGCGCCCCGATATCATTCTTGCTTCAATCTCGGGCTACGGCAGGTATGGGCCGTTGAGCGAATATCCCGCTAATGGCGCTACCACCGAGCCGATGGCCGGACTCGCATCGATCCACGGCTATGAAGGGGACGAGGCCATGAATACCGGCGGGCTTATCCCGGATCCCATTTCGGGGTTCCACTTTGCCGCCGCCATCATGGCGGCGCTTTATCATCGCGAACGTACGGGTGTTGGACAGCAGATCGATGTGGCGATGATCGAGGCGGTTGCCGTGCAACTCGGGGATGCGATCCTGCAATGTGATGGCAACGATGCCATTCGACGCCCCTCTGGAAACCGCCACCCACGGGTTGCCCCCCATGGGATTTTCAGAACTGCCGATGGCCAGTGGCTTGCGCTGGCGGCGGAGAGTGAGATGGCATGGATGGGGTTGCTGGAGTTGATGGGTAAGAGCGAACTTGGCCACGATCCGCGGTTCGAGAATAACGCCGCCCGCAAGCAGAACGAGAACGCGCTCGATGAAATCATTGCTGAATGGTGCCTGAGACAGCGCTCAGACGCGACCGAACGGGCCCTGGGTGAGATCGGTGTTTGCGCGGCAACTGTGCGCTCGCTTTGTGCCGTTTACTCAGATCCGAGCAAACATTTTCGCGAGCGCGAATTTCTCGTCCCGGTGGCACATCCCGAATCGGGTACCCACTTCATGCCCGTCGCACCATGGAAGCTCGATGGCACCGATTACGTGCCGGTGCGATGCGCCCCTTGTTTTGGCGAACATAGCCGTGAGGTGTTTGCGGAGGAACTCGGCATTACGGACGAAGAATTTAAAGTACTCGAAAACTCCGGCATCACCGGTACTACGCGCATCGGATAGGGCGCTACGGGCTTGTCAGGGTGGCCAAATTCTGTAGGATTGGTGCTGGCATCCAGCGCAAGGGGATCATGAGATGAATACCGAGCACACGTTTCGCGTCGAGCCGCTCGACGCGACCTTTGGCGCCGTAGTCACCGGGTTGAAGCTGTCGCAGCTCGACGATCCAACTTTCACCCGCCTGTATGAGACCTGGCTCGAGTTTGCCTTGCTGGTTTTCCCGGACCAGCATTTATCCAACGATGAGCAGGTCGCATTCGCAAAACGATTTGGCGACCTCGAGTTCGATCTGGCTCCCATCAGCAATGTCCAGCCTGACGGCACCGTTCGCCGCGATGACAACAGTGACGATGTCGTCAAGGTACTCAAGGGCAACATGGGCTGGCATTGCGACAGCACCTATATGCCGGTACAGGCCAAGGGAGCGGTATTTACCGCCCATATCGTCCCGTCGACAGCCGGAGAGACGGGGTGGGCCGATATGCGGGCAGGATTTGACGCGCTCGATGAGGAAACTCGCAGCCAGGTGACTGGACTTTCGGCCTACCACTCGCTTTATTACAGCCAGGCCAAACTCGGTCATGTACCGAAAGAAGGGAGCGAATACAAGGGCTACGGGTTCAACAATCAAGATCCGCCATTGCGGCCTCTGGTGAAAATACATCCTGAAACGGGTAGACGTTCAATGACCATCGGACGGCACGCCTATGGAATACCCGGGATGGACGCGGACGAATCGGAACAATTGTTACAGAGACTCGTCGATGTCGCCTGCCAGCCGCCTCGTATCTACCACCATACCTGGACTCCCGGGGACGCCGTCGTCTGGGACAATCGCTGCCTGCTTCACCAGGCCTGCCCGTGGGATATGAGCGAACCGCGGATCATGTATCACGCCCGAATTGCGGGTGATCCGGTGACCGAGTTTGCCGCTCACGCTTGAGAGCCAATCCTTAGACTTATTTGTGAGACAGGACACTCCAGATGGCTGAAGATGACGTGGTGAGTCGCGTGGATGCGCTACGTGAACTCACCGCTCCCGGACAACCGTACGAACTCGAGACCGTTGAGCTCTATGGACAAAATTGTCGGGCGTTTCTGAATGCACCTCCCACCTTGCGCGATCTCTTCGCCGATAATCGCAGCGATCTGGCGTTTATCGTCTTTGAGGACGAGCGTTACAGCTTTGAGGAGGTCTGGCAACTGGCCTGTCGATACGCGGCCATTCTGGTCGAAGACTTTGGTGTGAGGAAAGGTGATTGTGTCGCTATTTCCATGCGTAACTATCCGGAGTGGATTATCGCGTTTACCGCGGTGACTTCGATCGGTGGGATAGCGGTGGCGATGAACGCGCTCTGGCAGCCCCGAGAGATGGAGTATGGTTTGAACGACAGCGGTGCCAGGGTGCTGTTCGCGGATCAGGAACGTCTCGATCATTTGTTGCACTTTGCGCAACCGTTGCAGGATCTTGTCGTTCTTGCCGTACGCCCGAACAAGCCGCTTGCACCGGGCGTCTACGACCTTGCGCGTTTGCTCGCTCGCGCGCAAGCAACAACCATGCCCCACGTCGATGTTCATCCCGTTGACGATGCAACGATCTTCTATACCTCCGGTTCCACCGGCCACCCCAAAGGTGCGGTATCGTGCCATCTCAATATCATCACGGCGCTTTTTTCGTGGGAACTGGATGCCCGCGCGGGGGCTTTGATGAAAGGAATGGAGTTTCCAACCCTAGAGAGTCAGCCGGTCGTGTTACTCGCGGTACCATTGTTCCACGCTACCGGCTCACATGCCGTGTATCTTGCCTCCTATCGGGCCCAGCGCCGGATCGTTTGTATGTACAAGTGGGAGGTTGCACGCGCCGCGGAGCTCATCGAACGCGAGCGCGTTTCGGCGTTCATTGCACCGGCGGCGATGACGGGAGATCTGGTTGAGTTCGCCCGGAAAGAAACCTGTGATTTGAGTTCACTTGCCACCGTAGGCGGCGGGGGCGCGCCGCGCGCGCCGGAGCAGGTGCGCAACATCGAGCGGATATTTACCCATGCCATGCCCGGTACCGGCTGGGGCATGACGGAGACCAACGCGATCGGCACGGGCATCGGCGGCGCGGAATATCTGCAGCGGCCAGAGAGTTCGGGCCGCTGTTCGGCGGTGCTCGAACTTCGGATCATCGACGAGCAGGGCGACGAGTTGCCAACGGGGACGCGGGGTGAGTTGCTGATACGGGGCACATCGGTCATTCGTGGCTATTGGAACCGGCCGGATGCAAACGCCGAAACCTTTGTGGATGGTTGGTTGCGTACCGGCGATGTAGCGTATCTCGACGACGACGATTTCCTGTTCATCGTCGATCGCATCAAGGATCTCGTCATACGGGGTGGTGAAAACATAGGTTGCGGCGCCATCGAGTCCGTTTTGCTCGAACACCCGGGCATCGTGGAAGCGAGCGTGTACGCTGTGCCGGACGAGCGCCTTGGCGAAGAAGTCGGTACCACCGTATACACTCGAGAGCCAATGGAAGAAGCAGCGTTGCGATCGTTTCTGCAACCGCGTTTGGCCCGTTTCGAGGTTCCGCGCTTCATCCACTTCTCGGCTGAGCCGTTGCCCCGTACTGCTTCGGGTAAGATCCTGAAAAAACAGCTTCGGGAGGAGGCGTGTGTACGCTGGTCAAATAGAGCCGTGACGACATGACATAGAGAACCGCCACATTGATGCTTGGGACCAAGGGGAACATGAGTGATGACGACTGAAATTGTCGAACTCGAAGGGCAAATTTACGAGCTCACGCTGAAACTGCACGAGTTGCAGAAATCGAACTCCGGTGAGGTGGTTGAGAACTATGTGTTCGATACCCAGGCAGGTCAAACCAACCTGTTGGAACTGTTTGGTGAGCATGAGCGCCTGCTCGCGATCCACAACATGGGGCAAGCATGCCGTTACTGTACGCTCTGGGCCGATGGCTTGAATGGTTTCTTACCGCATCTGGAATCGGCCATGGCCGTCGTACTCGTCTCCAAAGACAGCCCCGACCTGCAACGCACGTTCGCCAACTCCCGGGGTTGGCGATTTCGTCTGGCTTCTCATGGGGGTGGTGACTACGCTCGGGAACAAACGGTTCAAAAGGGCGCTATCAACATGCCGGGCGCGGTGGTTTATGAGCGCAAGGGGGACGACATAGTGCGCAAAAACGCTGTCACATTCGGTCCGGGCGATCTCTACTGCTCGATGTGGAACCTGCTTGCGCTCGCAGGATTGTCCGAAGATGGTTGGACTCCCCAGTACAGCTACTGGCGACGTCCGGACGTGCTCGAGGACGGTGGCGAAAACCTGCTGGATTGAGTGCGAATTGGCTGACCATCTACTATCCGGCTTGAAGGTCCTGGACGTTGCGACGGTCATTGCGGGGCCCGTTGCGGCAACGATGCTTGCGGATTTCGGCGCGGACGTGATCAAGATCGAACAACCCGGCCGGGGTGACATGCTGCGCTATATCTCCGGCATTCCCACCACGCCGGACGCGGACAGTAATTATCTGTGGCAGATGGACGGCCGCAACAAGCGCAGCCTCGCACTGGATCTGAAGTCGGCCCAAGGCATTAGGGTGCTGCACAAACTCATTGAGCGCTGTGATGTATTCGTAACCAACCAGCCGCTGCCGGTTCGGCGGAGTCTGAAACTCACGTATGCCGACATCGAATCGCTCAACCCGAAGATGATTTACGCGTCCCTCACAGCCTACGGCGAGGAAGGACCCGACCGCGATGGCAAGGGTTTTGATCTGGTCGCCTATTGGGCGCACAGCGGGCTGATGGATCTGGTACGGAGCCCCAATGCCCCGCCCGCGCAATCCTTGCCCGGCATGGGGGATCATCCAACGGCCGTTGCACTTTACGCGGGCATCATGACCGCACTGCTACATCGAGAACGTACGGGTGAGGGCTCGATGGTTCATACCTCGCTACTCGCCAACGGCTTATGGTCCGCATCCTGTATCGCCCAAGGTGCGCTTGCGGGCGGTGACATGCCCGGGTATCGCGCGCGAAACGTTGAATCCGGGATACTGCACAAGATTTACCCGACGCGAGATGGGCGATTTCTGCAGTTTACGATGGTGCGTAGCGAAGAAGAGTTGCAGCGGTTATTGGCCGTGCTCGGACTGGGTGAGCTGTTCGCCGATGAACGTTTTAGTACGCCTGAGAGCCGGTATGAACATCGAGCCGATTTATCGGCGCTCATTGCCGAGCGGCTCCTGGTTGAAGACTCGAGTCACTGGCTGACTCGTTTTGCCGAACAGCGGATCACCGTGAATCGAGTTCAAATTGTCGAAGAGACCGTGCGCAACATTCAGCTCGAGGTCAACAGGATGATAGTCCCGCCGGTAGACGACGAGATGGACGTACCCTGGATCATCAATCATCCTGTGCAAATCGACAACGTGGCCCAGGTGGGGCCGAAGCGGGCACCGGATCTCGGCGAACATTCTCGAGAGATTGTGGAAGAGCTCGGTTATGCCTCCGATGACGTTCAAGCGCTGTTCGATAGTGGCGTGATTGTTGACGCCGCTCGCGAGTAGCAGGGTTCTGTTGTGATCGGAGCATGGTTTCAATAAGGAGTAATACATGGTTTCTACGAACCTTTTTGATTTGACCGGCAAGGTGGCGGTGCTGACAGGCGCGTCCAAGGGGATGGGTAAGGCGATGGCGGAAGGGCTCGCCGAGCATGGCGCAATGGTGATGATCTCGAGTCGCAAGCTCGATCAATGTGAAGCGGCGGCTCTAGAGATCAACGAAAAGTGTGGAGAGCAGCGGGTACACGTGACCGCCTGTAACGCCGGTTACAAAGAGCAACTCCAGGCGTTGGTGGATGCAACCCATGAAAAGCTCGGCCTGATTGATATCCTCATCTGTAACGCGGGTGTGAACCCTTATTACGGCTCCATGTCGGAGCTTCCGGATGAGGCTTTCGACAAGATCCTGTCGACCAATGTGAAAGCCGTACACTGGATGTGCCAGATGGTGGCACCCGACATGGTCGAGAAGGGGGCTGGATCCATCATGGTGACGGCCAGCACCGGGGCGTTTCACCCAACCGAGGTTCTGGGTGCTTATAACATCTCCAAGCTTGCCGACATCGCGTTGGTGCGTAATCTGGCGTTGGAGCTTGGCCCCAAAGGCGTGCGGGTGAATGCAATCTGCCCCGGGCTCATCAGAACGGATTTTGCCCGGGCACTGTGGGATAACCCGGAAGCGGAGAAACGCGCCAACGAGCAGATTCCGTTGCGGCGCCTGGGAATCGCCGACGATTTCAAAGGGATCGCCGTTTACCTCGCGTCGGGTGCGAGCGCGTACCTGACCGGACAGGCGATCACCGTTTGCGGCGGTTCGAACATGTGGTCGTAAGTGCGTGAGGGTTTGACACCCAAATTGGAGCAGATTGATGATAATTGAAGACTGGCCGTCAGCTAAAAGCATGCCTGCGCTATTTCGGGAACTGCAAGAACTGGAGTTGCTTGAGCATATCGCAGAGCTCGAAGCCTTCGGTTATACGGTACTACCCCCTGAAAAAGTCGGACCATCGCAGCAGCACGAAGCGGTCAAACAAGCTGTTCTTGAATTGGTCAGCGAACGCAAAGGCTGTGCCCCGGAAGATCTGGATGAGCTTTTCAGTGAAAGCCAGGAGTTGTTTCGATTCGTTTTGTGGGACAACCCCATATTCGAAAAGCTGGTGCTGAATCCGGCAGCTTTAGGGCTAATCCAATGGATGGTAGGCACGGACTGCATCTTGAGTCTGTGCAACGCCTGGATAAAAGGCAAGGGATCGGCACGCACCAGTGTGCACGCTGATTGGGCCCAATTCGACATGCCCAGCATGGCAGTGGAAACTTATGGAGCGAACTTCAACTACGTATTGACCGATTACTCCAAGGAAGATGGAGGACTCGCGTTTGTTCCCGGGAGTCATCGCTGGCGACGCCTACCATCGATCGAAGAAGTCGACCACTGGAATGAGAATGCGGTCGCCGTTGATGCGAAGGCGGGCTCCATGGTGATCTGGGGTGACCATACCTGGCACGGTTCTTATCCGAAAAACACCCAGGGTTTGAGAATCATGGTGCTCGGTATGTACAACAGAGCCCACATGCAGACCCAGGAGGCCTACAAAGAGACCGCCACGGCCGAAGCGTTAGCACGTAATCCACTTCGGTTTGCCCGTCTGATGAATACGTATCATGCCTTTCCCTGGGGTAAAAACGGTGCGGACTACAAACGTATCACCAAAGGCCCGCAAGGTTATCTGAGTCTGTTCGATACCCAACCCGCGGGTGACACGGTGCGAGAACGACCTGAGTACGATTACCACGACTACGATCAGGCCGTTGGAGAGGCGGTGAAAGCTTCCATGAGTAGTAAGCCTGTGAACTTTGTCGATCACTACAAAACTCGACCCGGCCGCGCTAAATCAGCGCGCTGAGCAGTCGATAATTGATCAGAGCTTCGTTAAGTAGGAGAGGGAAATGCAGTTTGGTGTTCAAGTAAATGTTTATCGAACCAGTTGGGAAGCCGTTCGTGCATCGGTCGAAGCCATGGAGGCAGGCGACTGGGACAGCGTCTGGTTTGCCGATCACTTCATTCCACCCGGAGCGGACAAGGAGCAGGAATCCCTGACCGCCTTTGAAGGGTTGGCGGCTATTGCCACCGTCGCGGGCATGACGAAGAAGTTGCGCCTGGGCAACCTCGTTCTCGGCAATACCTACCGGAATCCCGCTCATCTCGCCAAGCTCGCAGGCACGATCGACACGATGAGCGAGGGTCGTTTTACCCTCGCCATCGGTGCGGGTTGGTATCAGCGCGAACATGAGTGTTATGGGTGGGAATTTCCTTCCATGAAAGAGCGCCAGGATCGTTTTGAAGAAGCCTGCCAACTCATCCGCCAGTTGATCAGAAGCGAGGAACCCGTGGACTACCACGGTAAATACTACCAACTGGATCAGGCGCGACTGTCTCCCGCAAGCCATGGCGAACCGATTCCCATCATGGTGGGAGGAACGGGCGAGAAGCGAACGCTTCGCACCCTGGCAAGATATGGTGACATCATGAACCTGGATGGCTGGGCGGGGGGTGGTATGGCTTTGGAGTACTACCAGCACAAAGCCGGAATTCTGGAAAAACATTGCGAGGCTGCCGACAGAGATCCCGCCGAAATCAGACGCACGCTGCTGATGCCTTGTTACCTCACGGAAGACAAGGACATGATTGAACGCTGTGTACAGAGATTGGGACCCGGTACTGTCGCGGGTCCGAAACAGTACCTGATTGATCGAATTGGTCAGTTCCAGGATGCGGGAATTGCCGAGATCATGTTTGGTGGCATTCCTTCCGGGGACATCGACCGTCTGCAGCAATTCGAAGAAGAGATTGTGAGCGCTTTCCGTTAGGAGTCTGCGCGTTAGAAAAGATTCAGCTTGCGCCTGCGCGTTTCGACGATGGCTTAAGAATCCGTCCGGGATGTTACTATTTGCAGTTGGTTCGTAATCAACGGGGAGAATGGGCATGGCGATTACCGGTTTTGATCATGTAGTGGTCCGGGTAAAGGATTTTGACGAGGGGGTCGCGACCTATCGAGATGTATTAGGACTGGAACTCGACCGTTTGGCCGAATCGGAGGCACTTGGCATCAAGCAGGCATTCTTTCAGTTGCCTGATGGCGGATTTCTTGAAGTGGTGGCGCCCACCAGCGAAGATTCCGCAGTGGGTCGCGCGATAGAAAGTCGAGGCGAAGGCATTCACACGTTTGCGATGGCGGTGGATAATCTGGATCAGACGGTTGCCAGTCTCAAGGAAGGTGGGGCTCGGTTGATCGGCGAAGGCGGGCCTCAGGTGTTTGTGCATCCCAAGTCGGCGCACGGGGTTTTGATACAGCTTTCAGAGAAGAAGTAGGTTTTATTAATCGAATCCCCGGTGATCGCGAAACCGGCGCCCACTATTGTGGTGACCGCAGGCTGCCCGATGATCTCGCGGCCAGGTATGATTAAGACTGAACCAGACTAAACGTCGTGCCTGGGTTGCCTACGATCTCTATGCCACAGGACCCGTAGTTGTCCGCGATTCGATATTGGATATCCGGTTCAAACCGAAAGAAAACGTATTTCTTGTCGCACCGGAGTTTGATTTCGGCCACTTCTGCCTTTGTCACGTCGAGGCTGAAGCAGCACCCGTGCCTCGCGCGTACACTAATCGGTTTCACTTTCCGCAGAAAGTCAACTACTGCGCGGAGGATAACTCACTGACATCAGGTTGGTTTTAGCGTACTCGAAAATCGTTCTGTCCCGAGGCGTCCTCACCTCTCATCAGAAACACAGTCCGCTTGTCGTCGATGGGACTTTTACCAAGATCGCGTCGGTACACGGACGTGGTGGGCATGTAACGAAGTGTCATACCGCGACGCGGTCGGTCGGACGTGTTCGCTTCCGATCCGTGCATCAGATACACATCGTGTAACGAGATCTGACCCGACTCCAGTATGAGGTCAACCGCCCGGGATTCGTCGACGTGTTTTGAGTCCAGTTCAAGAGGCAGCGCAATATCCTTTGCGTCGTTGAAATGATGTTCGCAAAGCTTCCTGTTGCTGTGGGTACCGGGAATAAAACGCAAACACCCGTTCTCGCGGGTCGCGGCATCGAGGGCAATCCACACGGAGCACGTGGCGAGGGGTCGAATTGGCCAGTATTCGCCATCCTGGTGCCAGGGCGTACGCGTGCCAGTGCGCGCGGGTTTCGCAAACAGGCTCGAGTTCCACAGCGCGATGTCGGGACCGATCAGTTGTTCCACCATATCCAGGATGTCGGGGTTTCTGGCGTAGTTTAGAAATCGGAAATCATGCAGCAGCAGGGCACCGCAGTAATCGGAATATTGGGGATAATCTGCTACCAGACGGGCGTGGTCTGCCTTGATGGCATCGATGGTCTTGCTCGGTAGTCGAAAGTCCGGTACCAGGTACCCGTCCTGGTGGTATCGATCGATTTGCGCGTGGCTGAGCATTGGGTTTCCGATTGTGACTGGCGGCTGAACAGTGGAGCATACTTCGCACCGCCTGTTTTTCAAACGCCTTGAACCGGGCAATCGAATTCGGCAAGGTGACATCGTCATAGCCAACCGAATTGCCCCGATGCCAATACACACCACGGAAACTACCGAGCATACCGTCACCACAAACGGCCATACCACCCACTACCTGGCGGCAGGGTCCGGCAATGGAGTGTTGATTATCTTTGTCCATGGCTGGCCCGAGCTTTCGATCAGCTGGCGCCATCAGCTGCCTGCGTTGGCGGGTGTAGGTTTTCGTGCGATTGCGCCCGACTGCCGAGGTTACGGCGGCTCTTCCGTATACCAACGGCACCAGGACTACGCTCAGGAGCAAGTCGTGGCAGACATGATCGGCCTGTTGGATGCCTTAGGTTGCGACAAGGCCATCTGGGTCGGTCATGACTGGGGAAGCCCCGTGGTATGGAACATTGCCAGCCATCATCCAGAGCGCTGTCATGGCGTGGCCAATCTATGTGTGCCTTATGCCACGCTCGAGCGTGGGTTGGATGCCTGTGTGGCGCTCGTGAATCGCGACATTTATCCGCAGGAGAATTTTCCGGTGGGGCAGTGGGATTATCAGCTTTTCTATCAGGAGAACTTCGAGAAGGCGACAAGTACCTTTGACGCCAATCCCTATAACGTCGTGAAGTTGTTATTCCGTAAAGGCGACCCTGCGGGATTTGGAAAGCCAGCCGGCAGTTCACTGATCCGCCGGCAGGGTGGTTGGTTCGGGGACGCACAGGCGGCCCCGGACATACCGCGAGACGAGGAAGTCGTGACCGAGGCTGATCTGCATACTTACGCCGAAGCGCTTACCCGTAATGGTTTTTTTGGTCCGAATTCGTTCTATATGAACCATGAAGCCAACGAGGTTTATGCTGACAAGTTTGTGAATGATGGCTGGCTGGAAATGCCTGTTCTTTTCCTTGCCGCCCAATACGACTATGTGTGTGAGTCCATCACCTCTCGGTTGGCTGAACCCATGCGCGAGT
>SMVB01401527.1_pt1 | contig 19739 bp, 14 predicted proteins | sample 2456461 | NCBI WGS metagenome assembly SMVB01 (sample SAMN11095934, study PRJNA526329) | marine sediment metagenome | biome: Marine sediment; feature: Surficial sediment; material: Deep marine sediment; isolation source: Hadal surficial sediment | place: Pacific Ocean | collected 2014-05 | depth...
CCAAGTCGGGTTCGTAGCCGCGCTTGTCTATACATCCACCCACCCATTCACCCACCCATTCACCCACCCACCGTCGCCCGCCGCCGCTCCCGCCCCGCAATGACTTAGAAACAGCCGTGGTGAGACAACCGCCGCACCGTGATGGCGGGCTCGGCCACACAGCTGTCGGTCTCCCGAAACGACGGCGATCGTGGTTGGGTCCTCGGCGTTGCGCACGCGCTTGACGATCCAGTCGTCGGCCGAGGGCGAAAACTCGATCATCACCCTGGGTTGATCACCGCGCGCCGGAACCTCGGGCGCACGAGAGCCATCGAACACGAGGCATATCTCAGCGTGAGGATCCGGGAAGCACCGGGCGAAAGCGACCAGGCGCTCTCGCATGGTGTTGGACCAGAACGGCTTCTGGGAGGCGGGTGCTGGGTTCGCCGTGCCGGAGGTCGAGCGAAATGGCGCGCTGTGGAGGGCGTTGTAACCGTCGACGAGCCAGAGTCTCGCGGGGGGGAGGGGATCGAGGTCTTGGGAGTGCTCACCGCCGGCATCTTTCTTCTGAGTGACCGGAGTTACCTTCTGAATTACCGGGGCTACCGGGGTACCGACGGTTTGTTTGTCGTTCGAAGTGTGCGTGACGCACCTCCCCGCGCTGCGGTTCGCGATGCACTGTGGGCGAGTTGTGAGGCTCATTACGGTATCGGGTCAGCGAATCCGAGGCGAACCGGCCGGTGTGAGAACCCGTTGGGGACCCGGCCTGTTTTAAACGGGCGGACTGGCTCGCGTCGGCCAGTGCGGCCCAGCCGAGCCCAAACAGCACAAAACAAGCCATCACCGCGAGTGCCTGAAGCGCGCCCGCAGTCGCCTCGCGAACCGCAGCGAGGGAGTTCCACTCCGAGGGTCGTTGTCGATTCTGAAGCTGTCTCATGGCCATTGGCTCCGCGAACTGTTCGGGTTGTTTTGGCTGTCTGGGCTCTCGGGGGGTCCACAGTTTCGATCGTGCCGAGTATCCGGAAGCGTTGTGACAGAACGGGTCACGTGCGCAAAAAAAGACGGAACCCTCGCGCTGTCGTGCAGAAATCTGCACCGGACCGCGACGTACCGAGCGATACACGAGCCTGTCTGCGACAGGCTCGATCGGCGCAGCAACATTCCCAATCCCTTAATTCCCCACTCGCGTGCGAATCGTGTAACCTGCCGGGCCAGCGAAACCTGCCGCGCAAACTCAACAGTCATGAACGCGTAGACAGTCATGAACGCGTAAACAGTCATGAACGCGTAACTCATGAACCCGTAATTTGGAGATCGTGTGGTCGAAATCTCTCGACACGACATCGTTATCGTAGGCGCCGGTTGCGCGGGCTTGCGCGCGGCCATCGCCGCGGCGACCGAAGACCCGAAGGCGTCGATCGGCTTGGTTTCGAAGGTCTACCCGATGCGGAGCCACACGGTTTCCGCCGAGGGTGGCGCCGCCGCTGTGGCCCGAGAAGACGACAACCTCGAGATGCACGCGTTCGACACCGTGAAGGGCTCCGATTTTCTCGGCGACCAGCACGTCATCCAATACTTTGTCGAGCAGGCGCCCAAGGAACTCGCACTGCTCGAAAACTGGGGCTGTCCCTGGAGCCGCAACGACGACGGCTCGGTCGCCACCCGGGCCTTTGGCGGCATGTCGGTCAAGCGCACCTGGTACGCCACCGACAAAGTCGGCTTCCACATGCTCCACAGCCTGTTCCAGCATTCGATGCGCTTCGACAACATCGTTCGCTACGACGAGTTCTTCGTCACCAAGCTCTTGGTCGAGAACGGCCGAGCTTGCGGGGTCGCGACGCTCGATATTCGTACCGGTGAGATGAACGCAGTGCTGGGGCGCGCGGTCGTGATTGCGACCGGCGGTGCGGGCAAGGTCTTTCCGTTTACCACCAACGGCATGATCAAGACCGGCGACGGGATGTCGTTGGCCTACCGCGCCGGAGTCGCACTCAAAGACATGGAGTTCGTGCAGTATCACCCGACCGGACTTCCGGGTACGGGCATCCTGATCACCGAGGCCACCCGGGGCGAAGGCGGCTACCTGCGCAACAGCGAGGGTGCCCGGTTCCTGGTCGAATACGACTACGGAGTGGGGAAGAAGGCCGAGCTCGGTCCGCGGGACATGATCTCGCGTGCGGTCATCCAAGAATTCGAAGCGGGACGCGGCATGCCCGACAAATACGGCGAGCACGTGCACCTCGATCTCACGCATCTCGGCGAAGAGGCCATCATGGCCAAGCTTCCCTTCGTGCGCGAACTCACCAAGACCTATGTCGGAGTTGATCCGGTCTACGAACCCATTCCGGTTCGCCCAGTGGTGCATTATATGATGGGCGGGATCGATACCGACATCACTGCCGCAACCGAGATGCCGGGGCTCTACGCCGCGGGCGAGGTCGCGTGCGTATCACTCAACGGCGCCAACCGCCTGGGTTCGAATTCCTTGACCGAGTGTCTGGTGTTCGGCGCGTCGGCCGGGCACAACGCGCTCGCATACGCCCGGGGAACCGACGCCGGCAACGAGATCGCCCTCAGCGAGCAGGCAAGTGAAGAGGCGGCTCGCATCGAAGCGTTCCGGGGCAGCCAACGCGGTGAAGAAAAGATTTCCCATATCCGCAAAGAACTCAATCTCGCAATGGAAAAGGGCTGCGGCGTGTTTCGAGAGCAAGAGACCATGCAGGAGTGCGTCGAAGCCGTGGAAGCACTCAAGAGTCGCGTCCAATATCTCAAACTCGACGATCCGAGCAAGGTATTCAACACCGAGTTGGTCGCGGCCCTCGAACTTCACGCGCTGATCGACGTCGCCGAAACCCTGGTCGGTGCCGCGGTGGTGCGCAAAGAGTCTCGCGGCGCCCATACCTGTCGCGACTACCCGACCCGGGACGACACGAATTTTCTCCACCATTCCCTCGCCTTCCACGAGCCCGACGGGCGACCCCGAATCGAAACAAAGGAAGTCACCCTGGGCCATTGGATACCTGAGGAGCGCAAGTACTGATGAATCAAGGGCTAACGAAGACGATCGTGATTACTCGCTTCGACCCGGACAAGGACGAAGTGCGACGAACCGACGAGTACACGATCCCGGTCGAAGAAGATTGGAAGGTCCTCGACGCGATCAACTACATCAAGGATGAGGTCGACCCGACCATCTCCTACCGCTGGTCGTGCCGGATGGCGGTCTGCGGAAGCTGCGGCATGATGGTCAACGGCGAACCCACGCTCACCTGCAAGACCGCACTCACACAGTACGGCGAGCGCATCGTGATCGAACCCCTGGCCAACTTTCCGGTCGTGCGCGATCTGGTGGTCGACCTCGACGGTTTCATGGACAAGTTCAAGAAGGTGAAGCCGTGGATCGTGCGCGCCAAGGAAGAAGCCGCGAGTGAGTCCTTCAACGAGAAAGGCACGTACGCCCAGAGTCCGGAAGAACTCGGCGTGTTCAAGCAGTTCAGCATGTGCATCAACTGCATGCTGTGTTACTCCGCGTGTCCGGTGGTGGCCAACGAACCCGACTTTCTCGGGCCGGCGGCGATCGCGCTGGGCCATCGCTACAACCTCGACAGTCGGGACGAGGGCAACGACGATCGCAACGAAATCTTTCGCGGCGAGGGGAGCGTGTACTCCTGCTCCTTTGCGAACGAGTGCAGTGAAGTCTGTCCCAAGAACGTAGACCCCGCGGCCGCGGTCAATCAGGCGAAGTTTGGTGCCGTCATCGACTGGGCCAAGGGCTTCGTGGTGCCCAGGGGCGGGGAATAGCCATGGCGAATCCCGCACATCCCGAAGCCATGGGCCCGCCTACTCCCGGGCGCACCCGCACGGCGCCGCCCGAAATGCCCACTACCTGGTGGAGCGCTCCCCGCATCAGGACCTACTTGCTGTTTGACGCAACCGGGTTGATCTACTTTTTGCTCGGGTTTCTCGCCATTCGTCTGATCTGGGCGCTGGGTAGCGGGGAAGCGGCTTGGAACACTGCGATCCAGTCGCTTGCGCACCCGCTCTACATCGCGTTCCACGTGCTGGCGTTTGTCTCGGTGATCTTCGTCGGGGTTCGCTTCTTCAGGCTTTTTCCGAAGGCCCAACCGCGAGGCCACGGGCTTCCGATGCCACCCAATGGCGTCATCCAAGCATTGCTCTACGTCGTGTGGATCGCGGTGACGGTCGGCTTTTCGGCGCTGCTCGCGGGAGTGATTTTCTGATGAAGGCAATTCTCCTGCGCATCGAACCCATCATCTGGTTCATGTTTGGCCAGGGCATCATGATCGGCACGGTCTTGCTGACGGGCTGGGTCCTGGTCGTTGGACTGCTCCTGCCCCTGGGCATCGTTCCGGCCGAAGCGTTGAGTTACGAGCGCGCACTCATGCTGGGTTCGAACATCCTGGGGCGCCTGCTGCTGGGAGCGTTGCTCGTGCTCCCACTCTGGAAGGGTGCCCATCACCTGCGCTCGATTTCAATTGATCTGGGGGGCGGCGATCGCGATGCGGCGGTGGGGACGTTTCTCTACCTGATCGCGTCGGCCGGATCGATCGCGGCGCTCGTGGCAATCGTCCGTCTCTAGCCTCCGCCGGCCCGCTCGAACACCTCAGCCGATGACGATACCGATACCGATGGCGATTGGACTATTGAAAGTCCGATAGCCAGCTGGCGAGGGAGACGGTAAACCCGGCGGCGTTGCGGTGGCCACCCCCGCCGAGACCGCCGGCGATCGCGGAGACGTCCAGGTCTGCGATCGAGTAGAGCGTGGCGTGTACCCGGCTGCCGCTGATGCGGTAGACACAGCCCCAGGCCCGGCCAAAGGCCATTCGCTTGGCGAGTTCGTGGCCGATTGCACTGCGGTTTACCGTGGCGTTTACGGCTTCGACCCGGTCGTTTCCAATTGAGATGGCGTGTGCGTTCTGGATGGCCCGCAGTACTTCCATCTTGTTCGAGCGCACGATCGGTTCGCCGTCGCGCATCAAGTCTTCAGGGCTGCGTTGCGCGAGCTCGTCCCAGGCTTCGAACTCACGCGGGTAGGAGGCGATGGCGGCGTTGACTTCTTCTGAACCCACCAGTTTCCAGTTCCAGAGGTCCTGGTCTTCGACGTATTCGAGCAGCGGCGGGGCTGGGTCCTCGGGATGGAAGAAGTTCCAGGCGAGCATGGCGCCCGAGTGGTCGAGATCGAAATAGATTTCATGGCCCGCCGCCTCGATCTCGTTCACGGTCTCGAGGTCGCTTTGGTAGCGGAGCTTGGCCGAGATATGGTGATCGAGCAGGATGATGTGCCCCGCGACCCGCGAGAGTTCTCGCAATTGACGGTTGTCGACCGCAATGTCGACGAATACCACCAGCGCGCCTTCGAGTTCATCGAGCGGGAGCAGGTCGTCGTGGGACCTCGCGTAGTATCGCGCGTCCTCGCCCCATGCCTTTCGCACGGACCAGACCGCACCAAACCCGTCCGGACAGCCGGCGTGATAAAAACAGACCTTCTTCATGAAGCCACGATACCCGACTAACGACTTCGGGGCCGCAGCTTACGGGTCCTTCATCGAAGCTCCCGGGTATTCGACACCGCGCAAGCGTCTCGGCGCGAGGTCGCGGGTGTTCGACGACCTTATTGCGTGCGATCCAAGCTGCGACTTTGGCTCGCAGGCCGGATGCAAGTGCCGGAGGGGTCGTGGTCTGGTAGGTTCTGCCCTTCCCAGGAGATCGCCCCCATGTCCAAGGTCAGCGCGCTAGAAGTTCGCGAATTGACCGAAATGCCCGATGTCATTGCCTGCTTCGAGGCGGTGCGAACGGCACCTTATGCCTGGCTGCTCGATAGCGGCGGCTCGCCCGGCGCTCCAACGCCTGAGATTGCGCGGTACTCGTTCATGGGCTCGGATCCCTACCTGGTGCTGCGTTCGCGCGGGAACGCGAGTGAGATCGAATGTCGTCGCGGGGTCGCGCCAGGTTTCGATGTGGGGGTGGAGCAGATCTCGGGCGACCCGCTCGAAATCATGCGCTCGTTGCTTCCCCCAGTTCCCGAGTTTTCTGAACTCGACCCGGACATCCGCTGTATTGCGCCGTTTCTCACCGGTGCGGTGGGCTACCTGGGCTACGAGTTGGCCGAGTCGTGCGAGCCGGTGCAGCTTTCGAGCCGGGACGATTTTGGGCTGCCGGATCTCGTTCTTTTGTTCGTCGATCGCATGTTGGTGATCGATCACGTCGCACAGCGCGCCTACGCGGTTGGGCTGGGAATTGCCGATGGATCGGAGTTCGAAGATGCGCGGTCGCGTGCAGCCCGGGCCGCGGAGTCGGTCGAACATCTCGCCCTCGCGCACGCCCGGGACATCACGGTCACGGCGGCCGAGACCGAAGTCAATTGGTTGGAACGACGGCATCTGCTCGGCTCGAGTCTGCCCGAAGGCGCCAAGGCTTGCTTCGACGCCGAGGGCTACGCCGCCGCGGTGGAAGAGATCCGAGAAGAAATCGCCGCCGGAAACGTCTACCAGGCCAATTTGACCCAGCGAATCGATCTGCCCTGGCGCGAGCCCGTAAGTCCGATACGCGACGCCGACATTGGCTGGCGTCTCTATCGTGCACTGCGCCAGTTGAGCCCGGCGCCGTTCGCCGCGTATCTCGAACTGCCCGAAGTGACGATCGCGAGCAGCTCCCCGGAACGGTTCTTGAGCCTCGATCGCTCGGGCCGGGTCGAGAGTCGCCCCATCAAGGGCACCCGCAGACGTGGCGCCAGCGAAGAAGAAGACATGCTGCTCGCAAAGGAACTCAGAAGATCCCAGAAGGACCGCGCCGAGAATCTCATGATCGTCGATCTCGTGCGCAACGATCTGGGTCGCGTGTGCGAGACGGGTTCAGTCGTCGTGCCGGAGCTGATGGCCATCGAGCAATACGCAACCGTGTTCCAGATGGTCTCGACCGTGCGCGGAACCCTGCGGAGCGATTGCGATGTCACCGACCTGATTCGCGCCACTTTCCCACCGGGGTCGATGACCGGTGCTCCCAAGATCGCCGCGATGGAGATTATCGATCGCATCGAACCGGTTCGTCGCGGCATCTACTCCGGAGCCATCGGATACTTCGACGCCGGCGGCGGTCTAGATCTTTCGGTCGTGATTCGAACCTTGTTGGTGCGCGATGGGCATATCCATCTGCACAGCGGTGGCGCCGTGGTGAGTGATTCAGATCCCCGGGACGAATACCGGGAATCCCTCGACAAGATCCGGGCCTTGCTCGCCGCCGTCGAGTGCAGCGGATGAGCGATTCCCCGGGTCTCGCAGCTCGACCCGGAAATCGTCGTATCTATATAGACATTGACGACTGTCTATCCCAGACCTTCGCCACGCTGATCGATCTGTTCGCCGAGGTTCACGGCCGTCGCGTGGCGTACGAACAGGCCACCGAATTTGATTTGGGCAAGGTGTTCGGACTCGGTCCCGAGCAACTCGATCAGTTTTTCGAACTCGTCCATCAAGACTCGGTGATACGCAACATCGCGCTCGTCGACGGGGTACCGGCAGCGTTGGCGCATTGGGAATCGGCGGGTTACGAGATTCATCTCTTGACCGGCCGTCCTCCCACCACCGAGGCGGCCACCCGAGGCTGGCTCACGGATCACGCGATTCCACACTCGAGTCTTTCCTTCGTCGACAAATACGGACGCGGGAGGCTCTGGCCCGAAGGCTGCCGCCCGCTGACCCTGCGCGATGTGGGGGAGATGGAATTTTGCCTCGCCGTCGAGGACTCGCTCGAAGTGGCGGCGTTTCTGGCGGAGCGGTTGGAGATCGATGTGGCCTTGATCGACCATCCGTGGAATCGCGACACGGCGGGTTTGTCGCGGGTTGTGCGCGATCGGCTGATTCGTTGTCGCGGTTGGTCCGAGGTCATCGAGCGCTTCCCCGCGCCCTAGACGCGGGCGAAACCAGCTGAGGTAGTGTCCTGCAGACTCAATGAAACCTCGCATCCCCCCACTACGCAGCCGCGTACTCCGCCACGCCGTGGTCGCACTCGCCGCAGTGCTGCTTGCGAGCATCAATGCGCCCGCCCTCGCGCAAGACGCCAAGGGCGATCGGCAAGGGGGGCGAGACGCCTGGGTCGCGCCGGACGAAATCGGCGCGCTCTACACAGGGGTGTGCTCGGTCTGCCACGGTGCAAATCTCGACGGCGCAGCCCAGGGGCCGTCCCTGGTGGCGCCGACGCTCGCGCATGGAAGCGATGTCGATTCGCTCGTCACCTCGATCAGCGGGGGAAATCCCGGCAAGGGAATGCCGATGTTTGCCGCGACCCTCGACCCGGACGAGATCCGAAGCCTCGCGATCTACCTGCTCGAGAAACGTGCCCGCCCGCTAGGCGAGAACGATCAGGGGGTGGGCCCACTGCCTTTGATTCCGACGGATCGTCAGACGACCGAACTCCACGACTACAGGCTCGAAATTATCGCGGAGGGTCGCGCTCACCCCTATTCGATCGCGCCGCTACCCGATGGACGCGTGCTGCTGACCGAGCGCGCGCGCGGACTCGTGCTGCTGAGCCGGGATGGCGAGAGCGAGGTGTTGATATCGGGAACCCCCAAGGCATACGCCGACGGCGAGATTCGCGGCAATACCTACACGGGGGTCGGCTGGCTGCTCGATGTCCAGCTCCATCCCGACTACGCCAGAAACGGTTGGATCTACCTGTCCTACGGCGCGCGCTGCGAGGCGTGCAACGATCAAAGCCTCGAGTCGGGCAAACCGGTCTCGATGGTTGCGCTCAATCGCGGCCGCATCCGCGACGGCAAATGGATCGACGACCAGGTCCTCTTCATGCCGGGCGAATCCACCTTTAGCGAAACCACCGAACTCGCCGCCGGCGCGCGCATTGCCTTCGACGGGAGGGGACACGTCTTTTTGAGTGTCGGAGCCAAGGGCGACTACAAGCTGGCCCAACTGCTCGACGGACCCGAGGGCAAGATCCTGCGTCTGCACGACGATGGTCGGATTCCAGAGGACAATCCCTTCGTAGGTCGCGCGCGCGCGCTGCCGGCCGTCTACAGCTACGGCCATCGCAACCCGCAGGGTCTCGCCTTTGACACCCATGGCGGTCTGCTCTGGTCATCCGAGCACGGCCCCCGCGGCGGCGACGAAGCCAACGTGATTCTCGCCGGGCGAAATTATGGCTGGCCGGTCGTCAGCCTGGGACTCGACTACGACGGCAGACCGATCGGAGCCAAGTACGATCTCGACGTTGATCCTGCGACCCTCGAACCACCCCGCTTCGACTGGACACCGTCAATCGGAGTCTCGAGCATCGATTTCTATCGGGGCGACGCGTTTCCGAAATGGCGCAACAACCTGCTCGTTGCAACGCTCTCGCGCAACGAACTGCGACGCTACGTGATCGAAGACGGACAGTTCGTTCACGGCGAAACCTTGCTCGATGATTTGAGTCGCATTCGAGACGTCGAAGTTGGAGCCGACGGATTCATCTATCTGCTGCTCGAGCACAACAAAGGCACGCGTATCGTCTGTATGCGGCCTGTCGATTGACCTCGTCCGAGGGGCGCATTGACTTGAAGGAGCAGTGTTGAAGAAGCTGGCGATCGCCCTTGTCGCATTTGGCGTGCTGGCCACGCTATGTCTGTGGTTCCTCGGGCGCGGCGCCTTTGGACACCACGACAGCGAGGTCGTTTCGCCGGTTCCCTTCGCCCGCAGTCCGATCCGTGTCGAGTCCGGTGAAATACTTCAGCGCGACGCCGCTGCGGCCGTGGGTGCAGTCGTGGCTGACAGCCAGATCTTGTTCGGCGATCTTCATGTCCACACCACGATTTCCTTCGACGCCTTCATGCTCAACCTCCCGATGTCGGGAGGGCAGGGCGCCGCGACCCTCGCGGATGCGTGTGATTTTGCCCGGCACTGCGCGGAACTCGATTTCTGGTCGATCAACGATCACGCTTCCAACATTCTCCCGGCTGATTGGCGCAATACCGTCGATGCGATTCGCCAGTGCAACGACCTGGCGGGCGATGCGAGCGATCCCGATTCGGTTGCCTTTCTCGGTTGGGAGTGGACCCAGATGGGCCTCACTCCCGACACCCACTACGGTCACAAGAACGTGGTGCTCGCCCACACCGACGATGCACGCATCCCCACCCGGCCGATCGCGGCCACCGCAGGAGGGTTGGCCAACAACCCGCCGTCGGTGTTCGCCCGCGGGTTGATGGCGCTCGGGAGTTCGCGCTTCCGCGATCTCTCCGCTCGCTGGACCGGGCTGTCCGAGATCGCGCTCTGTGGGGACGGCAACAGTCGCGAGCTTCCGAGTGATTGTCGCGAGATCGCCCCCACGCCGGTCGAGCTTTTCAAGAAGCTCGACGAGCGCGGACACGATTCGATCGTGATTCCCCACGGCACCGCCTGGGGGATCTACACGCCGCCGCTTGCGAGTTGGGACAAGCAGCTACGAGGCGCGATGCACGATCCCAAACGCCAGACCCTGATCGAGGTCTACTCAGGTCACGGCGACAGCGAGGCCTATCGCGATTGGCGCAGTCTCGAACGCGCCCCGGACGGTCAGCTGCGTTGTCCGGATCCGCGACCCGACTATCTCCCCATGTGCTGGCGGGCCGGACAGATCATAGAAGAACGCTGCCTCGCAGAAGGCGAACCCGCCGCCGAATGCGCCGAGCGCGCCGCTCGGGCCCGACAACACGCGGCCGATGCGAGTGTTTCGATGCAGATCACCGTGCCGGGAACCCGGGGGTCAGATTGGCTCGACGCGGGGCAGTGCCGCGATTGCGATCAACCGGCCTTCAACTATCGCCCGATGAATTCGGCCCAGTACATCATCGCGCTGGGCGATTTTACGGAGGGTGAGGCAGCACCCCGGCGCTTCCGCATGGGGTTCATGGCATCGAGTGATATTCACAGCGCACGCCCGGGGACCGGTTACAAGGAGCTGCGCGCACTGTCGGAATCGCCGGACCGGGTGCGACCCACCGGTGGTGTCGCGGGCGCCTTCTTTACCGGAGCCGCAGAGGATCCGGTTGCGCGCTCGCGCAGCTACGAAGAAGGTGCGGCAAAGCTCTCGGGCATTCAACTGTTCGAGTCCGAACGCACGCGCTCTTTTCTTTACACCGGGGGGCTGGTTGCGGTTCACGCAGCGGGACGCGACCGCGGTTCGATTTGGCGTGCGTTGCAGCGCAATCAGGTTTACGGGACCAGTGGCCCGCGCATCCTGCTCTGGTTCGATCTCCTCGGCGACGCCGGCAGCCGGCCGATGGGGAGCGAGGTTGCGACCCGGGACGCACCGGTCTTTCGAGTGCGAGCCGTGGGTTCGCTTGTCCAAGCCCAGGGTTGCGCGGATGCGTCGATCGACGCCCTGGGGAGCGAGCGAATCGAACGCCTATGCGGAGGCGAGTGTTACCGACCGACGGACACCCGCCGTCAGATCACCCACATCGAGGTGGTGAGGATCCGACCGCAGATCCGACCCGACGAGGACATTGCAAGCCTGATCGACGACCCCTGGCGGCGCTTCGCATGCCCCCCCGATGCAAACGGTTGCGTCGCCACCTTTGTCGACCCCGAGTTTCCAGAGGGACGGCGCGATGCGGTTTACTACGCCCGAGTGTTCGAGGCCCCCGAGCCCACGGTGAATGCCGCTACGGTCCGTTGCACACCGGGCCAGGGCACCTCGTGTGCAGAGACCAAGCTTTGCGGCGTCGGAGAAGAATGCCTCGCACCTTATGCAGGACGTGCCTGGTCTTCGCCCATCTACGTCGACTTTGCCCGCTGACTTTGCGCATCAATTTCGCACGGGCTGCGGGCGGGGATCAGGAACTCAGTCCCGGCTCCCGTACTTCGTGCGACTTTGCTTCGAGAAAGACTTACGCCGACGGTTCTCGGGCGTTTTCGACCACCCGTAAAACCGAGCAAGCATGCTCACGCAAATGTGCCGCGTCGTTCGGCGGCGCGGACCAGCGTCAACAGAGCGCTGTTGATCGGCGCCTTCAGCGCGTGGGTCTCCGCGAGTTCGTCGATGACTCCGCACAGGGCTTCGATCTCGGTGGGTCGTCCGGCGCGAAGATCCTGGAGCATCGACGACTTGTGTAGGGCGGTGGGAGGCAGGAGTTTTGCGTAGAACACCTCGAGGTATTGGTCAGCCGTTTCCCAATGCGTCGCGAAGCCGGCCGCTCTCATCACCGAAAACGTTTCTTGCGCCAGTTCATGCATGATCGAACGGGTTGACGCTTGCTCGCCGAGAACCCCATAGGGCACGCCGACCAGGGCACCCAGCGGGTTCAGCAATTGGTTGTAGAGAACCTTGGCCCAGAGATCCTTTTCAATCGCAAGCGACACCTCACACGGAATCCCGCCGCCTGCGATGGCTCCACATAGGGGCTCGATTTCCCGGGGGTCGGCGCCGTGCAGGCTACCGATGTGAATCGCGTCCGCGTGGGCGGTGAGCTGGACGCGGGTCGCGTCCAGGCGTTCGAATCCAGTGATGACTCGCGCGTTGAAAATTTTCTCGCGCGGGATCCATTGGCTGAAGGTCTCGGCGATCCCCCATCCGTTCTGACACAGCACGATGCTGGGTGTCTTGTGTTGCGCTTGACCCGAAGCCAACTGAATCGAGTGCCAGATCGGCCCGAGCGCCCGGGCGAGTTCCAGCGACTGGGTCGACTTGGTGCAAACAAGCCAGTGATCTGCCCCGGCCGACGCAATCGCGGGCAGATCGTCGGTCACTTCGAAATGGTCGGGGGCGATGTGCAGATCTCCAAAGAAGCCCGACCGCGAAACACCTCGCTGCATGAGTTCGCGAGCGAGTTCTTTGCGCTTCACCGCGTAGAGGACTTCGACCCCCCGAGATGACAGGCTGCTGCCGATCCCAATCCCCACCGCGCCGGCGCCAATGACCACGACTTTCATGCTCGCCGACTCCTCGACCGACTATCGTAGCCCGCACCCCACGGGGGTAATTTGGGGTTCCGGCATCGATTTGGGAAATTTGGGCTAGAATCTATCGCGCCGATTCACCCGCCAGAGGTGATTGCGGTCGCGAGCCACCCGCGAATGCTGCAGCGCTCGGGTTCGGTTCGACGATCGGAAGCATGACCCAACGATTGGCGCCAAAGCACGAAATGAAACTCGGAGCCCGACTCAGGTTTCCGATCAAATCCGAATCACGACTGGGAACCATGACAGAAGCGACCCATAGCCTCGAAAACCCCTTCGCCGCACCCGCGACCCCCGACGCGGCGGCCCCGTCCCAGGCAATCGGCGTCTACGACAAGGCCCTTGCGCTCGGCAAGGATCTCAAGGCCCGCTCGATCCGCGGGGGAGGCGACGATCGGATCCGCATCCAGCACATGAAGTCTCGCATGACCGTGTTCGAACGGATCAAGGTGCTGAGCAGCCTCGAGCCAAACTTCATGTGGGAAAACTGGGGCCCGAACCTCGACGGCGCTTCGATCATCACGGGGATTTTGGATATCGGCGGCCGGGACGTCGCGGTCTACGGCCACGATTTCACCCTGCGCGCGGGTTCCATGGACGCGACGAACGGCGCCAAGCTCGCAAGGCTGATCTACATGGCCGGAGAGCGCGGTATCCCGCTGATCGGCATGAACGATTCGGCCGGGGCCTTTGTGCCTGCGGGCGTCGGCGGGCTCGACGGCTACAGCGAAGCATTTACCGCCCTGCGCAAGATCAGTGGAGTCGTGCCGAGCATCAGCTTGATGTTTGGTTTCAACGCCGGCGGCGGATCGTATTTGCCTCGCCAGGGTTCGTTCATGATCCAGGCCGCGGACACGTTCATTGGAATTACCGGGACCGGGGTCGTGAAGTCGGTGCTCGGCGAGGTCGTGACCGCCGACGAACTCGGTGGACCCGGTGTGCACGGGCTGAACGGCGTGTGTGATCTGCTCACCAGCGACGAGCTGGGCTCACTCCGCACCGCAATCCGGCTGCTGGGCTACCTGCCCGACAACAATCACAGCAACGCTCCCTTTTGGGAGACCTCCGACCCGACCGATCGCTTTGTGCCCGAAGAGGATCTGCTCTTCCGCAAGACTTTCGATTCCCCGGCCGGCATGAACGCCCCGATGGACATCACGCTGATGATCCAAATGATCAGCGATCACGGGGAATACTTCGAACTGCAGCCCCAGCGGGCTCGCAACATCATTACGGCCTTCGCCAGAGTTGGCGGTCACGTCGTGGGGTATGTCGCAAACAACTCCGCGGTGGCTTCGGGTCAGATCGATATCTCGGCAGCGCGCAAGGCGATGCGATTCGTGCGCTTTTGCAACCTCTACAACATCCCGATGATTTTTCTCGAAGACACTACGGGCTTCAAGCCCGGGGTCGAGCAGGAATCCGGAGGGATCCTGCTCGAGGGGCGGCGCTTGCTCGATTCGATCATCGATCTCCGCACGCCGAGTCTGACCCTGATCATCCGCAACGCTTTTGGCGGCGCCTATGCGAGTTACAACTCGCACTTCGTCGGTGCCGACATGGTCTTCACCTTGCCCATGGCGCGCATCGCCGTCATGGGGCAGGCCGGCAAAGAATACGTATACAAGGACGAGATGCGCGCGGCCGCAAGCGAATACAAACAGGCGATTGCCTCCGGGACTTCGGAGCGAGCAGCCGCAAAAACCCGGGACGATGTGTTGGCGAAACTTTCGGCTCGCTACGAAGACGAACTCATGAACCCGAAGGAGGCCCTCGCCCTGGGCTCGGTGTCCAAAGTCGTCATGCCTGGAAACAGCCGCAAGGTGCTGGCCAAGAACCTTGCATTTTTGATGCGGACCTATACCCCCTCCGCCATGGGTGGTGTTCAGAGGGAGTTCGAGTAGTGCTCGACAGTCAACTAAAGCCGGGAATGTTCCACCAAGCCCAATCGGATTGGGAGCGTTCGTTTTCGCTGGCATCCGTCAAGTGCTTGATCGTGTGTCGCGGCCCGGTGCGCAAAGAAGCCTTTGATATTTTCGCCAAGATCGGCGTCTCGGCTTCCGGCATCTTGCTTTCCGAAAAGGATTCGATCGTCTATCCCCGCAGCCTTGCGCCGGAACTGCGCAGCATCCCGGACGCGCGCAACGTGCATCGGATTACGGACTACATGGGTGCCGGGCAAGAAGAAAAACTCGAGCGGATCGCCGAGATCATCGAGATCGCGACCTCGAATGGATACACCCATGTGTTTGCGGGCTACGGGTTCATGGCGGAGGACGCGGAGTTCATCGAGGCGGTCGAGAGCGCGGGTCTCTCCTTTATCGGGCCGTCGTCAAAGGTTTGTCGAGTTGCCGGGGTCAAGGACGAAGCCAAGAAACTGGCCCGGGGTCTCGGGAACGCCGTCATCCCGGGGTTCGACAACGTTTCGGCCCGGGCGCTGATTAAATCTGCGAAAGACAAGAAGGCCCTGGCGAAGCTGGCCAAGCAGCACGGTCTAGACTTCGCCTTCGACGACGATCTCGCACTCGTGGACAATGCCGATCAGCTGCTGCTCGCGGGTTACCGCTCGAGCGTCGAGCTCGTGACCATCGACGAACTCCAAGTCGCAGCGCTCGAACTCGCGGAGTCGATGTGGTCCGACTATCCGAACCATCGCGTTCGCTTCAAGCACGTCGCCGGCGGCGGCGGCAAAGGTCAGCGCGTGGTGGCCAAGCCCGACGAGGTCGCGACGGCAGTCGTCAACCTGCTCGCCGAAGTCAAGATGACCGCTCCGGGATCCAATCGAAACTTTTTGACCGAGCTCAACATCGAAACCTCGCGCCACAACGAAATTCAATTGATCGGCAACGGCGACTGGTGTCTTTCGCTGGGAGGGCGCGATTGCTCGGTGCAGATGCACGAGCAGAAGCTGCTCGAAGTATCACTCACGAAGGAACTGCTCGAGGCTTCCCTCGACGGCTTGACGGGCGTTTCGGCAACGGCGGTGCAGGGCGATATCGCGACCCTGCAGCGCATGGAAGAAGAATCCGAGCGCTTCGGGCAGGCGACGGGACTCAACAGCGTTTCGACCTTCGAGTGCATCGTCGAAGGCACCGACCACTTCTTCATGGAGATGAATACCCGGATCCAGGTCGAGCACGGCGTGACGGAACTCGTCTACCGGCTGAAGTTCACCAACCCGAAGAATTCGACCCAGAGCTTCTATGTCGATGAGTTGATCGAGGCCATGGTGCTCTTGTCGGTACATGGTGATCGGCTGCCAAAGCCCGAACGCGTGGTGCGTCATGGCTCGGGGATCGAGGTGCGGATCAACGCGACCAACGACGCGCTCCAACCCCACGCCGGGGGCATCATCAAGGGTTGGTCCCGGCCGATCGAGGGCGAGATTCGCTTCGACCAGGGGATCGGAACCCGCAACCCCGATACCGGCGCCTTCGTCTTCTACAACCTGGCCGGAGCCTACGACTCGAACATTGCCCTGGTGCTCACCCACGGAGAAAATCGCGAAGAAAACCTGCGGCGTCTGGCCGAAATCCTTCGCCGGACCGAACTGCGGGGTGACGATCTTGAGACCAACATGGCGTTCCACTACGGCCTGTGCAATTGGCTGATCGGGAAGGGGCCGATGGCGAAGCCCGACACGGGGTTCATGCTTTCGTATCTGGCGGCGGTGGGTTCCCTGAAGAAGATCGTGAACGATGTCGATCTCGACTTTGCGGCCAGACAGATCTTGCAAGGTCTCGGCGATGCCTCGGCCCAGCAGGCATTCCGCGCAAAACAGACGCTCCTGCTGCGTCCTCTGCGGCGTTTGTTCGACAATCCCCACGTGCTGGCGGGCTTTCTCGGTCGCTTCGACGGCGAGTTGTGGGAAATCAGCGGGGGGTCGGCTCGGTTTCTCGAAAATCCAATGCGATTGTTGGAAGAGCTCTATCGCTATCTCAATATCGAGAACGCTCCCAACAAGCCTCCCTGCGAAGTCATCTGGGAACACGACGAAAAGATCATGGAGGATGCCTTCGCATTCTATGCGCGCTTTATCGAACTCAGCGGTGCAGCGGACTTTCGCGAGGTGCAGCAGCTGCTCGAGGCCGACAGCAATGAAAAGGTCGCGCCCGGCAACCCCGAACTCTGGGGCGCCTGCCAGGCGGCGCATCGCGGCTTCCAGCTGGGTCTCGACATCCTGCTGTTGATTCCCGTGATCGGGATCGCTTCCGGGTTTAGCGAGATCGAAGTTGGCGAAGACTTCACGGTGAGTTTCCCCGAAAAGTTTGCAGACGCCGAACTGGCCGCTGAACTCGTGCGTCAGCTCGCGCCCCCGCCCAAAGCCAGCCCCGACGAGATCGTGGCGCCCACAGGCGGCGCGTTTTACGCGCGAGAAGCACCGCATCTGGACCTGTTGATCGACGAGGGTCAACATTTCGAGGCGGGCCAACCTCTGTTCATCATCGAAGTGATGAAGATGTTCAACAAGGTGCTGGCCCCCTGCGCGGGTGTCATCACCGAGAACCGCATGAAAGATGCGGACGGGACGATCGTCACCAAGGGCGAAACGATCTTCAAGATCGAACCCGACGAGAGAATCGTCGAAGAATCCGAAGCGACCCGCACCGCTCGCAAACAATCCGTCACCACGAAACTGCTCGGCTGAGCAGCGGAGGAACACCCATGGCCGGCCCCCTCAACGGCATCAAGATTCTCGAGATCGCGGGCATTGGCCCCGGTCCCTTCTGCGCCATGATGCTGTCCGACATGGGTGCCGAGGTGGTGCGCATCGAACGCGCGGACCGGGTCCCCGATTTCTTTCCCGACACCCCCCACGGCGATCTCCTGAACCGAGGCCGGCGCAACGTCGCCATCAACCTGAAGAGCAGCGAGGGCGTCGAGACCGTGCTCAAACTCGTCGAAGGCGCGGACGCATTGATCGAGGGCTTTCGGCCCGGCGTGATGGAGCGCCTGGGGCTCGGCCCGGACGTCTGCCTGGCTCGCAATCCGATGCTGGTTTACGGACGCATGACCGGCTTCGGTCAGGAGGGCCCGCTGGCAAAGGTCGCCGGACACGACATCAACTACATCGCCTTGGCAGGGGCGCTCGAGGCCATCGGGCGGAAGGGGGGGCCGCCAACGCCCCCCCTCAACCTTGTCGGGGATTTTGGGGGCGGCGGCATGCTGCTGGCCTTCGGGGTCGCGTGCGGGCTGGTCGAGCGCGGGATCTCGGGCAAGGGCCAGGTGATCGACGCGGCGATGGTCGACGGCTCCGCTCTGCTGATGACCATGTTCCACTCGTTTACGGCCATGGGGGGCTGGAACGACGAGCGCGGGACCAACTTGCTCGATACCGGCTCCCACTTCTACGACGTCTACGAAACCCGTGATGGCAAATACATCTCAGTCGGGTCCATCGAGCCCCAGTTCTACGCCCTGTTGCTCGAGCACTCCAAACTCGGCGAGGGCCGCGAACTGCCGCACCAGATGGATCGGGACCAGTGGCCCGCCCTGAAACAAGAAATTGCAGAGATTTTCAAGCAGAAGACCCGGGACCAGTGGTGCGAGATCATGGAGGGAACCGACGTCTGTTTTGCACCGGTGCTCTCGATCAAGGAAGCCCCCGAACATCCGCACAATCAGCTGCGGAAAACGTTCACCGTGCGCGACGGCGTGACCCAGCCGGCTCCGGCGCCCAGGTTCAGCCGGACCGTGCCCGAAATCGAACGCTCGCCCGCCTACCCGGGGCAGCACACCGCAGAAGTGTTGGCGGACTGGGGCTTTTCTGCCGACGAGATCGCCAAGCTCGTGGACAGCAAGGCGATCGCCTGAAGTTCGCGATCGATCTACCCGAGGCGAACTGAATCGTCAGAATTCGCCCCTTGGCTCGACCTCCTGCGGACGCGTGCGGTTACACTTGCGAGATGGAGAAGCCAGAAGAGGTCGAACTCCCTGCGGTCGATTCGGCCGGCCGGCGCGGCGAAAAACCGCTGAGTGAAGGTTGGGTTTCCGGCAATGTTACCGGGGATTTCATTTCTCTCGCGCACTCTCAGCGTGCTTCATTCGAAGTTCTCTTGCGCGGAGTGAGTGTCGACGAACAGCAACTCACCGATCATACAGCCAAAATCAGTTGGGCGGACTTTCTTCAATTGTGGCGCAACGCGTCGACGATCTGGGACGACGAAGAGTTGGTCGAGCTTGGCCGACAAATGATTCAGCTCGATTCGTCCCGAATTTTCGTAGACAGCGCGCGCTCGGTGGGAAACCCGGTCGATTTTTTGCGACGTCTCAGCACCGCGTTGCAACATCAACTCCTAATCGGTGTCGAAGTGAATTTCGAGCGACGGAGTCGAGACAAAATTCGCATCGCAATGCGAATGCCCGAGGGCATCGAACCGTGCCCACCGTACTACCTGCTAAACAAGGGCTTCTTTGAATCACTCCCCACGATCTTCGGGTACCCGATGGCTAGCGTCGACATGAGTTCAACCGACCGAGGAGTTGCGTGGGAAATTCGTATCAATCCCGCGGTGGGTGTTCGAGCGACCCTGCGTCATCTGTTGAAGCGCCTGGGTGGAATCTTCACTTCAAGTGCGCGCCTGAAGGTGGCGAGGGACTACTTGGTCAGAAGCTTCGACACCATGCGGGATCGCGTCGACGAACTCGACGCGAAACTGACAGAGCTCCAAAATAGCGAAGAGCGTTTCATCCAAATTTTCCAGTCCGCACCCACCGCGATGTTGATCAGTCGCGTCAGCGGTATGAACGTCGTCGATGTCAACGACGAGCTTCTTGCGCTGACCGGATATTCGCGAGAAGTCGTGATGG
>SMVB01047970.1_pt1 | contig 19723 bp, 21 predicted proteins | sample 2456461 | NCBI WGS metagenome assembly SMVB01 (sample SAMN11095934, study PRJNA526329) | marine sediment metagenome | biome: Marine sediment; feature: Surficial sediment; material: Deep marine sediment; isolation source: Hadal surficial sediment | place: Pacific Ocean | collected 2014-05 | depth...
AAGCACATTTACGTCCCCCTTCTCGGTCACCGAACTTACCGATGCAGCGATGGTGATTTCCGAAGGTTGCAGCTCCAAGTCGAATGTCCCGGGGCCCGACGAGCAACCAACGACTCCCAGCAACAGCGTGGGAAGTGCCAGCAACGGCCCTAATTCCAACCGTCCAACTGCCATGTTCACCCTTCCTCCTAGAGCAATCCCATCACACTTCGCTACCACGCAATACCATAATCCTCGCCATGGTTACTCGATCCACCCCACATCGTGCCGTGCTCCCAATCAAAGAAGATGGCATTGATCGGGCCGGATGTAAGACGGCGGAAATCGAGCCGATACCCCATATCCCGCAACTCATTTCTCACCCACGGCGGTACGGACTCGTTGAGTGTGAGGCGACCCGGCTGCGACTCGTGAGCGCCGAAAGAACTCCGTATTTGGTAACTGGTGACATTCGGCGCCTCGGCCGCCTGCTGCACGTTCATACCGAATTCTACGACGTTTAGGAAGAATTGGAGCAGATTTTGATCCTGACTGTCTCCTCCCTGCACCGCAAAGGACAGAAACGGCTTTCCGTCTTTCAAGGCAATGCTTGGAGTCAGGGTCGCCCGCGGGCGCTTCCCGGGTGCGACGACATTGAACGGGTTCTGGCTTTCGTCTAACACGAAGCTCTGCATGCGCTGGCTCATCCCGATACCGGTCCGTCCCGCCAGCGTTGCCGGAATCCACCCACCGCTCGGCGTAATGGAGACTACCCAACCCTCTTCGTCGGCGGCCTGTATGGACGTGGTGCCCGCAAAAAAACCTTCCTCGAACGACACGTCATCATCGTGGGATTGTCCTTCCCCTTCTGACGGGGCTGTAGTAACCGTGTTCCAGGACTCCAACAAATGTAGATAGGGGTTCCGCTTTCCCTCAAACGGGTAGGGGTCGCCGGGCCCTACGTCCGGATCATTCTGCTCCCAGTTGATCTGCTCGAAACGCTGCCGGGCATATTCTTTGGAAAGGAGACCCTGAATCGGTTCCTCAGGGAGCACGTAGGGATCACCATAGTAGAAATCCCTGTCGGCGAACGCATGGTTCATGACCTGATACAGGACGTGGATGTACTTCGTGCTGTTGTACCCCATGGACTTGAGATCGGCGTTCTCCAGCATGTTCAGCGCCTGAAGAAGCACCGGACCCTGCACCCAACTGGTGAGTTTGTAGACCTCGATACCCTTATAGGTGGTCATGGCAGGTTCTTCAGTGTACACCTGCCAATTCGCGAGGTCCGCCATCGTGTGCAAGCCACCTTGCTCCTGCGACCCCCGCACGAACTCCTCCGCGATGTCACCTCGGTAAAAACGGTCGTACGCTGCGTAAATCGCTTCCTTGCGGCTCTTGCCCGCAGCCAGCGCATCCTGCTCGGCCTCGACGAGTTTGCCCAGGGTAGCCAACAGGTCGGGCTGGCGGAAAATCTCGCCCGGATAAGGAGCCTCTCGCTCCTCTCCCAAGTGCGGCAGAAAAACCTCGCGCGAGTAGCGCCATTCTTTTATTCGCCGCTTGTTCCGTTCGATGGCATCGGCGGTCTGCGCCTCGATGGGGTAACCCTCAGCCATTTGCATAGCGGGCTCCAGCACCTCTTGGAGACTCAATGTTCCGTACTCCGCCAGCATCACCAGCAGCCCTCCGGCGGTGCCCGGCGTTACGGCGGCGAGGGGCCCATAGGCAGGTGGATAGGCCATTCCCCGCTCCCGGAAGAATTCCGGCGTTGCCCCGGTTGGAGCGGCGCCCAACGCGTTGATGCCAATGACCTTCCCGGTATTCGGATTGTAAATCAAAGCCTGCGTCTCGCCCCCCCAACTGAGCACGTCGTACATCGTCGCTGTGGCAGCCAGCATGGCGGCTGCGGCATCGACTGCATTGCCACCCCTTTGGAACGTGGCAGCCCCGGCGGTCGCACCCAATGGCTTGCCGGTGATAGCCACCCAATGCCTGCCATGAAGCACCGGCTTGACCGTGCTCTGAGCCATGAGATCGGCGGGCAGCAACAGGGCTAGCACTGCGCCAAACAGATACCAGATGCCAATCGTATTGTTGCGTGTGGACCGCATATCTCCTCCCAAGAGCGAAGAATCTATTGGTGGCAGCGATAGTTCACTCAAGTTACCGATAGTACGCGCCCGATGCATCTCCGTTGGGTGAAAGCAATGGCTGCGGGAAGCAGGAGATGCATGGCTGGCAGGGAGATCTTCTACCTCACGCTCTTGCAGGCTCCGGTTTGGTCCCGCTCAAGAGCCCATACCTCAAACAGCCCGTGCGGTACGCCAGCCAGATGCGGAGCACGGTGACGGCAAATATTCGAGAGGTGTTCCTGGGATCGAGCAGGTATTCCCACGACGAGCGGCGGGTGAGCATCCGGTGCAGCATCCTTCCTAGGCTCACATCCCAGGTGCGTCTCACCCGTCGGGTAAGCTCTTGGCACACAACGTCAACGAAACCGGCAGCCCTCAACTCCGCACGATACTCGTCTGCCGTCACGAGCGCAGCCAGTCGCCCCTCTTCGCAAATCGGGCCCAGCAGATGCCGAACCTCCCAGGGATCCGGACGGTCAGCAGATAACCAAGCGCAGATGACGAGCCGCCCGTCAGGCCGCAGAACGCGGGCTACTTCGGACAGGAAGCGTCCCATGTCCACCATGTGTTCTGTGCTCTCGATAGCCAGGACGACGTCTAACGAATCTGGAGTGATATTGTTACCGAGCCAATCACCGAGCACGTAACGAGGAGCATTGGGTTGATCGTTCACGCTACGGCACGCATAGATGTATTGCGCTTCCGAAACGGTGAAGCCGATAACGCTCGCTCCAAACTCGCGCGAGAGGATGCGAGCCGTGGCGCCATACCCGCAGCCCACGTCGCAGACCACATAACCGGGGCGAATGCCGGCCTGCGCGACCACGAGATCGACCAGCTGTCGGACCGCCTCTTCGGATCCCTCATCCCCCGTGAGCCAGAGACCGTGATGGAGATGATCGCCCCAAAGTTCCCGGTAAAAGTGGTCGATTTCGTCGTAGTGTCGAGCGATGTCAGCAACCTTCGGCTGATGGGACGCGGTAATCATGGTTGCCAGTGAGTTTCAGTGCTCGAAGAGCGACTTGATGAGACCCTTCCTAAAATCTGATTTCGGGGCAAGGTACCCACCCAGCACGGAGAGGCGTCGTTCAGGACCTACGTCGATTTGGTCGAGAAGCACTTCACCCCCTACGGAGCGGTATACCGTGTGCAGCGTGTCGCCCCTGATACGATAGAACATCTCGTCCCCGTCATGTATTCCATCCGCTGCGAGAAATTGATACCAAACGGGAAGATCTCTCACAATATCATCGAACGAGTCGGCGTCGATAATGCCTGCTTTCAGAGCACGTTCGAGATTCTTACGGATGGCGTCGAGAAACCGAACGAGACTCACGTTGCGCTCGAAGCGAATGCGGGCCCATGCGTCTCTCGCGTCTACCGCGACAGCGGCGATCGAATCGGCGAGAGAAGGGGAATACCGTCGGCCCGCCACCAGCGCCTCCAACCGCCTTGCCGGCTCGGGGCCAAACCGGATGTCCAAGGTGAGCACGTCCACCTTGAAGATCGTCTTCTCGAACAGCGTGTGCATGGTGGAGGAGGGCCACTGCCCCACCAACGTGGTATCGAAGGGGGGTGGGCTCTGTGCGACCAGAGACGTCGAACAGAGGGAAAGAGGGATGAGGTAACTGACAACTCGCCGCATCTTGGTCAATGTCTACCTAGCGTTCGAGTGGCCTCCAGTCGGGGTTGGGAGTCGGCATGCGGGCGTCGACACGCTCACGCCAATCGCGAAGCAGCCGAAGCAACTCCTCTTCCTTTTCCGGCATCTGCGCGGCCAGGTTCGCGGTCTCGCCGACATCCCGCGCCAGGTCGTATAGCTCGACTCGGCCGTCTTCGAACCACTCGATCAACTTGTAGTCTCCAGCACGAACCGCCCCTGTTGGAGTATTGCCCGAGCCGTGATAGTGAGGAAAGTGCCAGTACAACGCTTCGCGGTCCAAGCCGCCGGCTCCGCGAAGTAGCGGCACCAAGCTGACGCCATCCCCCCGAAAGTCGATGGACAGGGGCACCTCGGCCATCTCCATGATGGTCGGGAACAGATCGTTGGTGATAGACGGCTCGGCGACCAGGCTTCCCGGCTCGGTCACACCGGGCCACTTGATTATCATCGGCGAGCGTATCCCACCCTCGTACAGCCACCCCTTCCCGGCACGTAACGGGAGATTAGAAGTAGGAGACCGGGTACTGCGATTCATCAGGGTGCTGAGGCCGCCGTTGTCGGAAACAAAAATGACGATGGTTCTATCCGCGAGACCCAACTCATCCAGCCTGTCGAGAATTAACCCAACGCTCATGTCGGTGCTCTGGATCATGCCGGCATATACTGCATGGTCCTGACGTTGCTTTGTCGTGCCCGTTGTTCCCTCGGGCAGAAACGCGGGTCCCTCAAGTGGCGGGAGCCCACTGGCCTTGGCCCGGTATTGCTCAGCCAGTTCCGGCTTGGATTCCAACGGCGTGTGGACCGCGTAGTGGGACAGCACCAGAAGGAAGGGCCGATCCTGGTTGGAGGCTATGAAGCGCAGCGACTCGTTCGTCAAACGGTCCGTGAGGTATTCGCCCTCTTCGCCGTCTTCCAACCCGGGAACGTCAAACCGGGGAGCGCGCTCGTTCTTGTAAGGGAAGAAGTACGAACCAGGCTGTCCTGCGTGATGCGCGGCGACGTTGATGTCAAATCCCTGGAACTGCGGATAGTACGGTTCTCCACCCAGATGCCACTTGCCTATATAACCCGTCACGTACCCAATCGCCGGAAACGCGTCACCGAAAGTGATCTCCTCCAGCGGAAGCTCGCGGACGTATTCGGCCTGGAGCAACTCGCCTTCCTGCTCTCCGCCGATCCAGTTCGTGAGGTTCAGGCGGGCTGGGTACTTGCCGGTCATGATGCTCGCTCGCGTGGGCGAGCAGACTGGGCTAGCCGTGTAGAACTGCGTAAACCTGGCACCCTCCGCAGCGAGCCGATCGATGTTCGGAGTTTCGTAGAAGGTACTGCCGTACACACCTGTATCGACCCAACCCATGTCGTCGATGATGATGAGCACGATGTTGGGTGGGACGTCGCTGCGGGCCACACAACCCAGCGACAATAGCGAGACCAACAGGAAGCAGGTGCGGGGGAGTCGCATGTTGCTGCGGGGTTCTCTCATGTGGTAAATATGGCTTCCAGCGAGCCCTTGCCGGAACCCCGGAGGCTGCCCCTCGCCGAAAGCCAGGGAACACCCTAATTTTGTTGCTGCCATGGCATCGGACAATCTGTCGCTGAAGTGACCATCGGAGGCCAATGATTAACCCAACACTCGTTGTTATCGGGCTGGCTGTCTTCGCGTCGACCGTCGCAACCCAGGCCCAATCCCCTTCACTGCTCATCGAGAACGTCACGCTCATCGATGGCACCGGACGACCACCCGTTTCCGGGGCGTTCGTGCTCACCGACGGGGATCGCATTGTGAGGATTAGCCGCGAGCGCATCGATGCGCCCAACGGCATCGTGCGTATTGACGGCCGGGGCAAGTACCTGATCCCGGGGCTCATGGACATGCATATCCACCTGAGTGGCGGGCGCGGGCAGAACGACGTGCAGGCGGGAATAAGGGCGCTACACGGGTTTCTCTACAGCGGTTTTACTTCTGTTTTCGACGCCGGTAACAACCCCGACTACATTCTCGGCCTTCGCGCGCAAGAGCGCGCTGGTAAAATCACCGGCCCACATATTTTTGCGACCGGCGGGCTAGTGACGGTACCCGGGGGTCACGGCAGCGGCGGCGGGGCAACCCTGGTAGAGGATTGGCCGGAGGCGATTCCGAAGCTAGACGCCCACATCGCGCGGCAGCCCGACATGGTCAAGCTCACGTTCGACGAGCACGGCTGGGGGACGCGCCCGCTAATTCCCCTGCTGCCCGTAGACCTGATGCAAAAAGTGGGCGAGTACTTCAACCTGCACGGAATTCGCACCACCGTACACATCTCCCACGAGTACCGGGCGCGTCAAGCCATCGCAGCAGGTATCAACACGCTGGCTCATCCGGTCATCCAAGGGCCTGTCAGCCGGGAGTTCGTGCACCTCATGGCAGCCAGAAAAATCCCGATGGTGTCGACACTCACCATCGGCGAAGGCTACAGCAGGTTGGTAGAGCACCCTGAGTTTCTCGATCAGCCGCTATATCAAGCCGTGTATGAGCCCGAAACAATTCGCCGGCTCAAGACCGACGTCCGGAACCAATACGCGGCGCGCAGCTGGACAACCTGGATGAAGGTGATGACGCCGGTGGCGCAAGAGAACCTCCGCCAGATCAATGAGGCCGGTGGCATCATTGTGCTGGGCTCGGATCAGTCTAGCGGTCCGGCTTCCCACCGGGAGTTGGAATTGATGGTCGCGGGCGGCATACCCGAGTTGGAAGCCATACGTATCGGCACCCTCAACGCAGCCATCTTCCTCGGCAAGGAACGGGACATGGGTTCGATCGAGGAGGGAAAACTGGCCGACATGGTCTTGCTGCAAGGCAATCCACTCGATGATATCAGCAATGCGCAGAAAATCGAGCTCGTGATCAAGGCGGGACGGATCGTCGATCGGAGGGCGTTGGACTTGCCAGTGAACAGGTAGGGCGGAAGGACTGAAAGACTGAAAGACGGAAGGACGGAAGGACGGAACGGCGGAAGGACGGAACGGCGGAAGGACGGAAGGGGAAGAAGGTCACACCATGGCGGGGTGCCCTGTAATGTGTCAGGCGAAATGAGACATCGAGAGTGATTTGAAGTTGACGGTCTGGCTCGTGGGAGGCAATGATGAACCATTGACCCACGGGGGACCGATGAAGAGGAAAGAGCGCAGAACGTTTACGCCGCAGCAGCGACTGGAGATTGTGCTGGAGGGCTTGCAGGACGGGGCGTCGGTGTCGGAGGTGTGTCGCCGCCATCAGGTGAGCCCCACGGTGTATTACCGCTGGCGGGATCTGCTGTTTGCGAATGCCGATCGGATCTTCACGAGGCGCGATCCGGGGCCGACGGATCATGAGGCGGCCTATGAGGTCGAGGCCGGGCGGCTGAAGTCGGTGATCGCCGAAATCACGGCCGAGAATCTGGAATTAAAAAAAACAGTTGGGCCCTCGAGGACACCGCTCGGATTCCGGCGGAGCTCTGGCCGGTGATCGCGGCCGAGGTGGAGATCGCCAAGGAGCGGGGCGGCTGGCCAGTGCGGCGGACGCTGCTGGCGTTGGGCATTGCCCCGGCGACGTACTATCGGCAGCAGGGCCGGACTGCGGGCGGTCGGCGAGCGAGGCCGGTGGTGGTGGCAGAGGCGTTGCCCGAGGAGCGAGCCGCGGTGGAGGCGTTTGCGCGCCGCCATCCGGAGTTGCGACATCGCGCGTTAGCGTGGACGATGGTCGACCAGGACGTGGCCTGTCTCTCGCCCTCGACCGTATATCGCATCCTGCGACGGCACGGGTTGGTGCCAGAGTGGTCCCCCCCGCAACGCCGCCGCTCCAAGCCTCTGCCACGCCCCTCGCGGCCCAATGCGCAGTGGCAGACGGATCTGCGATATGTGAAGGTCGGCGAGCTGACCTACTACTTGCTGGTGTTTTTGGATATCTACAGTCGGTGCATTGTCCACCACGAGCTGTTACGCCGGATGGACGGGCGGACGGTGGCCCTCGCCGCCCAGGCTGCGTTGGAGCAGCTCCCAGAGCGGGCCCGGACGGGCATCTGCATCCAGAGTGACAATGGGAGCGCTTTCGTGAGTGGCGAATTTGCCCGGGTGTTAGCCGTGCACGGCGTCGGCCATCATCGGATCTGGCCGCACACTCCCGAGCAGAACGCCTTTGTCGAACGCGTCATTCGCACGGTCGGTGAGCCGCTTCACGAAGAGGAACTGGCCTCGTTTGCCGAGGCGCAACACGCCATCGCGGAGATCATCACCTGGTACAACCACGACCGCCTGCACAGCGCCTTGGGCTATCTGACGCCCGTTACGGTCCATGCCGGACTGGCGTCACACGTGCAGAAGCAACGTCGTCAGAAGCTCGCGGCAGCCCGGGCCCATCGTCGTGCCGTCAATCTCGGCCGGCGTCAGCTCCCGCTGCCGCTCAACGTTACGCCCACGAGCCAGAAAGGCCCGTCAACTGTCAACACCGCACTGTCTCATTTCGCGTGAAACATTACAAGGCCCTCTCCCCTCTCCCCTCTCCCCGTATATTCCCCCCATGCCAACCGTCACCGTAACCCGCCGAGTCCATTTCTGTGCCGCGCATCGCCTGCACAACCCTGAACTGTCCGATGAGGAAAACCGCCGGATCTTCGCGCTGTGCAACAATCCGAACTATCACGGGCACAACTACGAGCTGGACGTGTCCTTGGAGGGGGAAGTGGATCCTGGCACAGGTTACGTGGTGGATTTGGGTGTCATCAAGCGGATTGTTGAAGAGCAGGTGCTATGCCGTCTCGACCACAAGAATTTGAACCTTGATGTGCCCGAATTTCAGAAACTCAACCCCACCACCGAGAACATCGTGATCGTGATCTGGCGGATGCTGGAAGACGCCCTGCCCGGGCGATTGAAGAGGTTGGTGTTGTGGGAGACGCCGAGGAATTATGTGGAGTATTGCGGTGAGTAGTGAGTGGAATGACTGCCACGGATTGATCCTTATTTGAACACGGATGTTTTCCCCAACGCCACCGCAAACGGGTCTGCTCCCGGCGAGATCCGCGCTCAAAGGATCAATCCGTGGCAGTCATTCCACTACCCGCGGCAGTCATTTCACTCCCTGCTCCCCGCTCATCCCAATAGCGTCGCGCTCAGCAACTCCCGGTTGAGGTAGGCGATGAAGTCGATGCTGATCTCTTTCGGGCATGCGGTCTGGCACGCTCCATGGTTGGTGCAGTAACCGAAGCTCTCCGACTCCATCTGCTCAACCATGTTCAGCACTCGCTGCCGCCGCTCCGGTTGGCCCTGAGGAAGCTTGCCCAGGTGGGCCACCTTGGCCGCGGTGAACAACATCGCCGAGGCGTTGGGACAGGCAGCCACACACGCTCCACAACCGATGCACGCCGCCGCATCCATTGAGGTGTCGGCTATGCTCTTGGGCACGGCGATGGTGTTGGCGTCGGGTGCACTACCGGACCGCACCGAGATGTACCCACCGGCCTCGATGATACGGTCCAGCGCGCTGCGGTCTATGACCAGATCTCTGATCACTGGAAAGGCTTTGGCGCGCCACGGCTCGATCCACACCTCATCGCCGTCCTTGAAGCTGCGCATGTGAAGCTGGCACACCGTGATCGCTGGTTTGGGTCCGTGGGGCACCCCATCGATCACCATTCCGCACGAGCCGCAAATGCCTTCCCGGCAGTCGTGTTCGAACGCTATGGGGTCCTTGCCCGCTTCGATCAACTCTTCGTTGACCACGTCGAGCATCTCCAAGAACGACATGTGAGGTGACACACCTTTGGCGGTATAGCGCTCGAATCGCCCTCGCGCGGTCGGGCCGGCTTGGCGCCACACGTTCAAAGTGATCTGCATTACTTGTAGCTCCGCTGTGTCAGGTTCACGTATTCGAACTCCAAAGGTTTCTTGTGGAGAACGGGTTCGTGTCCGACGCCGGTGAACTCCCATGCAGAGACGTGTGCGAAATTTTCGTCGTCGCGCTTCGCCTCGCCCTCTTCTGTCTGATGTTCCTCGCGGAAGTGGCCTCCGCAGGATTCCTCACGATCCAGGGCATCTCGGCACATCAGTTCGGCGAACTCGAAGAAATCTGCCACTCGACCGGCCTTCTCGAGTTCTTGGTTGAACTCCTCGCCCGCCCCACTCACCTGCAGATCATTCCAGAACTGCTCGCGCATTTCCGGGATCTTGGCGAGCGCGTCTTGCAATCCACTCGCATTGCGTGCCATGCCGCATTGATTCCACAGCAATTTTCCTAGCTCGCGGTGGAACGAATCGACGCTCCGAGTGCCGTTCACATTCAGCAACCGCTGGACGCGTTCGCGCACCTCTTGTTCGGTTTGCTTGAAGGCTGGGTGGTCGGTGCGGACCGGCGTTCTGTCGGTTCGAGCGAGGTAATCGGCGATGGTATACGGGAGGACGAAATAACCGTCAGCAAGTCCCTGCATTAGGGCGCTGGCGCCGAGGCGGTTGGCTCCGTGATCGGAAAAATTCGCTTCTCCGATCACATGTAATCCCGGGATCGTGCTCATCAGGTTGTAGTCAACCCACAGGCCGCCCATCGTATAGTGCGGAGCCGGATAGATCCGCATCGGTATCTCATAGGGATTCTCACCCGTGATTTGCTGGTACATGTCGAAGAGGTTGCCGTAGCGCTCGGTGATCACCGATTGTCCGAGGCGCTGGATGGCGTCGCGGAAATCGAGGCATACACCCCCGCGGTTCTCACCGACCCCCCTGCCCTCGTCCACGGCCTCTTTGGCACGACGCGACGCAACATCACGGGGGGTGAGATTGCCAAAGCTCGGGTAGATACGCTCGAGGTAATAGTCCCTGTCCTCTTCCGGTATGTCTTTCGGTCTACGACTGTCACCCGCCTTCTTCGGTACCCAAATACGCCCATCGTTGCGCAGCGACTCGCTCATCAGCGTGAGCTTTGACTGATATTCCCCGGCTTGCGGTATGCAGGTTGGGTGGATTTGCGTGAAGCAGGGGTTTGCGAAGGCCGCACCTCGTTTGTGCGCCCGCCACGTCGCCGTCACGTTGCATCCCTTGGCATTGGTGGAGAGAAAGAAGACGTTGCTGTACCCACCGGTGGCAAGAACCAGCGCGTGGGCGGCCACCGAGTGGATTTCCCCTGTAACGAGGTCGCGTACGACGATTCCGCGGGCGTGGCCGTTTACAATGACCAGGTCGAGCATCTCGGTGCGGGTGAACATCTCGACTCTACCCGCTGCTACCTGACGTTGGAGAGCTTGATAGGCCCCGAGCAGCAATTGTTGTCCCGTCTGGCCGCGAGCGTAGAACGTGCGCGATACCTGCGCTCCCCCGAACGAACGGTTTGCCAGCAGGCCGCCATACTCCCGAGCGAACGGCACGCCCTGGGCGACGCACTGGTCGATGATGTTGAGACTGATCTCCGCCAGTCGGTAAACGTTCGATTCTCTCGACCTGAAATCACCACCCTTGATCGTATCGTAGAAAAGGCGGTAGATGGAGTCGCCGTCGTTCTGGTAGTTTTTCGCGGCGTTGATCCCGCCTTGAGCCGCGATGCTGTGGGCACGGCGCGCGCTGTCCTGAAAGCAGTAGCACTTGACGTTGTAACCCAACTCGCCGAGCGTGGCTGCTGCTGAGGCGCCGGCGAGCCCGGACCCTATCACGATGATGTCGTACTTCCGCTTGTTGGCGGGGTTCACCAGCTTCATCTCGAACCGGTGATTTCCCCATCTGGTTTCTATCGGTCCCGACGGGACCCTCGAGTTGAACTTCATAGCGATCTCGTTCTCGTCTATTGGACGATTCCGGCCAAAACGGCCACCGGAATGGAGATGTTACCGATGACGATGGCTGCTGCGATGAAAGCTGACAGTCGGCGCCACCGCTCGTGGTTCTCCAGGTTGACCCCCAATGTTTGCAGTGAACTCCAAACACCGTGATAGATGTGAAATCCGACGGCGACCATGGCGACGATATATGCGGCCGACGCACCAAGGGACTGAAAGCCACGAACGAGGTTGTGATACGGATCCCCGGGCACGAAGGCCGGATGCGCGTTGCCCCATGTGAGGTGCATGAGATGATAGAGCACGAAGGCGAAAATGATCGCTCCGCCCCAACGCATGGTCCGCGAAGCGTAGGTGTCTTCGAGATGGACGGGCCGCCGATAATTCACGGGACGCGCCGCGCGGGCCATGAGCCACAGTTGAATTGCCGCTTCCACATGAAGGACCAGCGCCACTAGCAGCACGCTACGCCCGATCCATAGTATTTCTGAGCGTCCGAATACGGGGGCGCCCACCTCACGGAGGAATTCCGCATAGCTGTTGAAGCTGGCCGGCCCAAGGTACACCTTGAGGTTGCCTGCCAGGTGAACGACGACGAAGCCAAACAGCAACAGCCCCGTCACACCCATGACCGCTTTCTTCCCCACCGAACTGCGGTACAGCCGGAGTATTCGCCCCATGCCTCTATCCAGGTCCGAATATTGAATATTGAATATTGAATATTAAATATTCAATATTCGAAATGGGCAGGGTCCGCTCACCGCTCACCGCTCCCCGCTTACAGGCTAACGGCTGACATCGTTTGGCGCACGTGCTCGGCTGATTTTTCGAGGGCGGCCCGCTCCGCCTCGCTGAGTTCGACCTCGATAATCTGGTTCAGGCCAGAGGCACCCAGCTTACAGGGGACGCCGAGATAAAGGTCCCGGAGGCCGAACTCCCCCTCGAGCCACGCTGCGCACGGGAGGATTCGCCTCTTGTCCTTCACGATGGCCTCCGCCATTTGCGCGGCAGCCGCGGACGGTGCGTAATACGCCGAGCCAGTTTTCAAATAACCGACTATTTCCGCTCCGCCATTGCGGGTCCGCTCCACGATCTCGTCGAGCTTGTTGCCATTCATCATTTGGGTGACGGGGATTCCGGATACCGTCGTATATGAAATTAGCGGGACCATCGTATCGCCGTGACCTCCCAACACCATTGCCTGAATGTCTTCTACCGATACGTCGAGTGCATCAGCGATGAAGCTCCGGTACCTCGCCGTGTCAAGCACACCTGCCATGCCGATAACCCGGTTGCGGGGAAAACCCGTCACTTCCTTGGCTACCCAGGCCATGACATCGAGTGGGTTCGAGACCACGATGACAATCGCGTCGGGCGAGCACTTCTTGATCTCTTCGCTTACCGACTTGACGATAGCAACATTCGTCCGCATCAAATCGTCTCGGCTCATTCCCGGCTTGCGCGCGACGCCGGCAGTGACGATGAACATTTCGCTTCCCGCGGCCGGGCCGTAGTCGTTAGAACCGATCACGCGGGAGTCGAAGCCCTCGATCGGGGCTGACTCCCACTGGTCCAACCCTTTCCCCTGGGGAATTCCCTCAATCACGTCGATCAGCACGATCTCACGTGCCAGCTCTTTCTCGGCGAGGCGCTGCGCCGTAGTCGCGCCAACATGCCCTGCACCTACTACCGTTATCTTGTTCATTGGAAGTGTCCGATGGCTATTTAAGGTTCGCTGGGGGCATTGTTCAGATCCAGCCCGATCTGCCTGATACCCTCATACAGCACGATCCCCACTGCTGTAGCGAGATTCAAATTGCGAATACCGTCCCGCATGGGGATACGGAACAGACGGTCCGGATGTTTTTCGCGGATGCGTTGCGGCATCCCCTCAGTCTCGTTGCCAAACACCAAAACCGAATTCTCAGCAAACGGCGCTTCCACGTGCGACCGGTTGCCGTGTGCAGTGAAATATAAGCAACGATCGTGCGACACAGCCTCTCGAAACGCACGCCAATAGGGGTGAATCCACAAGTCGACATGATCCCAGTAGTCGAGGCCGGCCCGCTTGAGCTCGTGGTCGTCGAGCGAGAAGCCCATGTCCCCTACTACGTGGAGTGCCGTCCCGGTGGCGGCGCACAAACGGGCAACGTTGCCCATGTTCGGAGGAATACGCGGTTCGATTAATACGACCGAAAGAGCCATTCGATTCCGAGTAGTGCGTCAGGCAATTTTTGGTTTGATCCCCGCTTCCGGCTCATCGCCCTCACGCCACGCCGCTGAGCCGTCCTCGAAGATCTCCTTCTTCCACACCGGCAGGCGCTTCTTGGCTTGCTCGATGGCGTAGCGGCACGCGGCGAAGGCATCGGCCCGGTGGGGAGCGGCCGCTGCGATGGCCACGCTCGACTCACCCACCGGCACCAGGCCGACTCTGTGCATTCCCGCGACGCGGGAACCGGGCCACTGCGCGGCGGTTTCGGCCATGATCTTCGAGAATTCGGCCTCGAGCATCTCCTCGTACGCCGAATACTCAATCGCTTCTACCGGTCCGTCGCCGTCACCCCGACGCACCGAGCCGATGAACAGTGCCGTCCCACCCAATTCCGGACCGGTCACTGTGGTGAGCAATCCGAGGACGTCGATGGGGCGAGGGGTTACGAACCGCACGCCTTACCCGCCGGCCAGGGGGGGCAGCAGCGCCAACTCGTCACCCTGGCGAAGAGGCGTCTCGACTAATACATGCTCCAGGTTCACCGCCACTAGCGGCCGCTCGGGAAGCAAGTGACCGTTGGGAGCGTTCTTGCGCAGCAGCTTCACCGCGTCACCCACCGTCGCCGGCTCCGCAAGCTCCAATGTGGTCTCTTCGAGCCCCAAGATTTCCGCATACCGCGCAAAGGCGCGAACGGTTACCGTAACCGTGGCGGCCGAGGAAAGCGCTTTAGAGAGGTGCATACAAGGCAAGAAGGTACAGACCGCTCACGGGCATGTCACCCCTTGGAGCGCACCGCCCAAGGGTTGGCCCGAGTGGGCTTGCGTTCGAGAAGCGGCGCCTACTGGACGGGAATGATGTTGCGTTGCGGGACCCGCGCCGCCTCGGCTTCGGCGACAACGGCCCTCAATTCCTTAGAGGGCTTGAAAACCGGAACCGGACGTGCCGCAACCTCCACCGGCTCACCGGTGCGCGGGTTCCGTGCCATCCGGGTCTTCCTGTTTCTGATTTTGAAGGTGCCGAATCCCCGAATCTCGATGTTGTGCTGGTCGGCCAAAGCTTCCTTCACAGCTTCAAGGAATGCATCAACCACCCGCGCGCAGTCCTTCTTCGAAATCATGGGGCCCGCCGTTCTGGCAATCGTGGCGGTCACCTTCTCGACGAGATCAGCCTTCGTCATTTAATCCTTCGGCAAGCTCAAAAAAAGAGGCGTTTCCCTGCCCCAACCTGGGGTACCGGGGTGGCCATATTATGAGCTTACTTGTTTGCTGTCAAGGGTTTGGAGAAACTCAGCGAAGTGCGATCGGGCATCATGGGGACCCGGAGAGGACTCCGGATGGTACTGAACCCCGAAAAACGGGAGGTCTCGGTGTCTGAGTCCTTCTACGGTGTGGTCATTGAGGTTAAGGTGGGTCACCTCAAGCTCCTTGGCACCTGGCACGCCCTTACTCGTTCCCCTGACTGCAAATCCGTGATTCTGGCTGGTAATCAGCACCCTACCCGTAGACAAATCCGAGACCGGATGATTGCCTCCGCGATGGCCGTAGGGAAGCTTCTCGGTCTCCGCCCCGAACGCCAAGGCGAGCAGTTGATGGCCCAGGCAGATGCCGAAAGTGGGCATGCCGGACCCGGCCAATTCCCGGATCGGACCCAGCACATACTCCACAGCCGATGGATCTCCGGGGCCGTTAGAGAGGAAGAGACCGTTGGGATTCAACTCGCGAACTCTGGCCGCTGAGGTCTGAGCGGGCACCACAGTTACCCGACAATCCATCGACTGGAGGATGCGGAGGATGTTTTCCTTCATGCCGAAATCGTAGGCCACGATGTGATGGCTGGCTTGTGGGTTGCCGACGGTGCGCTCGTGGTCAATGGTCACCGCAGAAGCTAGGTCCCGGCCGGCCATCCGGGGACTCGCGTCCAGCTTTTCCCTGGCCTCATCGTCAGGCTGGGCACCGAGCCCAATGACGGCGCGCATCGCGCCCTCCGAGCGGATGTGGCGGGCGATCTTGCGAGTGTCCAGATCCTCGATGATCGGAATCCCCTTCTCGGCAAGCCAGTCGCCCAGCCCTCCTGACGCGCGCCAGTTCGAGTGGGACCGCGAAAGCTCTCGCACGAGAACGCCGGAGACCTGGGGCTTTCCTGAACGGGACTCGACGTCCTCGGGGTTGACGCCATAGTTGCCGATCATTGGGGCCGTCATCACCACGATCTGGCCCAAGTACGATGGGTCGGTGAAGACTTCCTGGTATCCGGTGAGGTTGGTGGTGAAGACTATTTCGCCGGTGGTCCCCGCACTCAATGACAACGGATGCCGGGTGGTCCCTCCGAACCACGCGTCATCCTCGAGGAGTACGTATGCCTGTTTCAGTGAGGGCTTTTCCTAATTGCCGGTTGAATCTTGGAGGATGTTGGCTCCAGGCTGTGCGAGAATGGGCAGCTGTACGGGGCTGGGAGCTTCCAGGCCTTCCAGAACTGAACGCGGTGCCGCGGTGTCGGCGCTCATGGCCGAAAGAACCAGCGAGATGCCAAGGAAAATCCCGCCGCACCACCAAGACATCTTGGTGAGAATGGTGGTGGCCTGCCGGCCGCCAAAGAATGAATCCGTGGATGCTCCGCCTCCCATCGCAGCCAGCCCACCGCCCTTGCCGGCCTGCAACAGGACCACCGCTGCCAGCAGCAGCGAATCCACAATCAGCATAATAACAAGAAACTTAAACATCTCATAAGCCTCGTCGGGGCCGCAAGATACCGACCCTCAACTTGGTAGTCAATCGAGCCCAACTGCGCAGATTGCTTGCCACGATTTGGGTTCGAGCGAGGCACCGCCCACCAGCACTCCGTCGATCTCGTCCTCGCTCAATAGTTCTTGGGCGTTCTCCGGTTTGACGCTTCCGCCGTAGAGCACAGGCACAGTCCCGCCCACCACTCCCCGCTCTTCGAACCAGTGGTGAATGGCGGCATGGACCGTCCCCGCATCGGCGGGCGTTGCGTTCTTCCCCGTTCCGATCGCCCAGACTGGCTCGTATGCAACGACGATCTGGGCGAGGGATTCACTGTCGAGGCCGTCCAGCGCGGCGAGTTGGCGATGGATCACCGCCAGTGTCTTCGCGTTGTCGCGCTCTGAGAGCGTCTCACCCACACACAGCAGGGGAGTCATTGCGGCGTCCAGCACGGCCCGGACCTTTCTTCCGGTATCGTCGTCGGTCTCGCCGAACACGTGGCGGCGTTCCGAGTGCCCCACTAGAACAGCTCGAGCGCCTGCGTCTTTCGCCATCGAGACGCTGAGCTCTCCGGTAAACGCCCCCTTGGGCTCCCAGTACACGTTCTGGGCGCCCACGACGATGCCAGGGAGTCGGGCCACCCGTTGTGCCACGCTTTGGATGGACACCGCCGGCGGAAAAAACCACACTTCCCTCCCGGACTCTTGTCGGTACCCATCTAGGAAGCGATCGAGAAACCCCCGGGCGTCCGCCGGCCCATGATTCATCTTCCAATTGGCTGCAAAGATGGTCTTCGTCATGCGTCATCCAAGGCTGCTATTGCGGGAAGCTCCTTACCCTCGAGGTACTCGAGCGCCGCACCACCGCCGGTGGATACGTGAGTCACGCGATCCTGTAGGCCAAGGTTGGCGATTGCCGCCGCGGAATCGCCACCTCCCACAACCGTTGTGGCACCATGGGAGGTAGCGTCGGCCAAGGCAAGCGCCACGGTTCGTGTTCCCGCATCGAACGGCGGGGTCTCAAACACTCCCATCGGCCCGTTCCATAACACGGTAGCGGCCTCGCGAATGGTCGCGGCGAAAGAGTCTCCAGTAGCGCTGTCGATGTCGTACATGGCCCACCCGTCGGGAATGGCATCTCGAGGCACCTGGCGGACGGCGGCGCTGCCGCTGATCTCCTGAGCTATCGTTGCGCCTTGGGGAAGGATTATCTTGCCTTTCCCGCGCTCCAACAGATCCTTGGCCAATCCGATCTTCTCCCGTTCGACCAACGAATTGCCCATTTGGTATCCCAAGGCCGCGAAGAACGTACACGCCATCGCCCCGCCGATGAGGATCGTATCTACTTTGGGGAGCAAGGCTTCAATGACGTCGATCTTGCCCGAGACCTTTGCACCGCCGAGAACGGCAACAAACGGCCGCCTCGGCGCTGCCAGCGCTTCACCTAGGTAGCGCAGCTCCTTGGCCATCAGGAATCCGGCCACTGCCGGCGACAACAGGGCGGCAACACCTACCGTGGATGCGTGGACTCGGTGTGCGGTGCCGAAAGCATCGTTCACGAAGAAGTCACCGAGTGCCGCGAATGTCTCTGCCACCGATGGATCGTTGGTTTCTTCCCCCGGCAGAAACCGGGTGTTTTCCACCAACGCCACTTCGCCGCGCGGCAGGCGTCGAGTGATCTTCGCGGCCCCGGGTGATGTGACGTTATCGACGAACGTGACGAGCGTTCCCAGTTCCGATTCCAGCGCTTCGGCTACCGGTCTCAGCGACAATTTCGGCACTACTTTGCCCGTGGGTCGTCCGAGGTGGGACAACAGGACGACCCGACACCCGCGCTGCCGCAGCCAGCCGATCGTGGTGAGGGAGGCCTTGATGCGCATGGGGTCGGCCACCTGGCCCTCACGCAACGGAACGTTGAAATCCACCCGCACCAGCGCCCGCTGGCCCTCGAGCCCCTCGGGCGGGAGCGACTCGAGGGCACGCTTACGCGAGCTGTCTCCCGACATGCTCTATGAGGTCGATGCAGCGCGCCGAATACCCCATCTCGTTGTCGTACCAGGCGGAGACGTGGACCAGCGTGCTGTCGATCACGTTGGTGATCATGCTGTCGACGGTGCTGGAATGAAGATCGCCGATATAATCCGCTGAAACCAGCGGCTCGTCACTGATCGCCAAGATGCCCTCGAGGGGGCCGTCGGCCGCCTTCTTGAAGGCTGCGTTGACTTCCTCCCGGCTCGTCGGTTTCTCCACCACGCATGTGAGATCTACCAGGGATACGTCGGCCGTGGGCACTCGAAGCGCCATTCCGTCCAGCTTGCCCTTCACCTCCGGAATGACCAGGGCCGTGGCTCTCGCGGCCCCGGTCGAAGTCGGAATCATGGAAAGCGCGGCGGCACGGGCGCGCCGCAGGTCGTTGTGGGGGAAATCGAGGAGGCGCTGATCGTTGGTGTAGCTGTGCACCGTTGTCATGAAGCCGCGCTGGAACCCGAAGTTGTCGATCAACACTCTGACCACGGGGACCAGGCAGTTGGTGGTGCAGGAGGCATTCGAGAGGACGTGGTGCTTGGCGGGATCGTAGTCGTTGTGGTTGATCCCCATGACGATTGTAATGTCTTCCTGCTTGGCGGGGGCGCTGATGATGACCTTTTGCGCGCCTGCGCTCAGGTGCTGAGCCGCCCCGTCGCGTTGCGTAAAGAAGCCGGTCGACTCCAGCACGATATCGACATTCAGATCTTTCCAAGGGAGTTTGGAAGGGTCGCGTTCCGCCAGAACCTTCATGCTCTTCCCGCCCACCGTCATTGTGGTGCCATCTACGGTGACGCTACCCTTGTAGCGACCGTGGATCGAATCGTACTTGAGCAGGTGGGCGAGGGTTGCGGGGTCTGTGAGGTCGTTGATCGCTACCACCTCGATATCCTTGGCGTTTTCTTGCAAGGCTCGAAAGACGTTCCGACCAATGCGGCCGAACCCGTTGATTCCGATTCGAATCGACATGTTTTCCTCGTGAGGTGTAGTGGTTTACCGACCGTTGAGACCAAGCACCTTAAGACAGGCCGACGAGCACCCGCGCTTGAAAGGGCATCGCCCTCGCGAAAGTCACCGCTCCCACTGCGGGCCACCCCGCTGAGGCGAGAGCGCTTGCCGCTGCGTCCAGTGTCGCACCGGTGGTGAGGACATCGTCCACCAGAATGGCCTGTCGCACCCGGGAGCCCGGCGCACGAATCACGGCGTGCGTTTCTG
>SMVB01325053.1_pt1 | contig 19723 bp, 18 predicted proteins | sample 2456461 | NCBI WGS metagenome assembly SMVB01 (sample SAMN11095934, study PRJNA526329) | marine sediment metagenome | biome: Marine sediment; feature: Surficial sediment; material: Deep marine sediment; isolation source: Hadal surficial sediment | place: Pacific Ocean | collected 2014-05 | depth...
CTCCCGCGCTCGATCCGCGAGTACATCGCGAATGTCCCGATCTTGTTGGAAGACCTTCCGTCCCAGGAGCTGATTGCCGCGGAGAACGTATCCCCGCAGATTCTGGGGCTATTTGTCGGTTCGCCGCGTACTGAAGCGCTGGCGACGTCTCCGGCCCTCGACCTCGATCGAGTTCTGCTCTTCCTCAAGAATCACGAAAAGATCTGTCGCGACCGCGAAGATCTGATCGAACAGATCCAGATCACGGTGAGGCACGAGATCGGGCACTACCTGGGGCTCGACGAAGAAGACATGGATCGCCTGGGTCTGGCCTGATCCGCAAAGCAAACGCGTTTGTCCCAGCGACGGGTCCACCGTCTCTGGCAGCCGGTGGGGCATCCTTCTATGGTTCCCATATGACGATGCCGCACACATGAGCGATCTGGTCGACGAGCTCCGAGCTATCGTGGGTCAAGAAGCCTGCCTCTCCCGACCCGAAGAACTCTTTGTCTACGAGTGTGACGGCTTGACCCTGGATGCGGCGACGCCATCCGCTGTCGTACTGCCGGAAACTACGTCCCAGGTCGTCGATGTCGTCAAGGCTTGTCGGCGACACGACACCCCCTTCGTTCCCCGCGGCGCGGGTACAGGCCTTTCAGGTGGAGCCCACGCGAAGTCGAACGCGGTGGTGATCGAAACCTCGCGCATGAAGCGCATTATCGAAATCGATCTGGAAAATCGCATCGCGCGAGTCCAGCCGGGTCTCGTGAACCTTCAGCTATCCGAGGCGGTGTCGCACCACGGTCTCTACTACGCCCCCGATCCCTCGAGCCAGCAGGTCTGCACCATCGGAGGCAACGTCGCCGAAAACTCGGGTGGGCCCCATACCTTGAAGTACGGGGCCACCACCGACCACGTGCTCTCGCTGGAGATCGTGATGCCCGACGGCGAGGTTTTGGTTTTAGGGCACAACTCGGGATACGGACCCGGCTACGACCTGGTGGGGGTCGTGACGGGCAGTGAAGGCACCCTGGGAATCGTTACCGAAGTGACGGTCAAGTTGCTCGAAGTGCCCGAAGGCATCGAGACCATGCTCGCCATTTTTCCGGACGTAGTTTCGGCATGTCGCGCAGTGCTCGACATCATCGGCAGTGGCATGGTGCCGGCGGCGCTCGAGATCATCGATCGCCGAACGATCCAGGTCGTCGAAGACAGCGTCTACCGGGCCGGCCTGCCCCGCACCGCGGGCGCCGTATTGCTGGCGGAACTCGACGGCGCGCGCTGTGCCCTCGGCGATCAGCTTGCGCGCATGCAGCAGTTCTGTCGCGACGCCGGGGCCAGCGAGGTACGGGTCGCCAAGGACGCCGATGAACGGGATCTGTTCTGGAAGGCGCGCAAGGGCTCGTTTGGAGCGATGGGAAGACTCGCACCCGATCTCTACGTTCACGATGCCGTAGTCCCTCGCGCACAGCTGCCCGGGATCCTCGAGCAAGTGAACGAAATTGGCGAGCGCTACGGCCTGGTGCTCGCGAACGTGTTTCACGCGGGTGACGGCAACCTGCATCCAATCATTTCCTTTGACAAGCGCAACGCCGAAGAACTCGATCGCGTAATGAAAGCGGGTCGCGAAATCCTCGAGGCCTGTTTGGCCGTTGGGGGCGTGCTCACCGGGGAGCACGGGGTGGGGACCGAGAAGCGGGAATTCATGAGCTTGCTCTTCAGCGACGCGGACCTCGACGCCATGATGAAGTTGCGGAACTGCTTCAACCCGGAAGGTTGTTGCAACCCCGGCAAGATGCTGCCCATTACCCGAGCGTGTGTGGAGTCGAATCCGGCTGCGCGAGGAGCTCTGCTGGAGCTCATTTCATGACCGCAGCCGCGATCGAACGGCTCCGGAACTCGGTCGAGTCCGAAATTCTAGAAGTCATAGAAGAACGGCCGGGGATCCAGGTCGACGGGCGCGAGATCAACACGGTGTTGTCGCCTCGCGACCCCGAATCTCTATCCCGGGTACTCGAGCAGTTGAGTGAGGAACAGATCCCCGTCTTGATCCGCGGTGGCGGGACGCGGATGGGGTTGGGCAACCGTCCAGACGAAGTAGAAGTCTTGCTCTCGACCCGCTCGCTTAGTGGGGTGCGACGCTACGAACCCGATGATGGCGTGGTCGAGGTGTCGGGGGGGACACCGCTCGCCGAAGTTCGCGAAGCCGTGCTCGACAAGGGTTGGGTATTGCCGATCGACGCCGGCGGCTCGCTGGCAACCGTTGGCGGCGCCATCGCCAGCGCGGCGTATGGCCCGCGCTGTCTGGGCTTTGGTCCGGTGCGGCGAAACGTGCTCGGGCTCGAGGTGGTCAGCGCATCGGGGACCTTGACCCGCTGCGGGGGACGGGTGGTCAAGAACGTTACGGGCTATGACCTGGCCAAGATCTACACCGGTAGCCTCGGCACCCTCGGAGTCATTTCCGGGGCCTGGCTGCGCTTGCAACCGAAGCCTCGGGCCATCGAGGTGCGGGTCGCGGAGTTTTCGGAATCAGACCAGGCGCTGGCCATGGGCATCGTGGCGAGTCGCAGGAGTTCGGCGCGGGCGTGTGTGTTGCTGAGCCCCGAAGTCGCGCGACGCGTCGGGCTCGAACATTCGTTGGCGGCGAGCTTCCTCCTGCTGGTTGAGTTTGCGGGAGAAGAATCCGAGTGCCGGCATGATGCCTCCTGGCTCGAAAGTGAAATGGGCGCCACGAGGCCTTCCCAGTCCTCGGGCGAAGAAGCCCTCGCAATGTTCGACGCGGTGCGGGAGTCCCTGGTGGCGGGACCCGAGGTCGCGAGTGTTCGCGTTCGGATCGCCGCACTTGGGACAAAGCTCGCAGCGTGCATGCGCCCCTTGATCAAAGCTTCCGCGCGCATGACGGTGGATCCAGGCCTGGGTCTGGTGCACGCGGAGCTTTCGGCCGAAAGCTCCGCCGCAGCCATCGACGCGTTCATCGAGGTGGCGCGGGCCGCAGCCGAGGCGGCCTCTGGAACTTTGGTCTTCGAGTCCGTACCCAGTGAGCTCAAACACAAGTTCGATGTTTTTGGCGATGGGCTCGGCCCGGAACTCGCGCTGATGCGTCGACTCAAAGAAGAGTTTGATCCAAAGCGCTTGTTGAACCCCGGTCGCTTCGTGGGAAGGATCTGAACCCATGAGCGATCTTTCTCGCCTCGACGCGATTTACGAGAAGAGCCTCGACTGCGTTCACTGCGGCTTGTGCCTTTCAGCCTGCCCCACCTATCTCATTACCGGACAAGAAAACTCATCGCCTAGAGGCCGGATCTATCTGATGCGCGGCGTCGCCGAAGGCAGAATTCCGTTGGCGGGACTCGCCGCCGAAGAAGCGTTCAAATGCGTGGGCTGCCGCGCCTGCGAGACCGCGTGCCCGTCGGGGGTCGAGTACGGCTCGATGCTCGAGTTGTTGCGCGAAGAAGTCGACCAGCGTGGGCTTCGAGACGGTTGGCCGCGCAGCCTGGAACGCTTTGCATTGCGCCAGATCATCCCCAAACGCTGGCGGTTGCACGCCCTTGTCTCCCTGCTCGGTCTTGCCCAGCGGACAGGTGCCGATCGTTTCGTCCTGTCCGCTTTGTCAAAGCTCTCGCTGCTGCCCGAATCCGTGCGCCACGCCCATGGGTTCATGCCGGAGATCCCCTCCCGCCGCGCGCGCCGCCCGCTGCCCCCTATGACCCCCGCGGTAGGCGAACGGCGGGGTTGTGTGGCATTTCTTGCGGGCTGCATCATGCACGAGATCTTTCCGGAGGTGAACCGCGATACGGTGCGGGTCCTCGCCCAAAACGGCTACGACGTTCTCGTGCCCAGAGCCCAGGGTTGTTGCGGCGCATTGCACGCCCACTCGGGCGACGCAGAAACCGCTCACCGCCTGGCGAAGCGCAATGCGGCGGCATTCGCCAAACACCCGATCGACGCGCTGGTGGTGAATTCGGCCGGTTGTGGAACCGCATTGCGAGAGGCACAAGAGTGGATCGGCGAACAGGGACTCGCGCTGGCCAAAAAGGTGCGGGATGTTTGCGAGTTTCTGGACGAAGTCGGTCTGCGGTTCCCCGAGAACCCGGTCGATCGGCCACCGGTTCGGGTCTGCTATGACGATCCCTGCCATCTCATTCACACCCAGGGCGTAGCCTCGGCGCCCCGGCGCTTGCTCGAGTCCCTGCCCGGCGTGGAGTTGGTTGCCCACGCGAACCCGGATCGATGCTGCGGTGCGGCGGGAATCTACAACCTCACCCAGCGCGAACTCTCCGGTCAAATCCTTTCACTTAAGATGGACTCCCTCGAACAGCTGGATCCCGATTTCATCGCAACCGGCAATCCGGGCTGCATGATGCAACTGCGACGTGGGGTCGAGGAGCGTGGCATGAAGTCTCGGGTGCAGCATCCGATCGAGTTGCTCGCCGCGCTCTATCCACTCGCTCCCGAGCAAGTTCGCTGAATCCCACGGGAGTCCGCGCGAGCCGACCGGATCACCCGGATTCGCCGGCGTTCCCCAACAGATCCAGCTGAGTGGTGTGCCATTGGGTCTCGAGATCCTGGTAGATCAGCGGCAGGTAGTCGGTGCTGAGTCCCAACTCGAGCCAAGCGTCTTCGCAGAAGGGCGCCACCAGATGTTCGCCGTTGCTCCCCATCGCCCGGGCTTCGACGAGAAACTCAGCAATGTGGACGATGTTCGCGACTCTGGGAAAGCGCTTCGCTCGGGAGGGGACGTGGTGCGCGCTCACGGCCTCTACCAGGAAGTCGGGGAGGCCCCATTGACGCAGGAGTTCGCGACCAACGTCCGCGTGGTCGAAGCCGAAGACACTGCGTTCGGCTTCGGAGAGATATTTGTGATCTTTGTTACAGAGGGCCGCGAGTCGCTTGAGCTTCCGACCGCCGCGCAAGTAGATCACGATGCTGCCTATATCGTGCAACAAGCCCGCGACAAAATAGCGTTCGACGTTCTCTTCTTCGCAGTGAGTCGCCAGCAGCCGGGCACACACCGCGGTCGCCAGACAGTGCCGCCAGTAACTTTGCATGTCGACGAATTCGACCTCGATGTCCTCGAACATTTCGATCACGCAGGTCGCCAGGGTCAGGTCGCGGAGTTGTTCGATTCCCACCAGGGAAATGGCCCGTGAGATCGTGTCGACCTGTCCCGGGAAGGCGAACATTGAACTGTTGACCAGGCGCAAAAGTCGCGTGGTCAAGCCCGAGTCGTGCATCACGACCTTGGCGATTTCTTCGGACGACGAACTCGGCTTTGCAATCACCTTGTTTACGAGATCGTAGGTCTGCGGGAGAGACTGAATTTCCGAAGTGCCCCGGACGAAGTCTTCTGCGGACGCCTTCACTCCTTAGCCTCAGCCGCCAACGCGTTGCGTTCGCGCGAATGGATGATGCACTCGCCGAACACCTCCCGGGCAAAATCCCCATGGAGATCGACATGTCGGAAGCGACCGTCGATATCTCTCTGCTGTTCTCTCGACAGGGGCGGTAGATCCGGAACACAGTCGTGTTCTTCAAACGATTTGTCGGTCACGTATACGACCGGAATCTGGGCGGTTTCCAGAACTTCGACCAGGCGATCGGTCAACTCGGTCTCAGCGCCGATCAACAGCCGTCCCGTGCGATCCATGGCGTCGCGCTCGAGGGTCATGCCGGGGGTCAAGTTTGTTCGCAGGACTCGCACGCTTTGTTCCCGTCTTTGCACGCGTGTGTGTATGAACGTGCGTGTCAGAGCTTCTCCCTGTGTCGGCTAGCCGTCTGGGGTACTGAAACGCGAAGAAATTGGACAGCTTGCCCGCGCCGGGCCCCGCGGAAATCCGTATTGGCGCAACGCCTGCGAGGGGGTAGGGTTGAGGCTTCAGTTTGAAACGTCGGAGCACCATCCCATGCCCAAACCATCCAAGCCGCGCGTTCCAGCGCTCGTGGGCATATTGAACATCACCGAAGATTCGTTCTCCGACGGCGGGTTGTTTCTCACAAAGGATCGTGCGATGGACCAAGCGCATCAGCTGATGGACAGCGGTGCGAGGCTGGTCGAACTCGGCCCCGCATCGAGTCATCCGGATGCACAAAAGGTCACAGCCGAGCTGGAGATTGCGCGCCTCGACTCGGTGGTGGGTGCGCTGGTCGAAGCCGAAATTCCCTTCGCGGTCGATTCGTTCCAAACCGCCACTCAGCGTTGGGCGCTCGCCGGGGGCGCTTCGATGCTCAACGACATTCAGGGTTTTGCGGATGAGTCGTTCTGGGACGAACTCGCCGATCACAGCTGCGATCTGGTGGTGATGCATTCCATTCAGCAGCGCGGCCCGGCTACCCGCGCCTCCGACCGGGAGGGTCCGACCCTGGATCGGGTGCTCGCCTTCTTCGCGACTCGGCTCGCCGAGCTCGAGCGAGCGGGAATTGCCCGAAAGCGTTTGGTAGTAGACCCCGGGATGGGGTTCTTCCTGGGCACGAGTCCCGCGCCATCGCTAGAGATGTTGCGTGAGCTTTCTCGCTTGCGTCGCGAGGTTGGATGCCGGGTTCTCGTTTCGGTGTCTCGCAAGTCGTTTCTGGGTGCGCTGTGTTCCGATTCCGAGACCGGCTCCGAACGACCGATTGCGGAACGCCTGCCCGCGACTCTGGCGGCCGAACTGTTTGCCGCCCGCCAGGGTGTGGACTTCATTCGAACCCACGATGTAAGAAGCCTCTGCGACGCGCTCCGAATCAGTCTCAGCCTCGAAGGCGAGTCGTTCTTCGCGCCCGCCTCTTTGCGACAAATTTGTTAGATTGAAACACCACCCGCCAAGAATTCGAATTTTCGAAAACAGAGGAACCCCCCCATGAGCCTCAACCTAGGAAGTATCCTGCAGGCGAGTTGCGCCGACTGGCCGGACCGCACGGCACTACGGCTCGACGACTTTACCTTGAGTTACGCGGAACTCGACACGGCCGCACGGAGTGTTGCCACCGCCCTGACGGAACGCGGCATTGGGGCCAACGACACCGTCGCGTTGTTGATCCCGAACGTTCCCGAGTTCACTATCTCGTACTTCGGCATCCTATATGCCGGTGCGACGGTGGTCCCGATCAATGTCCTCGCCACGGGAGTCGAAGTCGACTACTTCCTGCGAGACTCGAAGGCCAAACTGCTGATCGCTCACACGAGCTTCGACGAGGTCGGGACCTCTGGGGCAGGGCAGGCGGGGGTTCCCTGCGTGATCGCCGGCAACGAGGGCGAGGGAACCCTGGCCGAATTGATGACGAGCCAACCGAGCGACACCATCTATCCCACATCACCGGACGACACTGCGGTGATCTTGTACACGTCGGGGACCACGGGCAAACCCAAGGGCGCGGAACTCACGCATTCAAACATCTTGCTCAATTGCGCGGTCGTTTCGCCCAGGCTCGTGCCCCTGCCCCTGGGACAGGCAAACTACCTCGCGACGCTCCCACTCTTCCATTCGTTTGGACAGGTGGTTGTACAGAATGCCAGCATCGCCACCGGGGGTTGCTTCACTCTGTTGCCCCGTTTCAATCCCGCCGAGGCTCTCGAGATCATCGAGCGCGACAAAATCAACATCTTTGCCGGTGTTCCGACCATGTACTTCGCCATGCTGCATCACGAGGGCGATCGCACCTACGACGTATCGAGCCTCGAAATCTGCATGACCGGCGGCGCGCCGATGCCGGTCGAAGTGATGAGCGCTTTCGAGAAGAAATTTGGCGTCACGATCATCGAGGGTTATGGGCTTTCTGAGACTTCACCGATCGCCAGCTTTGGCACCCTCGACCGACCGCGCAAGGCGGGGTCGATCGGCTACCCGGTCTGGGGCATCGAACTACAGATCTGTGACGACAAAGGCACAGCGCTCCCGGACGGGGAGCGGGGTGAAATTTGTATTCGCGGCCACAACATCATGAAGGGTTATCTCGATCGCCCGGAGGCCACCGCAGAAGCCTTCGCAGGTGGTTGGTTCCATTCGGGTGACATCGGCTACCGCGACGAAGACGGTTGCTATTGGATCGTCGATCGCAAGAAGGACATGATCTTGCGGGGCGGCTTCAACGTCTATCCGCGCGAAGTCGAAGAGGTCCTCTACGCCCACGAAGCGATCGCAGAAGCCGCCGTCCTGGGCGTCCCTCACGAAAGTCACGGCGAAGAGGTGAAAGCCGTTGTGGTTCTGATCGCCGGCAAGAGTGCCAGCGAAAAGGAAATCATCGACTTCTGCAAAGAGCGGCTCTCGGCCTACAAGTATCCCCGCACCGTTGAATTCATCGACACCCTGCCCAAGGGACCGTCGGGCAAGATCCTGAAGCGGGAATTGCGCTAGCAGGCTCCTGGCTCTTCATTTGCCCGGGTTGAGCAGGGGCGGGGAGATTCCCTTGGCCGCAAGCACCTGCGAGAGTGGGTCTGCGAGGTGTGCCCATTCGCCCAACAGCTCTTCTGGTGCTCCGGTCATCAGCAGATAAGCCTGCAACTCATTGAGCACGAGAACCTCGTCTGTTACGTCGTGCTCGATGGACTTGAACAGCAGCTTGATGCCGGCGCGTTGCTTCGGGGCAAGCCCATCCCAGAACCCTTTCACCGCGGCCCGATAGTCTGAATCGGTAAAGAATGCCGCGTGCAACAGCTCGTGGTGGAGTGCGCCGTCGTCGCCGTCGGCCACCACCGCGAGCAGCACATCGCTCGTCGCGTAAATGACCAGCGGGATCAAGTAGCGTTCGCGGAACTCGCGTTCGAAGTCGATCATCCATGTGAGATGCTGAGGTGCGGCATCTTTTGCCGTCCGCTCTCGCGTCAGGTCGTGTTCCTGCAACACCACGGCGATATCGGCGACTTGCAGGTCGTGCCCGTCGAGAATCTGATGGGCTGGATTCGTGACGTGCTCGCGATCCGTGAGCAGCCCGCGTTTGGTCTCCACCCGCTGCTGGATGCGACCGAGTGCGGCGTTCATGCCGCGACGCGTCTTGAAGAAGCACAAGCTCGTCCTCGGTAGCTCGGCGATGGGTGAGCACATCACGGCCCGGGAGCTTTTATTGCTCAGTACCTGCGATCGCATCTCGGAGGTGAGTTCCGAAAGTGGTGCGGGCGACTCGCGGGAGTCGACATCGAATCTCGGTTGCTCGGGTTCCGCACACGCCAGGAGCAGTCCCACAACGATCGTGAAAGCCATGGCCACCCAGAGCCCGGTGCGTCGCTCCATGGGGCGATGGTCACATCACCAAGCGGTGTCTGCAAGTGATTTGGAACCCGCGCCTCGAGCACGGTGAAGTGGCTGCTAGCCCTCCGCGTCGGTGTCCGGCGTCGAGTCTTCACCGCGTCCACGCGTTTCGCGGTGTTCCTTGCGTCGCGACCTCATGTGTCGCACTTGCTGTTTGAAATTTTCTAGCGCGTCGTGAAGTGCGCGCTCCATCTTGGGTGCGCTGCGCCTGGCGACAATCTCTTGTCCCCGAGCGTCACAGGTGATCTTCACTTCGTGTTCGGTGTGGCCCCGATGGCGGGATGGGTTCCCGGATATTCTGACGTCGAGAAGATCGTTGTGTCCTTGATCTGCGAGGGCGTGAATACGTTTCTCGATTTCAGCTCGCTGTTCGTCTCCTACGAATTTTGTCTGGTGCCAATGGATCTGCAAGTGTTCTCCTTTCCTGTTCGGTTGAGAGTGGCTTGCTGCTGCGCATGTAACAATCGATACCGAAATTGGACGCGCCGTGCCGGGTCGATTTCGTGCCGAGATGGAAGTGTTTTCGGCCGCAACTCTCTCTCAAATTTCTCGGGTTCGATCCGGTCATTCTTGAGGGGGAATCGAGGCAGGGAATTGCTGCCAGTCGCTGTATCGGCTCTAGATAGACTCTGAGAACTGGGTCCACCGAACTTGCCTCGCGGCTGCGCCCAAGCCGCGCAGAGAGCGAGAAGCGGGGGATCATCCGGGCTCTCTTTCGAGGTCTCTATCGAATCGGGCGTCATGGGCACGCAATTCTTCTTCGCGTTCCTGACCTTCCATGTAGAGGTCGCTCAGGCGTTCATCGCTGACGTTCAGAAACAGGGCCTCTGCGGATGCGGTAAGACGATCGTCCGCAAAGACCTTGCCGCTCGCATAGGTCTTGCGTCCCTCGACTCGGACGAGTTGAGCTTTGAAGATGAGTTCCGTGTTGAGGGGCGTCGGGCGCTTGTAGTTGATTGTCAGTCGCGCGGTCATCCCCGCATTGCCGGTGAGGGAATAGACGTAGCCCAGCACTTCATCGAAGGCTGCAGAGATGAATCCGCCGTGTACACAGGCGGGTGGGCCCTCGAACGCCGGTCCAAAAACGACCTTGCCCTCCACCGTCATCTGCGTGCGATCTGCCATCAATGAGATCGGGGGTGAAAGAGGATTCGCCAGACCGATCAGCGGGCTGTGGTCGAAGAAAGCGGCGGCATCCCCCGAAACGGCCGTCTCGGCCCAGCCTTCGTACTTGGTTCCGTTTGGATATTCGGCGAGTCGCTTCGAGTAGCGCTCGAGAGCGTCGGCGGCTTCGGCGAGGTCGGCTTCGGGCGCGTCGATCACGACCAGGCGCTGGATCACCTCGCGCATCGCCTGAGCGAGCCGTCGCCGTTGTGCCCAGGCGCCGGTGGCGTTCATCGAACTCGCGTCCCAATGGGTGAATCTGCGGTCGAGATCGTCGTCGGTGCTCACTCCAGAGACTCCCCGCCGGTCGATCGTGGGACGTTCGTGCGCGTCGTCTTGATCATCGGCTTGTCGCACCGGTTGATGAACGCCAATTCATCTTCTGAGAGTAGATCACCGCGATTGGGGTCGCGACGATTCGCTGGGAGATCGAGGCCGATCGGGGAGCGAATGAGCGAACGCCTCCGGGCGGCCGCGCCGAGAAATTTCTCGAGGAATCGAATTCGGATGACCGGATCTGTCACGATTGAGCGCTTTTATGTCGCGAACGGAAGCTCAGCCCCCCTAGGGCGGGATTGGGACGGAATACAAGCAAGAAACAACAAAGACGAAAGACCAAAAGACCAAAGACCAAAGACCAAAGACGAAAGACGAACGGAGGTTCGAAGCAAATGATGGCGCTCGACAATTCACCGAGAACTTGCCAGGTCTGTGGATCCTCGGCGATCCAGCACGATGAGGTGTTTGATACGGGTCGGCTGATCCTCAGCGAGTGTGGCCGCTGCAAACATCGCTGGACCCGGGCTAGCGCAATTCCGGTTGCGCCCCAGGTAATCCGCATGAGCCGGGTTTCTACGGCTGAGGTCGCGATAGCTTCGTGATAGCTTCGTGATAGTGTTTCTCCATGCGACTGGTTCTGTATACCGGTAAGGGCGGCGTTGGGAAAACCACGACGGCCGCTGCGAGCGCCTTGCAGAGCGCCGCGCAGGGCAAGCGAACGCTGCTGATTTCGGCGGACTCCTCCCACAGTCTGTCGGACGTGCTCGCTCAAAAGGTCGGTCCCAAACCGATTGCGATCGTCGACAACCTCCAGGCAGTCGAGATCGACGCTCGAGTCGAGATGGGCCGCCACTGGGGCAAAATCAGCGAGTTTCTCGTTGCGCTGTTTCGACACCAGGGAATCGAAGGCGTGGTTGCAGAAGAACTCGCCCTCTTACCCGGAGCCGAAGAACTCACGACCCTGCTCGCAGTAGACGAGTTTGCCGTATCGGGCGAGTTCGATTTTGCCGTCGTCGACTGTGCACCCACGGACACGACCTTGCGACTCCTGACCCTGCCCGACGTGGCCCACAGCAGTCTTCGCCTGCTGCTCAAAATCCAGCGCGCCCTGGCCGGGGTGATGACTCCCCTGGCGCGGAGTGTGGTCTCTGTACCGCTACCGAGTGCAGACGTGTTTGGCGAAGCGGAGGAGTTGCTCTACGCCAAACTCGGGGTGCTGCGGGCTCGGATCGTCGATCCGCAGACGAGCGTTCGCCTCGTCGTCACCACTGAAAGAATGGTGATCGAAGAAGCGCGGCGTGCATTTACCGACCTGTGTCTCTTCGGGCTCCGCTGCGACGCCGTAGTGGTCAATCGCCTGCTGCCCGAAGTGGCGACCCGCGAGGCGTTCTTTCGCGAATGGGGTGAGGTCCAGCAAGAACGGCTAGCCGAAATTACCGAAATCTTCGCGCCGCTCCGGGTGCTCGAGGCGAAACTGGGAGAAGAAGAGATCATTGGCCCACGATCGCTGTTGGCTCTCGGTCAAGAGCTGTTCTCTGACTGCCTTCCCGACGACGTGCTCTCGAATGCCCAAGGGATTGGTTTTCACAGCCAGGGCGGACGCTACTCGGTGTCGATTCCACTCCCCGGCGCAACTCTGGACGGCGTAGACATCACCAAGGTGGATGGCGAGCTGTTGGTCAGGACGAGATCGGTGAGTCGAGCGCTGAAGTTGCCGCGCCGCATGGCAGCCCTCGAAGTGTCTGAGGCACACCTGCGTGAAGGAGTGCTCTCGGTCTACTTTCGAAGTGGTCAGGTGCAACGAGACCCAAACCCCGGCGTCGACACCAGCGACCCAATCGGCGCCGGTTCGGGCCGCGCCGCGGCGGAGGGCTGATCCGTGCGGATCCTCCTCCACATGGGTAAGGGCGGAGTCGGGAAGACGACGCTTTCGCTGGCGACGGCTCTGGGCTGTGCACACGCGGGTCACCGGGTGGTGGTGTTGTCGACCGACTCGGCCCACAGCCTGGGAGACGCTCTCGGTCGCCCGGTCGGCCCCAAGCCCGTCGAGATTGCAGAGCGAGTGGTTGCGCGTGAAGTCGGCGTGTTCGAAGAACTCGCCCAATCGTGGAGCGAGATTCAAAATTGGTTGCGCGAACTGCTGCGAGACGAAGCCGACGAGATGGTGGTCGAAGAGCTGCTGGTGTTTCCCGGCCTGGAAGAGCTGCTGGCGCTGCGAGCAGTATGCGAAGCAGACGCCAGCGGCGAGTTCGACGTCTGCGTTGTGGACTGTGCGCCGACCGGGTCGGCCCTGCGCATGCTGCGCTTCCCGGACGTACTCGAAATATTCATGGATCACTTCTTCGAGTTCGAGCGAAAGGGAGCCCAGCTGCTTCGTCCCCTGTTGAATGGCCCACTACTGAGCGGCACCAAGGCCGGGCGCCTGTTGCCGAGCGAAGAGTTCTTTTGCGCTGTCGAGCGTCTCTACCGCGAAGTCTCGGACGTGCGCAAGATCTTGATGGACAACACGCGCACCAGCGCGCGACTCGTGGTCAACCCGGCCCAGGTGGTGATTGCAGAAACCCGGCGCACGTACGCGTACTTGGGCCTGTACGGTGTGGCGACCGACGCGGTGTTGATCAATCGGGTGCTGCCGCGCCACGCAGCCGACGGCTATTTTGCGCGCTGGGCTGAGCGCGAAGCAGCTGGACTCGCCGAGATCGCGTCATCGTTTCCGATTCCCCAGTTCACGGCGCCTCTGCACAATCGCGAGATCATCGGCGTTCCGGCCCTCGAACAGCTGGCCGTCGAAGTCTACGCCGCGCGGGACCCCGCCGAGGTCATGACTCACGCGCGACCGTTTCGCATGCGGAAGGTCGGTCGCCAGACTCTGTTGGAAATCGATCTGCACGGCATCGACAAGGACGAGATCGAACTTCTCAGCACCGGCAGCGAGCTTTTGTTGCGGGTGCGCGATGTCGCGCGACGTATCTCTCTACCCTCGTCGATTGCCGGATTGCCGATTGCGCGTTCTCATCTCTCGCAGGGGGTGCTGCATGTCCTTTTCTCGGAATGACTCGGGCCAATTTGTTCGACTCGTGCAATCCGGCGTGGTAGCCTCGTCGCGCGTGAGCCTCAGTGGGGTGCGGGTCTTCAATATGGGGCCTTTGACACACACGGGGGTTGATCCCTATGCCGTTGAGACCCCCTGAAGCTCAATTAGTCATCAAATCGTTCAATCCGAGTTAAAGACAGAACCCCCCGACCCGAAAAGAAATGTGCAAGTTCTTGAATCGGAGCGCGTAAGGTCGGAAGAAATCGCAGGTTCATTCATGCGCAGGGCGAGTGTCGAATCTAATCTAGTCAGGTTGCGACACTTCTCTGGGAACACAGGGGTCGCTATCGATATGCATGCTAATTGCGGAATGAGACGGGCAAAAGCTCGTGGCATACCGGGGAAAAGGGGGCGATCGCGTCGAGCGATGTTCCGTCTAATTTCCTCGGTGTTCGCCGTGGGATTTTGCTCGATGTCTACAGCGGCCATCGCTGCTGAAGTCGTCGAAATGCGGCTGGGACGTCACAAGGGATTCACGCGAGTCGTGTTCGAACTCGACGCGCCCGCGGGTTACAGCCTCGAGCGGAACGTCCTCGCCGACGGCAGCACGGAACTCGTCGTGACCCTGGACGCCAGTGCGGACACCCAGGAAAAGTTGCTTGGCAAATCTCTCGTCAAGGGTGTTCAGCTCACCGGGAAGGGCAGAAAATCGGTGGCGCGCATTCGTCTCGGCGCCGGTCAACTGCGGGTCAAGGAGATGATCCTCGGAAACCCGCCGCGAATCGTGCTGGATGTGCTCGCGCCCGCGAAGGCCGCCCAGACCGCCAAGCAAGCCCCGCCGATGAGCGCGCCGAAGACCTCCACGAACAAGCCGAGCGGATCCGCTGGAATGAAGACCAAGGTAGTAGCCAAGCCCGTGACCCCGGTGCGGACTACGCGCCGAAGCGTCGCGGACGCTCCGGTTGCTTCGATCAATCGCGGTGCGTCGCCAGCCCCCGTGCGAGTTGCGCCGGTACCCGCGGCAAAGCCGAAGGTGATTGCTTCCGCAAAGCCGAGCCCGATCGTCGCGCAAAAGCGTGCGGTGGTCGCACCCAGCGTGCCGGCGAGGCCGGAAAGGAAAGCTGTCGCCCCGGCGAGAACCCTGGCCGCAAAACCGGCAAAGACACCGCCGCCGCCCGCGCGCAAGAAGAGCACCACGCGTCCAGCTACATTGCCCGCTGCGCCCGCGGCGGTTCCTCAGTCGAAGTCGCTGTTCACGGCGACCAATATTGGCGGAGGTCTGGCGTTAGTCGGTCTAGTCGGCGGTGGAACATTCTTCATGCTGCGCCGCCGCAAGGGATCGGAACTCCTCGACGTATCCGAATTCGATGAGGATACGCCGGCGCCAGTAAATCCGTTTGCCGAGATCGAAGACGCCCCGAGCTTCGTCGACGAGCCCTCGTCGGCGGATCAAACGGCGGAACTTCCGATTGCGAACGTCGTCGACGAGTTCGATTCGGAGGGCGACGCGGATGTTCCGGTGGCAAAGGTCTCAGCCGACTCGGGACCGGACGACAGCCTATTCGATAGCTCGTCGACGGAAGCCCTAGCTGCCGAAGACTCAGACACGCACATCAATTTGCCCGACGCGCCGAGCGCCGAGGGTTCAGGAGACACCATGGAAGCCTACGGAGATTCAACGACGGTCAATTCGAGCGAGGACGCGATGCCCCCGATTCCTGGAGTCGGCGGGGACAATTCCGAAACGATGCGCATGCTGCGAGAGTTTGAACAGCGCATGGCAAGCCTCGAATCGCGACTCGACGAAGTCAGCGAAGCAAAGGAGCGAATCGAGCGACAAGTCGCGGCCCAGACCGAAGAGCTGCGGGTGCAGCGAGCCGCCATCGCTCGAACCCAGCGCGCGCTGCGAAACCTGAGCCGACCCGACGAAGAGTCGCCCACCGAGCCGGCACTGCGGGATCCGAACGCATAGCGCCCGATTACATTTGAGCTAGCCGACCGCCCCCCGACCTCGAACGAGGTGGGGGGCGTGTCATTTGCGGTGTGGTGCGGTGTGGTGCGGTTGCCTGGATCTAGTCTTCGCGGTCGCAAAGCACGAGAGCGCCGGTTGCGCCGCCGAACTCGCAATGGGGAAGAAACAGGGGCTTGCGACCCATCAGACGGGTCCTCGCAGCCAGGACATCGCGCAAAAAGGGGTTGTCGCGCAGAGTCGAGCCAGCAAAGATGATCTGCTCTGCTTGGGTCACGTAGGACAAGCCGCCAACGATTTGGCCCACAGTTTCACCCACGAGCGCGAGAATTGCGGCGGCTAGATTCTCGGGTTCTTTGCCGCCTGGCGAATTGCTCATCAGGCCAAGCTTTCCGAAAGCCGAGGCCGAGAGGTCGTCGGGCAAATGAATTTCACCGGGGCGGTAGATGTCAGACACCATCAGGTCAACTTGGGTCCGGTCACCAGCCCGGGCCAGGGCGCAGATCTCGTCAAAATTGGTGGTGCCCAAGATGGCGCTCGAAAGACCCAGGATGGTTCCGCCCCCGACGGCCGTACCGCCGACGTACGAGGTCGAATCGGCGTCCATCTTCAACACCGAGGTTCCGGTACCCAGCGAGATCAAGAGGCTGGGAGCATCGCCCGACCAGGTTTCTGGATCGAGCAGGCGCCGGGCGCCTGCACCCCAGGCAGTGAATTCGTCGTGGCGCCGGCAGGGGATCTCGAGCAGTTCGGCGAGGCGTGAAGCCCCGCCTCCGGTCACACCGAGCTGTTCGGGCGCGAGCGACGAGATACGCTGCCCGAGCCGGGCAATTTCTGTGGCGGGAAGAGATTCAAAACTCAACTCGCCACTGGCGTCGCGAATCGCGATCTTCGCCAGGGTGGCGCCCACGTCGACTCCCACGGCGCAGGGCGATTTTGGGGCCGAGCTGTGAACTGCACTGTCCTTCACTTCATCCATCATTGGAGCGCCGCCGAGAGTTTCGAATAATGCCTTTTGGAATCAATTAGTTACCATCGCACATCGGATATCGATCGAGATGTATACCGCGTTTTACGGGCTTTTCGAAAAGCCCTTTTCTCTGAGCCCCGACCCTCGTTTCCTGTTCTTTGCGGATTCTCACCGCGAGGCGCTGGCACACCTGCGCTACGGGATCGATCAGGGCGAGGGCTTCATCGCGGTAACGGGTGAAGTCGGGACCGGGAAGTCTACCTTGTGCCGCGCTTTGATCGCCGGGCTTGGCCCCGATACGGAAGTGGCATTCCTTTTCAATCCTCCACGCTCGGCGACGGAGTTGCTTCAAGCCATCGCGAGCGAGTTCGGACTCGACCCGGCCGGCCACCAGCGCCACGCGCTCAACGATCAGCTCAATCAGTTCCTGCTCGAACAAAACAGCAGCGGCAAGCGGGCACTGCTAGTCATCGACGAAGCCCAAAACCTCGACGCATCCTTGCTCGAGGAGATTCGCCTGCTGTCCAACCTCGAAACCGCCAACCGCAAGCTGATCCAGATCGTGTTGTTGGGCCAACCGGAACTCGACCACAAGCTCGACTCCCATGAGTTGCGCCAACTGCGCCAGCGGATCAGCGTCCGCTGGTTCTTGACGCCGCTGTCCCGGCTCGAGACCAGTGCCTATGTGGCACATCGACTCTGTGTCTCGGCGGGCCGAGAGCGTCCGATCTTTAGCCCGAGCGCCACGCGAGCGATTTTCAAACACTCGGGCGGAGTCCCTCGACGGATCAACCTCCTCGCAGACCGAAGTCTGCTGGCGGGCTACGGTGCCAACGCTGCGCGGATCGGACCCGACATCGTACGTCAGGCTGCGCGCGAGATCGCAGCGGGGGGAAGAATCAAAAGCGCGCGCCCGGCTTCTCTAGTCGCTCTGCGGATTGCCGCGGCACTGGGCTTGTTCGTGTTCGCCGGAGTTCTGGGCAACCAGGCGGGGCGCTCGGACCCGCTGCGGAGTCTGGTGGCCGCAAATCTCGCTCCTCGCTTGCAACTGGCTCCGGTGTCCGCCGGTAAAGTGTCTTCCAAAGGGGAAACGCCGATCGGGGAACTCGGCGAGACGGACGCCCCGGAATCGGTCGCCGCGAGCGAGTCTGTAGCTCCGGGTCCAACGACCAACACCCACTCGGCGAGCGGGTCGGAAGCTGCACCGGCGAGTTTGAACTCGCTCGAGGGCATCAAGACCCTGGCGCCCGGGCCGGTGGGAACCCGAGGCGATCGCCTGCGCAATACGCTCTTGCCGGGGAGTTTCTTGGGACGGTTGCTCGATCACCAGGACGCCGCCGCAGGGCGCGTGCTTGCTCTGAACGCGATTTTGGCTTCCTTCGGTTTGCTTCCCGCGCTGGACATCCCCGCGGACGACGAAGCCACGGTGACTCACCTCGAAGGTCGAGGTCTTTCGGTGTTGCGGGTTCGCGGTGCCACGCTCGACGAACTGCGCGCGCTAAACCATCCCGTGATGCTCTCCCTGCGCACTGAAAGAAAAGGTCTTCGCAGCGTGGCGCTCCGACATCTCGGCAGCGACATTGCCGAGTTGATCGGGGTCACGGACCGCGACTCGTTGCAGGTTCCCATCCTGGAAATCGAAAACCAGTGGGATGGCGACGCATGGATCGTGTGGGAGACCTTCGAACAACTACCCGACTACTTGAGTCTCGGTGAGAGTGGGCAAAGCGTGATTTGGCTGCAGCATGCGCTGGCTGAACTTGGACTCTACGCCGGGGCGCCTACGGGTTTTTTTGACGACATGACCCAAGCAAGTGTTCGTCGGCTACAGGCCGACACCTCGCTCGATCCCAGTGGTACAGTGGGTCCGCGCACACAAATGGTGCTCTACAGCAGGCTGCCTCGCTATCACGGGCCGCGCTTGCTCGAGCGAAGAGGTGCGGGATGAGCACGATCCTCAAAGCGCTCCAAAAACTGGAAGAAAGTCAAACGGAGCGGCAATTCCCGGCCACGCCGGAACTCGAGGGAGAGGTTGCCGCCGAAAAAGAGAGCGCCGGGTCGCGGCCCTGGCGGCGCATCGCCTTGGTGGTGGCCGCCGTACTGTTGTCGGGGGTTGCGGGTGTGGGGGTTACCCTTGCGGGACTCTCCTATTGGCAGGCGAGCCTGTTCGATTCCGAGAACGCGGCGGTGGCGGCAGACGCTACAGCCGATGACGTAGCCGTCGTTGCGGCCAACACTTCTGCCAAAAATGCATCCGACTCTGCGCTGGAAGTTGCGCCGAAGCAAGCCGCTCCGGTCGCAACGCCCCAGCTCGCGGAAGAACCCACAGTCGTGATCGTGGCGGACATTCTCGAGCGGCGGGCCGCGGCAACCGTCGATCCCCTGGACTCGCTACCCGTGGCCATCCTAACCCGCAAGCCGGCTGCTCGACTCGCGGCCGTGCGCGAAACCCGGGTGAGCCGTGTACCCAAGGCGGTCGAGCCGCCGTTGGCTCGCGACGAACCCGCGCCAACTCGACGCGAACCGGTCGCGATCGCATCGGTGCGAGTCGAGGCTGCGTCGCCAAAGCCGGTGCGCGCCCCTGTGGTCGCAGTTGAACCGACAAAAGTCGCGGCCGCGGTCCTTCCCGAAATCAGGCCCAAGGTCACGCCCAAGCTCAGTCAAGATATCACGCCGGAGTTCATTCCTGAGATCGTGCGCGCCCCGGTGCCTTCGGTCGTAGTGATGCGCACCATCTGGCATCCGAGGCCCGAGCGGCGTCGCGCAGAACTCTCGGTCGAAGAAGGGGGCGCAACTCGAACTCTGGAGCTGCGGGAAGGCGATTATGTCGGCCCGCTGAAACTCTCCGAGATTGGTCCCCTCGGTGTCACGTTCGTACTCGAAGGCGTGGAGATCCAGCACCGGGTCGGGGGCACTCACCGTTGACCAGAGCGACTGCTCGGCTGTGTTGAGTGGAAGGGTGGCGCGAATCAGTGAATCGAGACCGTGCCGTTCGACGTGCGGAGCTTGATCAAGGGGCCGCCTTGCCCGAGAACGCCGCGAACTCTGCCGGCAGTTTGGATGATGCCGGGTTCATCGGAGCGGTCGTTGCGGATCACGCCGTTGTC
>SMVB01131165.1_pt1 | contig 19715 bp, 12 predicted proteins | sample 2456461 | NCBI WGS metagenome assembly SMVB01 (sample SAMN11095934, study PRJNA526329) | marine sediment metagenome | biome: Marine sediment; feature: Surficial sediment; material: Deep marine sediment; isolation source: Hadal surficial sediment | place: Pacific Ocean | collected 2014-05 | depth...
AAGCAAGTTGTAATTGTCTTCAATAACAGGAAATATATTCGGTTCCTTCAGGGCATTTTCATAGAGGTTTTGTGGTAGGTTTCTAATCATAGAAAGTCCAAAAGTATTATTAGGAAATACCCTGGTTACTTCAATCATTTTTGGCAGTAACTGAATAAGCTCTTGCTGTCGGCTTCCAGGTAAAAGTGCAACAATACCATTTGTGTCAATGATTTTGTGTTTTATAAAAAAATCTGATTCTGGCTGAAAAGTATCGATTGCATCCATCACCGGATTTCCAACATATTTTGCATCTACATTAAATTTGGAATAAAATTCCTTCTCAAATGGTAAAATAACAAATACTTTGTCAATTGCTTTTTTCACCTTATAGGCTCTGTTTTGATTCCATGCCCATATCTTTGGAGAGATATAATAAAATTTTTTTATGTTTTTATCGTGAATTTTTTGAGCGATTCTCAGGTTAAATCCAGCAAAATCTATAAATATAATAGCATCAGGTTTGTGCTGTTTGATATCTTGAAGACAGAGAGATAGATATTTTTTTATTTTAAATATATTTTTAAATACCTCAACCAGACCCATCACTGCCATTTCTTTGTAATGAACTAAAATTTCCGCACCGGATTCTTTCATATATTCCCCACCAAAACCTCTGAATTCCGCATCGGGATCTTCTTTTTTTAGCGCTTTGATTAAGTTTGATCCATGAAGGTCTCCAGAGCGTTCGCCGGCAATAAGGTAATATTTCATCTGTGTTGGTTGTGTTTTTAAATGTCTAATCAGCTGCCATAGTACTCGGCGTAGTTTTTATTGGTTTCTTTTAGTTTTATGCAATGCAATTTGGTTTCTCTATTTGTTATTTCATTGATTTTAGATTCCAGGATCTTCCAGAATTCCAGGATCAGATTTTCGCAACTTGTCAATTTCCCCTGCATAAAATCTACGTCAAGATTCAGGTTTTTATGGTCAACTTTCTCCAGAATTTCTTTTTTTATTATTCTATTCAAATCCTTGAAATTCATCACAAATCCTGTGTCTGGATCAATCGGGCCTTTAACGGTAACTGTCATATCAAAATTATGTCCATGCCAGTTTTCATTTGCACAAGCGCCAAATACCTCTTCGTTTTTTTCCTTACTCCATTTTTCATTGTACAATTTATGTGCTGCACAAAAATGAGCATCCCTGCTTAAATATATCATCACAAGTCCATTATAATTTTGCGCAAAAATAAGAAGAAAATACTACTATTATTGGTAATAAGTTTGAAACATTGTTTAACGATATGTTATTCTGCCATAGCCAGTCATCTAAATAATTAACTTACGAAATTGCAAATTTGATCATTGTATTCGAACCTAGGGGTTTTACCCGGTATTACCTTATCCACAGATGAAACGAACAGAATTACAATTACATTATAGCTGTCGTTATTTTCAATGGCTTTGAGAAAAATATCGCTTTAATAATTCGTTTTGATTTGGTGTATTTTTAAATAGAGAAACAATTTCATACACTTGTGAAAGTAGTAATAGATAAAGTGAAAAATTGTTTCAAAAGCTGTGAATGTTGTTGATTCGTTTTATTTGATTAAATCATTTTCAGAACTATCAAAGTCAAAATATTCGTTTTCCAGACCAGGCACATCTTTCTCAAAAGTTGAATCCTTCTTAACTAAATTTTTCCACTCCTGGCCTTCATCCAGAAAGTCACTTTTAATATTATCTTTCAAAGCTTTTGAGTCGTAGGATATGGTATAATCTGATGTATTTCCATGGATTTTAAGTAATAAATTCATGCCCTTCCTCGCACTTTGATTGTAGCCCTTCCGCTTCGATATTCGGATAAAGCTTTTAAGCGGTACTCTCAAGTGGTAGTCAATATCCTTGTCGAAAGTATATGTGCCATATAAGAGAATGTTGGATACATTAGATTGAATTTCCATTTCTGGCAGATAGATCGTTCTGTTTTCAATTTTTATATTATTTGTTATATGAGAAAATCGCATGTGTGCCAGGCTCTCTTCTTCAACAAATTTCGATAGCTTCATCATGGGTTCAAAATTATTTAATTGTCCATGGGAAATGGAAGTGCTAATATCGGCAACCAGAGATCTGGAATTTAAGATTAGGTTTTTATTAAAATTCATGTATAAATTTATATCTGCATCCAATTTTCCTTTAAGGTGTTGATCTACCAGCCAATTCTGATTAAAATTTCTAAACACATAAAATATGCTGTCTATGCTAATATTGTAAAGATTAGCTTCCGATACAGTTTCGACAAGGTTATCTTTTTTGTTATTTATGGAACCACTCACATTTACCCTGCCGCCCATTGACGAAAAAGATACATCTGTCAGTATGGCGATTTGATTCTTTATCTCAATTTGGCCTTTTATTCCTCTACCATTAAATCGTTTAAATTTCAGATGATCTACATCACAATAAAAATCAAGTGAAAGTCGTGGTGAGATATTAAATTCGTATGCTCCATTCTTTTTGGACGTCGTGTCTCGTGAGGCAAAATTACTTCTCAGCAATTCATCGAAATCAAGATATTTTGACCGAAGATCAGCTTGCATTTTATACATGCCATTTTCTAATAATAAAATAGTGGATAAATCCTTTATAAAACCATTTAACCTGAAGTCACTATTGCCAACATATCCGATAAGCTCACTTATTGCCAGGTCGTTATTTTTCAGTATGAAAGAACCATTAATCTTATTGAAAGGCAACTTTTCTCCATTAAGTACGAAGCTTATATTCTTCAATTCAACTTCACCATCTGCATGTAAACTTTCCTTTAGTTTCGGATTTTTGAGTTTCCCTAAGATATGAATATCCATTTTCAAATATCCAAAAGCAGTTTTTACATATTCTCTGGGAAATAAAAGTAATAGTGTATTTACATCGGCCTCCCCTTTCAATCTCAGGTCAATGTTGTATTCATCAAAATTTCGCAACTTCATGTTGCCTTCCAGTAATTTATCTTCGAGTTTACAAGAGAATTTATTAATATCCAGTCTGTAATTTGCTTGTTTATTGATTTTACCGGTTGTGAATTGCCCGGTAAGATTTACATCTTTTATCTGCCTATTATATTGTGGATGGAAAAAGGATGCATTTTTAGCGCCAAAATCCAACGTGACCTTTGGTCTGGAATTATTTGAGTATTTCCCGATGACAGTTCCTGAGAAATAAACTGATCCTCGCGAATTATACTTATGGAAGTATTTCGATATGTCGCTGGATAACAAGGAATTTATAGTTTGAAAAGTTGTGTTGACACCAGTTATTTCCAAATTGACAAATTTCTGAGAAGCGTTGATATTTCCGGATATTTCAAATTCACCGTTATCCACATTTATGTTTCCCGATTTAAAAACATAAATCTTATTTTTAAGATCCACCTCAAAGGTGGTTTTAATATCAACTAGCTTATTATTAAAAAATATTTGATTTTTGATTTTAATCTCATCGGTGATCAAATTCCCATCCACAGAGACCTTTAGTTTTGTGCCAAGCTGCTGTAGTTGTGATTTGGCTTTTTTTACAAATAGGGCAAAATGATAAGACGATTTTATATCCAGATAATCTATCTTCAGATTTTCGCAGGTAATATTTTGCAAGATTAATTTCTGACCCTCTGAAGCGGAGCTGTTATTATAGAAAAGATAATTAGGATTTCCTTTTTTATCTATTCTTAGTTTAATTTCTGCATCCTTGAGATGAAGGCCATGGATTATATAATTCTTTTTAATTAAATCTATTGGATTAAATGAAACGCTTATTCGTTTAGCTTTTGCAAGAATTCCCTTGTGGCCCTTGATACTTTCCTTGATTGTCACATCTTTCAGGTTGATAGAGATATTTGGGAAATTACTGAATATGGAGACTTCCATTTCACCAACATTGATGGGCGTGGTGATGTGCTTATTTATTTCGTTAATAAAATATCCGATTATTTCATCTTTATAAGCAGTAGTAAAAATAATTCCTGCGCTGATTATCAGAATTAAAATCAGAAAAATACCTACCAGCGTTCTTTTAATAAGTTTCACCATATTCATTTAACTTCCAAAGATTACGTATTGGAGCGTTTATTTAATGCAGCAAAGAAAAGCAATTATTGATCCAAATACAGATTTAGTCTATGGGATTGCGTTGATCACGCTTATTTTCATTTTTTTTTGCATAATATGCAGCAAGCACCTTGAAAGAGTGTCTGCCACAAAGTCGAATGGTTTTCAGATTATTTTAGAATGTTCTTAAATATTCTTCGACGATTTATACTGTTCGTAAAATTGTATTGCTGATTTTAATACTGCCGCACTTGATGATGTTTTTACCAACAAGCTCATAAAGCCTATTTTGGTTTGTTAGTGACAACCTGCCTACTTAACCCAGGCGCCAACATAGGCTCGGATCTGTAATTTAGATTTCTGATAAGTATATCTTTTAATGTTTTATGTCAATTTGTTATTCAATTGCTTAATGGTATCTGCTATTCGATAAATATTATTATACTCCAAATTTCCAAAATTCAGACATACCTATCCAAGCTGAATATAACATGCAGAAATATCGTTACTTAAGTGGTTTGGGGTTCTCCAATCGACAGGTTAATCATTTAAGGCTATTCCAAATCAAAATCTTCAAACCTATAAACTTTGGTTATGCCTCCAACTGTTACCCCTAAAACACGTTCTTTTGGAGGGATTCGGTCATCAGAAAATGTTAATGGGAAGCTGATCCGATCAGAATATTTATAATCACCATATAGAGGGTATTGATATTCATAGTCAATGCCGGTATTCGTTAAAAGCATTTTAACTTTCCCTTCAAGGTTTAAAATATCTTCATATCTAATCTCCCAGGTCTGAAATGAAACTGCTTTTTCACCAATTAGAGGTCCAGAAACTGATTTATCTAATATTTGCGACCAATAACTATCAATTTATCATACAGTAATCATTTGGCCTCTTGTAGCGATTATTGCATTATTAATAATTATACGATACTAAAATCTTGCAATTTCTACCACTTTTATCCCAATTAAAATCCATCTGATTTCAATGTATTCCACATTTCCCCGGGTTTTTAAGGAGTGATAACTTAGCAATTTTGGTATTGATTCAAGAGACTCTCATGGAAAAAGAGGCTGTCTCAAAGTTATTGAGACAGCCTCATCAAATTTATTTAGATCCATAATAAGAATTCTACTACATCAGAATTACATTAAGGAGTACCATAAGTAGCTACTAAATTACCATTTCCATCAACTAACGTCATTTCGTTTCCATTAACAGTTACAGTTCCCAGAGTCAACAGATCATTCCCATCTGGATCGCTAGGGGTTTCACCATTCCATACCGGGGTTAGGCCTATATCTTTAGGGACAAAACTTGTTGTTCCAACACCTCCGAGGGCAATAGTCATTACTATTGGAAAATCTTCATCATCCAAGCCATTTCCAGCAATGGGATTGTCCCACAAATTAGCAACTACTGTATAAGTACCATCTGGAATATCATCCGATGTAGCTATTTCAGGCACTGCACCTGTTGCTGCAACCCAACCAGTCACTTCATTACCGTCTCCATCAAGGATCAACATGTCAATATCAACAAAGTCTTCCCAAAATGCACCAGGGAATGGAGCTATTTCTCCTGACCAATCCAGTATTAACTGAGGGGTAACAAAAACACTGTCTCTAATAGTAATTGCCAGCACCTCCTGGGGAGCCGGTGAGCCTATCGGATGATCTCCTTCAAAAGTAAGGTAGATTGTCTCATTGCCTTCTGGATCCAGGTCAGGTAAAATAGTAACATCTACACTTCCTCCACCTGAAAGCGCCAGTAAATCAACAGCATGAACCGAAAGAGTAAAATCCTCTCCTTCAACGGCTGTAGATGACTCACCAGTTGAAATTGTTACATGGACGTCCACTATTTGACGCTCATCAAATGGTATTGGGATAGTATATGTCCCCGCTTCCGTCACAGTTATTGGTGTAATATTCTCCGTAACCACCGGAAACTTTTCAAAGGTCTGAACAATCGATTCAGGTCCTTCTTCTATACTACATGATATCAGCAACCCAAATGTGAGTGTCAGAAGCCAAATATTTTTATTTATAAACATTTTCATATTTCTAAGTATTTAAGTTAATCAACTACCTTTTCAAGAATTTCCCAAAACTCCCTTGGCCCACTATCGGATAAATAACCATAAGTAAGTATAATCCGGTGTTTTCCAGTTGCATCATCCGGTATCAAAATGTTAGAAGTGTCATCGCACGGAACATTTGTTAAATGTTCAGGAAACGTAGCACAACTTGTTGCGAAATTTCCAGAAAAAAGACCACAACATATTATTGGCACAGTGATTTTGTTGGTAGTTAAATCAATGTCAAAATTGAACGAACTTCCTGTCCATCCAAATGGCCCCCAAAAATCATTATATGAAAACGTGTTTTCATCTACTGAACCAATAAATCTTGTATTACCAATTTCAGAAGCATAAACATCATCTCTATCCACTCCTATCCTTATATATTTCATATCCAGGATACGATATATTCCGGCAAATCGACTCAAAACTGCAATGTTTACTGTTCCCGCAAGAGGAATTTCAACACCACTTGTAGTAGTGCCCTTGTAGGTTAATACCCATCCTGAGCCAACCGCCAATTCAACATCATCCTCAGGAAGTCCACCTCCATCTACTATAACACCATCTTTGAGGTCACCGTAAGTAACATCATCAGAAATCTCCACTTTTAGAGGATTATCTACCGCATAAGACCTAAAAAGAATTGGTTCTGAAGTTGACCCAGTCTCTGCATCAGTATAAACACTATATGCATCAACCTTCGTTAGTTGCTTCAAACCATTAATCACATTCATGGAAATGTTATATGACGGTGTACCCGCTTGAAACTGAACTACAGGTGTAAGTATTTGCAAATATGGATCAGCTATTTCTTGAGCAGTACCTTGCTTATACTCTGCAAATGGATCATCAGACTCATCACAACCAAAACTAATTACCAAAAAAGTCAGCAATATATAACTGATCTTTGATCCTATAAATTTTATTGTTTTTTTCATCTTTGTCGAATTTAGTTATCCCAAAAAATTGGTTTATCAGTCACTCCACTCAAGATAGGTACATTTTGCGCATTAAAATCCAGCTCTGTCTGAGGATACAAATACCTAACAGGAAATACACCATCTGCTAATTGAGATCTTGAAGGAGTCATGAAGATTGGATTAGTGCCTCCAGTAAAAATTGGAGAAGAGGCAGTATCAAATCTTCTCGCTTCAATCCAGCCTTCGCTTTCCTGAAGTCCATTGAAGGAAATCCATTTCTGAATACCAATCATATTCGATTTAGCTTCCGTACTTGATCCAGGATCATATACTGCATCAATAGTTAAATAATCGCCAAGCGAAGCACCAACATAATCGAAATGTGCAGTCACAGCCGCATTAAACATTGCCGTTTCATCATCATTGGTTCCAAACCTCATATCAGCTTCTGCTCTCAAAAACATAACTTCCCAGTTACTCATTAAAATCACATCATTAGCAGGGCCAATGGCTACTGAAGATGGAAAACTAACGTCACCAGCTGCTAATTCCTGACGATTTACTATGTCCCCCTGGTCAATTCCTACAATGGTTCCAGTATTATCAGCAACATCATAGATCACCGACAATCTTGGGTCGGCCAATGATATCATTCTGTTAACAGCCGAGTTACTTGCGATGTAAAATTGTCCTACACCTTGTTCTCTTCTTGCATACATTGGATTCCAGTTTTGTCCGGTTTCACCTTGAAATTTGATTCTGGCCAATTGACTGGCATCTTGAATAAATAAAGCGTTTGCCCTGTTTACCAATTCTGTAACAGCCGAACCAACAGTAGCATCACTTATAGATTGTCTCATCAGAAGCTTTAACTGAATCGAATTTCCTAATCTTATCCAATTAGTTTTTTGTGTGGCAAGCTCTACATCAGTAGGATCAGTAGGATCTGCAAAATTACCATAGATCATATCTTCTTCTCCCATAACGTCCGTTACTGTTGGATCGGCAAGAATTGCCACCGCCGCAGCTACTCTGGTAACCAGCTGGTCATACACTACCTTTCCTCCATCATATTCAGGCGCAGCAATACCACCTTTGGAAGGATCTCCACTAAGAGAAGTGCCATACGGAATGTCACCATAGTGATCCACCAGGTTTTGATAAATGAATACACTTAAGATGTCTGCTGCCGCAGCCAATGCTTGATTATTTTCAGCATCATCAATCACAAATGATAAATCAGATAACGCCTGTAAGAATGACCAAGACCATGCAGTATTGAAATCAATTGGTTCGAAGAAGTAACGTTCAATATCGAGCAAGGCTACCCCTGGACCACCGGCCCAGTACTGAGCTAGTACTGCGTCAATTTCATTGAAGTATGCATCATATGCAATACCATAAAATGCTTGCGCAGCAGTAAATACTTCCGGAGCACTTCCTGTAGGAGAGGTATCCGGATCTACGTTGAGATCTGCCAATTTATCGCCGCATGACGAAACTATCATCACGCTGACTATTATCAATAATATTTTAATCTTTTTCATCTTTAATTAAAAAGTTAAATTCAACGATACACCATAACTTCTGGTTGGAGGAGTCTGACTAGATGCGACACCAGTAGTATTATCACCAGCATCACCAGGACCCTTCGCTTCCGGATCATCCCATGTATTTTCAGAAGGCAACCAGAACTTCACATTCTTAGCAAACAGATCGATACTCAACCGTTGCAACCTGAGTCTTGAAACTAATTCACGGGGAAATGAATATCCCAATGTAATTTCGCGCAGCTTTATAAAGCTGGCATCAAGTAAATGGTTTGTATAGTTTCCGTCGAATAAATAGTTGTATGCAACAATCTCTGTCTCATTAGTAACAAAGCTGCCGTCCTCTTGCTCAACTACACTATTTGGTACGACAAACGGTTGTCTGTCAGCAATTAAGGTATTCGCTGCAGTCCCATTAAACTCGGTTGCAGTTTTAGTTAAGGAGAAGAATTTACCTCCTTTTCTTCCATCAAGTAAGGCGCCCAACCTAAAACCTTTGTAGGAGAATACATTCGAAACTGAACCAATGTAGTCTGGCTGAACAGATCCAACGAATTCAGGGGTAGTCGTATAGACACGAGCTCCACTTCCATCGACAATAGGATTGCCGTTTGGATCGAATCTCTGCACATTTCCTTTCCAGGTTCCGAATGGTTCACCCACAGCTGCTACTTGTGTAACTCCCCTACCGGAAGTATAAATTGTTAACTCATCCGTTTGATCGGAAATAGCTTTCACTTCACTTTTATTCGCTGACCAGAGTAACCCAATTTCCCATTCAAATCCGCTAGCAGTTGAAACCGGCGTAAGATTTAAAGAAACTTCATGACCATTATTCGTCATCTCACCTATGTTAACAGCCGTTTGGCTATAACCAGATGCCCTTGACAAGTCTGCAAGTACAATTTGTTCTGAGTGATTGGAATTATAATAGGTATATGATAAACTACCTCTCCCTTTCCAAAAGGTGACATCAGCACCGGCCTCAAACGTGGCAGTTAATTCTGGCTTTAGGTTGCTATTTCCAATCAATCCACCTCTGCTAATAGCTGTTTGACCATTAAAAGGAGTTAATATTTCATAAATACCTTCATAATTAATCAAACTCGGGTTAATATTAAAAGTGCTCGATAACAAGTACAGACCGGCATCCTTACCAGTGGTTCCATAACTTGCTCTCGCTTTTAAGAAGTTAACAGGACTATCCGGTGACCAGCCCAGGAAGTCACTGACAATCACAGAAGTTCCAAGTGCCCAATAGAGAAATGACTGGTTGTCAACTGGAAGTGTAGAAGACCAGTCGTTTCTTACGGACCCTTCTACAAAGACCTTTTCGTTCCAGTTATAGCTTGCGTTGCCAAAAAGACCAATGATTCTGTAGTCTGAATGATTTTGTATCACAGCAGCGGTTTGCACAGAATTCGCCAAATTATATACTCCAGGAATTACTAAACCTCCTCTTGTTTCTCCATAAAGCTGCTTTTGCGTTACGTTAAAAACGTTGACACCTGCTATTGCGGTTATAGAAGAGGTCGAACCAATATCTGTCGTATAATCAGCTGTTGTAGTCCAGTCAAAGAGTGTCTTATTTCTCAGCAACTCATTGTGTGCCCCGGCATTACCGTCACGACTTCGAGGACCATCCAAAACAAGGTTATCCAGCCACACGTAATGATCTTCATACTGGTAAAAAGGAACAGACTCTATTCTGTTTAACGTCGTGTAGTTAAGTCCAATTTTAGTCCGCAAAGTCAATTTTTCAATAGGCTTCCAATCTATTGAAGCACTACCCAACCAGTTGCTCCTTTTGCCATTGTTCGTGAATTCATTTAGAATAAAATATGGATTGTGTGCGTATGAACCATACCAACCTTCAAAACTATGAAAAGGATTATTGTAATCCCGGACTTGACGATAATCTATCGTATTTGGTGCCTGAATCGCTGTTGCATAAGGGTTTTGTCCTTCAAAAGCCCTTGATCCTTCATGAGCGGTATTCATATTAACATCGGCATAAGAAAAACTTACCCTTGAGCCAACTTTATTTGATAATTTTGCAGTAACATTAAATCCAATATTATGCCTTTCATAATCCGTATTATGCAAAATTCCTTGTTGGAACGTATTTGAATAGCTCAGCCTGTAGGTATACTGATCATTACCTCCGGAAAGACCAAGGGAATTGTTATTGGTCCAACCTGATCTAAAAAAATTCTGCAGCTGATCTGGAACTACCTCATAAGGTCTGGAAAGATACTCAAGATTTCCAACTCCATCAACATCGATTGGACTAGTCCACGGCCTCACAATTCCATCAAATTTAGGACCCCAAGCCCAGTTCTCACCAGAATCAAAGTCTTTAGAACCATCAGGATTAATAATGCCCTGACCATATTGATCTTGTCTCTCTAAAAGTACATAAGCTTGATCAACAGAAAAAGTTGAATTGATAGTAACTTTTAACTTTCCTCTAGACCCACTTTTGGTTGTAATTAATATTACACCAGAAGCACCCCTTGAACCATAAAGTGAAGTTGCAGACGGACCTTTTAGAATGGTTACTGATTCTACATTTTGTGGATCTAGATCACTAAAAGCATTTCCATAATCAGTGTAACCTCCCTCGCCCTCATCTTCACCTCCTATGGAGTTGGCATTATCAACTGGCACTCCATCAATTACGATCAAGGCATTGTTATTACCTGTCAATGAAGCCTCACTCCTCAAGACAATCCTGGTAGAGGCACCCACAGATCCCCCGTTTGTGGTTAGTTTAACACCGGCAACTTTACCTCTTAAAGCTTCCAGAGTATTCTTTTGAGGGCTTGAAAGAATTTCATCAGATTTTACAGTTTGGTTGGCGTATGTCACACTCCGTGCATTACGCGTTGTACCAACTGCTGTAACAACAATTTCAGTCAGTTGCCTAATATCGGCGGTCATCACCATATCAATAATCGACTGATTACCTATCTCAACTTCTTCTGTTGCAAGGCCAATAAATGAAAACACAAGTATGCCTCCATCATCAGGAACCCCTACCTGATATTTACCGTCAATATCGGTAACTGTACCAACAGAAGTTCCTTTCACAATTACGTTTACTCCAGGGACCGGAGTACCGTCGTCTTCACCAGTGACTGATCCGGTCACTGTTTTTTGTGCCATAAGTTGCCCCACAAAGGCAATCATAAACACCATACTTAACAGTAAAATCCTCTTCATATTACTATAAGTTAAAGGTTAGAAATATTCGCAACTATGTGATTGGGTATTATAAATGTAAAAGGAAAATTAAAGTAAAGGAAACAGAATTGTACTTTTTTAACTAAAAGTTAATTTTTATACCTTAAAATATGAAATTAACAATAAAATATATATAAATGCGTAATTTGTTAATTTGCTAGCCTATTTATTCGTTTTTGTTAATTTTGCCATGTTTTAAATGAGTAAATTATAATAGGTGTAAATTAATTTGATAGACTATAGGAGCGAATTGGAAAAATTGAATATGATTATTCTCAGATGTTAAATAATATGAATAAATGGAGACGTTTTATTTAATTGGAAACTTCAAATTCAATTCTTCTGTTTAATACATCAGCATTATCATCTTCTGCCGTGGCAATAGGCTGCGACTCTCCATATCCAATAAATGTTAGGTTATCTGGGTCTATTTGGCAATTTATCAGGTAATCATATACAGCTTTTGCCCTCTTTTCAGAAAGAATTAAATTATATTCTTTTGTACCTTCGTCATCGGTATGTCCGGATATTTTAATTTTAGTTTCAGGATTGCGAGTTAGAAACCTTACGACTCTATCCAATTCAGTTTTTGAGTCAAGTGACAATGAAGCGCTATTAAATTCAAAAAAAACATTATTTAACCGTACTGAACTCCCTTTTTTGATGGGCTTTAAAAAAATGTCTTTTGTTATGGAAAACAAGCTATCAGGATTTATTTCAAATGATAGACTTTCGAATAAATATCCCTCACGATCTACGTACAAAGCAATTTTACTTTCTTCATTAAGTATAGAATAATATTCACCGGTTACCGGATCAGAAGTGAAAACGGCTATTTGCTTGTCGAGCTTAAGGTCATATAACTCTATAGCAGCTTTAAGAGGCTCCTTTGTCTCAATATCATAAATATTTCCGGTAAGGTAAATACTTCTTTGCTCTAAAATTCCCTTTGAAGGGAATTCAAAACCGTACAATATACTTTGGTTTTGATTATCCGGTCCTTTTGTTTCATTCGAATAATATCCATTTTTTCCATTTGTAGATACAAATAGGGAAACCTGGTCTTCATGTGTATTTACCGGATAACCCAAATTACTTGGATCCATCCAAGTACCATCCCTCCTTTCGCTTTTGTATATATCGTATCCTCCAAATCCCGGACGTCCATTGGATGCGAAAAATAAAGAGACTCCATTTACATGAATAAATGGCGAAACTTCATCTTCTTTTGTATTTATTACATGACCAAGGTTTATGGCTTTTTCCCAATTATTCTCATGGTTTTTATACGTCATCCATATATCTCTTTTTCCAAATCCTCCTCCTCTGTCAGATACAAAGAATAGTTTTCTTCCATCAGCTGATAATGCAGGTTGTGATTCCCAGGACCTTGAATTAATATTTCTCCCAAGGTTTTTAGGCTCGCTCCATTCATTTCCAGTTTTGAAAGTAATATACAAATCACATCCTCCAACGCTTTGCCTACCTTCACAGTTTGTAAAAATCAATGTCCTTCCATCTGCAGTAATGGTACAAGTTCCTTCGTTGAATTGGGAGTTGATATTTGGAGATATTGAAATAGGTTTTGTCCAATTTCCATTTTCATCCTTCTCACTAATCACTATATTTTCATCGTCATGAAATGAAACTCCATCTCTTGTTGTATATATGATGCTGTTTTCATCCGCAGTCAATACCGGAAAATATTGCAATGGGAATGAATTTAGTATTGCGGGAAGTGGTTTTGGATGGATATCCAATGGATTTTTCATGTTTTCAATTGCAAAAAATATATTTTCCTCAAGAACGATTACATCTTTTTTAATACGATCATGATCTATCCCAAAGCTTTTTAGCTTCGTCAACATTTCTTCAGCCAGCTTATATTTTCCCTGATTGAAATAAAGCTTTCCCAATGAATAGTAGACATTTTTATATTTGGCATTCTTTGAATCAATCCTGATAATTTGTTCTAAATGAAACTGTTGAGCTTTCATTTCTCGCATCAGCTCATAAGAAAAAGCAAGCCTCAAATGAGCTTCAATGAAATTATTGTCCTTTTGTACTGCTGATGTTAATTTCTCAATCGCTTCAGGAAATTTCCTTTGCTGCATTAACCTCTGGCTCTCTTCATACAGCTTTATTGCTTTTTTAGAATTGGTAGAGTAGTTGGTTTGAGCATAAGATGAAAAAAAGAAAAAAGATATTAAGCCGAAAAATATAGTAGCCTTCATTGATATTCTGATTTTGTACTACTTCAAATTAAATGATTTATAACTAATTGTACGATTGATTAATGACTTAAGATGCAATGTCGTTTAGTTAAGAGTTTTCTGTTTTGCATCAACCTTCACCCTCTCCAGAGGGATGATTGGTGCTTAACTAAACAACATTAATTTAAGATGTATTGTTTTCCCATTCAAATGAGAACATACTAAATCATGGAATATCCATAAACTTATGCACTTGCAATGATATTTGCCAACGAGGATTGTCCTTTACATATTCTATAAGCTGTGGCAGTATTTTTTTTGATTTCGACCATTCCGGTTGCAAAAAGAGCTTGCATTCCGGGGTCACCTTTTCCGCCATTTTTTCTGCCCATAAGTAATCACTTTTATTGTAAACAATCACCTTTAATTCATCCGCACGATCAAATGTCGCCGGCATTGGTTTCTTAAATTTCTTTGGTGAAAGGCAAATCCAATCCCAAAATCCCGATAATTGATAAGCCCCCGAAGTTTCCAAATGGGTTTGAAACCCATTATCTTTCAAGTTTTGCGTAAGCAATTCAAGATTGTGCATCAAAGGCTCGCCCCCGGTAATCACAGCAATCTGTGATTTTGATTTATCTGCATTATCAATAATACTGCTAATTTCCACCCTTGGATGAGCTCTTTCATCCCAGGAATCTTTTACATCGCACCAGGGGCAGCCAACATCACAACCAGCCAATCTGATAAAATAAGCAGCTTTTCCTGTATGAAAACCCTCACCTTGGATAGTGTAGAAAGATTCCATCAATGGTAGCTCTGTAGTTTGCGATATTTCTGCTGTTTGATCCAAGTTATTTATCTTAGTATAACATTTAATTGATTGAATAATTTTTGTGCATTATGTTGAATAACATTGTGATATAGGTATTAAAAGTTTACCGAAGAAAATAAAGGTTCAAAATGTAAATGGAACCTTGACAATTGAATCATTATTTATTGGTTATCCATAATTTATTAAATAAATTTTTTCAACATGCTCATTTAAAATATTTAGCGCAGGCTTTGTTGACAAAGAATTTATCCAAAATTTCTCCTCTTTAGTTTCGGCATTATCTTTATACTGAAGAATCAACACATCCACAGGACTATTTGAATTATCAAGTTGAAAATCATTTTTTAAATGACCTTTTTTATCAGTTTTGGAATTTATTTCAACTGCTCTCATCGCATTGTCCTTTATACAAAGATAACAAAATCAATTTGCAAAGTGCTGATTTCCATAATGCCATCTAAGATGTATTACTTATAAATAGTTTTTTCGGCAGCAAGAAGCGTATTCATTAATAATGAGGCTCTTGTCATAGGTCCTACGCCTCCGGGTACAGGGGTGTAATAGCTGCATTTTGATTCTACTTCATCAAAGTTGACGTCCCCCTTCAATGCAAAACCACTCTTTTTGGATTCGTCTGCAACTCTGGTAATTCCAACATCAAAAACCACAGCGCCCTCTTTTACCATATCACCAGTTAAAAACCCCGGAATACCTAAGGCAGCAATTATAATATCTGCCTGCAAGGTCATTGCTTTTATATCCTTTGTACGGCTATGACAAAGTGTGACAGTACAGTTGCCGGGGGATGCTTTTCTGGAAAGCAATATACTCATCGGAGTTCCGACAATGTCACTCCTTCCAATAATCACGCAGTGTTTCCCTGAGGTTTCGATATTGTATCTTTCAATCAATTGGAGAATACCATATGGCGTGGCAGAAATATATGATGGCAAACTTTTGGCCATCCGGCCAACGTTTACCGGATGAAATCCATCTACATCTTTTTCAGGTTTTATTCGATCCGTAACTTTCTGAACAGATATATGATCCGGTATGGGTAATTGCACAATTAATCCGTCAATATCGGGATCGTTATTAATTTCCTCAACAGCATTCAACAACTCCTCTTCTGAGACTGAATTTTCAAATCGCTTTAAGGTAGATTTAAAACCAACCTGCTCGCAATCTTTTACTTTATTTCTCACATAGGCTTCACTGGCTCCATCGTTACCTACAAGTATTGCAGCAAGGTGTGGTATTTTCCCTCCTTGCTCTTTGATTGATTTTACTTTTTCAGCGATTTCTATTCTGATATCTGAGGATGTCTTTTTTCCATCAAGAATTGTAGCCATACTATGAATTTATTTATAATGAGAAGATAAATGATTCGAAAAATATTGAGTTATGTAAAAAATAGTTGGAAGACCGAAGCAACTTCTGTCTTCGGGCTTCATCAATCCAGTTTCAAAACTGCCATAAATGCTTCCTGTGGAATCTCAACATTCCCGACATTTCGCATACGTTTCTTGCCCCTTTTCTGCTTTTCCAAAAGCTTTCTTTTTCTGGTGATATCTCCACCGTAGCATTTCGCCAACACATTTTTTCGCATTGCCTTTACACTTTCCCTGGCAATAACCTTCGTCCCGATTGATGCCTGAATGGCAATTTCAAACATTTGTCTGGGGATTAACTTCCTTAGTTTTTCACATAGTCGTTTTCCCCAATCATAAGCTTTATCTCTATGAACAATCGCTGACAACGCATCTACTTTATCACCATTGAGCATGATGTCTAGTTTGACCATAGAAGATGTTTGGTAACCGATCAATTCATAATCCAGCGATGCATAACCGCGAGAAATAGTTTTTAAGCGATCATAAAAGTCAAATACAATTTCCGCTAAAGGGAGTTCAAAAGTCAATTCGACCCGATCGCTTGTTAAATAAACCTGGTTTTTGATCAGACCTCGTTTGTCAATGCAAAGTGCGATAATGGGCCCGATATAATCCGACTTGGAAATAATCTGCGCCCTGATAAATGGTTCTTCAATATGCGAAATTGTATTTGGTTCTGGCATTTCAGAAGGAGCATTAACCTCCATAAAAGTCCCATCAGTTTTCACTGCCCGGAATTCAACGGATGGCACGGTGGTAATAACGGTCATGTTAAATTCCCGCTCCAGTCGTTCCTGCACAATTTCCATATGCAACATGCCAAGAAATCCACATCTGAATCCAAATCCTAACGCCGCTGAAGTTTCCGGCTCCCAGACTAGGGATGCATCGTTAAGCTGAAGTTTTTCCATGGAACTGCGAAGTTCTTCGTACTCGCTGGTTTCTACAGGATATATTCCTGCAAATACCATTGGTTTTACATTCTCAAATCCTTTAACGGTACTACCACAAGGACGATCCACGTGCGTTATGGTATCTCCTACTTTAACTTCCTTGGCAACTTTAATTCCAGAAATCAGATAACCCACATTTCCTGTGCCAATTTTATCTACCGGTAATTGCTCAAGTTTTAAAATACCAACTTCATCCGCATCATAAACCTTATCGGTATTTATAAATTTTACCTTATCTCCCTTTTTTATTTCCCCATTGAATACCCTGAATATAACTTCGATCCCCCGGTAAGAATTAAAAACGGAATCAAATATCATAGCCTGCAGCGGTTCGTTGGGGTCTCCTTTTGGCGACGGGATCCTGTGCACAATTGCATTTAAAATGTCATCGATACCCAGGCCTTCTTTTGCGGAAGCATAAATCACATCCTCACCATCAACTCCCAACAGATCAACAATCTGGTCCTTAACCTCTTCAGGTTTGGCGCCAGGTAAGTCGATTTTATTTATTACCGGAATGATTTCAAGATCATGTTCCATTGCCAAATATAAATTGGAAATCGTTTGTGCCTCAATTCCCTGCGAAGCATCGACAATCAACAATGCACCTTCACAAGCTGCAATTGACCTGGAAACCTCATAGGAGAAATCGACATGACCTGGTGTATCAATCAAGTTTAGTATATAGTCTTCATCATTATAATGGTAATTCATCTGAATCGCATGACTTTTTATCGTGATACCTCTCTCACGTTCAAGGTCCATATCATCCAGTAATTGCTCTTGCATTTCTCTTTCAGTTACAGTTCCTGTAGCTTCGAGCAACCGATCGGCCAGGGTGCTCTTACCATGGTCGATGTGTGCTATTATGCAGAAATTCCTTATTTTTTCCATACCCACAAAACAAAACGCAAAAGTAGGTAATTAACCCGAATAATTTGGAGAATTATTATTGAAACATTCAACACAATGAATTTACCATGTTATTTGAAATAAAATACGCACTGACTTTACAGACAGGCTCTATTTATATTGAGATACCTTCAATTGCTACAGTAGGATCTTAGTTAACCAACTGATTACAAGAATGGAAGTGTAGCCCAACCATTTTAAATCTCTCTTCTCAATGAAAAAGATTTTGATATATACTTTCCATTTCTTGATACAGTCAGGTTTATTTTCTTTCCATTTTTAAGGTTGAGGTTTGTATATATTTTTGTTAAGGTGAGCTTTCTGGCAGGAATATTATTTAAGGATACAATCAGGTCTCCAGTTTCAAACCCTACTCCGGAAGCAGCAGATTTTTCCCTGATATGATGTATTACAAATTGATTCAGGTTTTCCCCTTCTGCTAAAAATTCCAGGCCACTCATATTGTATTCAAAGGGATACTTAAATGTGGCGTTGGATTTGAGGTACATTTTACCTTTAAAAAAATCAAATATCACTGTATACTTTTTAAGTAGCTCTCCACCAATTGATCCATTTTTTTGATAAATACTTTCCACTTTCCCCTGGTCCGGAAAAGACACAATTACATCTACCAGTCTTTTCTTTCCAAATTGAAGTCCTTCGATTCTGCCAAGGCGACCATTAATTTCGCCAGTCAATCCCCTTCCCAATTTTGTTTCAATATTTACTTTTGGGATAGTGATTTTTTCATGCGAATTGGAGTTTAATATTAATGCATGACTGGCACCGGTATCTACCATTAGCCTGACTGATACACTATCTGTGGAATTTAATTGCAAAGGTAAATTCACATATGGTTTTGTTTCATAAATATCCAGATCGATTACATCATATTTTTTATTAGCTTTAAAATTTGCATGTTGATAAAGGACAATTTTTTGGTTGAGATAGTCAATTTTTATCACAAATCGACTAAATAATTCATAGCCAATTATTCCGTGTATCTTTGTACCCAAGTGTTTTTCCAGGTTTAGAAAATCTCGTTCAAGTACCAAAATGGAAATTTCAGAACTTTTAATTCCTGGCATTGAAAGCGATACATTCCCGGCAACCAGCGCAGTTACGGAAGTGGTATCTCCAATCCCAAAAAGTTCAATCTTTCGTTGGTATTTAATCCCCAGAGCATCCATAAATTCCTTATCTAACAGTATTGTAGACCGAGCTCCAGTGTCAAGTATGAACTTTAATGGATATTTTTCATTGAAAGTTATTGGTAAAATGATGAGGTTGTTGTGCAACTCAAACGGGACAGTGACTCGTTTTTGATCTTTTTCAAAATAAAATCCCAGATTTTGCCCGTTTATCCTGGAGTCGATGAATAAAAGAGGAAACAAAAGAATAAAATATGACAACACTCTTTGCCTCATCAAAAGTAACATCACAACATTTTTAGGTTGCATATTATTAAACATATTATCTTCAGCAAGATAACCAATTGATCTGAATGTAA
>SMVB01389632.1_pt1 | contig 19708 bp, 18 predicted proteins | sample 2456461 | NCBI WGS metagenome assembly SMVB01 (sample SAMN11095934, study PRJNA526329) | marine sediment metagenome | biome: Marine sediment; feature: Surficial sediment; material: Deep marine sediment; isolation source: Hadal surficial sediment | place: Pacific Ocean | collected 2014-05 | depth...
CAGGCGAATCCGCTGGCGAAACGACGGCTTCTATCGAAATCGACGAGTTCATGAAAGTCGAGTTGAAGGTCGCGAAAATCGTTGCGGCCGAAGCGGTAAAGGGCGCCGACAAACTTCTCAAGCTCACTCTCGATGTCGGCGACCACCAACGTCATGTTTTTTCCGGCATCAAAGCAGCCTATGACCCGGCAAGCCTGGTAGGGCGACTGACGGTGGTCGTCGCCAACCTCGCGCCACGCAAGATGCGTTTCGGAGTCTCTGAGGGCATGGTGCTGGCAGCCGGTCCGGGCGGAAGCGACATTTTTCTCATCAGCCCCGACGAAGGTGCCGAGCCGGGCATGATCGTTCGTTAGGTTGACGGACGATAGACCGTGACCGATCTCGCCCTCATTCTGATTGGGTCGTTGTTGGTCAACAATTTCGTACTCGCGCAATTCTTAGGCTTGTGTCCTTTCATGGGCGTGACCCGAGATTACGACGCTGCGCTGGCAATGGGTTTCGCGACGGCGTTTGTTCTCACCCTCTCCGCGAGCTTGAGCCACCTTGCCTACCATGGCCTGCTGGTACCGCTCGGTCTGACCTACCTCAACATCATCGTCTTCATCGTGATCATTGCCTCGGCCGTACAGTTAACCGAGCTGTTTCTACGCAGCGTCAGCCCGCTCCTGCATACCGCGCTCGGTATCTATCTGCCACTCATTACCACCAACTGCGCGGTACTGGGCGTCGCGTTGACATCGCTGGGTCAATCGCTTTCCTTCCTTGAAACTGTGGTGTTCAGTATCGGGGCAGCGGTCGGCTTTACCCTCGTATTGGTGCTGTTTGCGGCACTGCGCGAGCGTCTCGAAGGCGCATCCGTACCTCAATCGTTTCGCGGTGCACCCATAACGCTCGTGAGCGCCGGCATCATGTCACTCGCCTTCATGGGTTTTGCCGGGTTTGCGGACTAATGGACACCATAGTCACAACCGCGGCCTTGATGTCCGGATTGGCGCTTGCAGTCGGTATCGCTCTTTTCTGGGCCGATCGTCGCTTTCGTCCTGACACGGATACGCTGGTGGACGCGCTGGATGCCCTGTTACCGCAAACTCAGTGCGCTCAATGTGGATACCCGGGCTGTCGTCCCTACGCAGAGGCCATGGCGCTGGGCGAAGCCATCAACCTCTGCCCGCCCGGGGGCACAGAAACCCACAGGTCGCTCGGAAATCTCCTGGCTTCCTCGGCACGAGGCCGCGACCTGCCACCAGCAACGACCGCCACGCACAACAAGGCCGTCATCGACGAATCGCGCTGCATCGGCTGTTACCTGTGCATTGAAGCTTGTCCGGTCGACGCGATCATCGGTGCCCATCAATTCATGCACACGGTGATCGAAAACGTCTGTACCGGCTGCGAACTCTGTATCGCGCCTTGCCCTGTCGATTGTATCAGCCTTGTCGCGACCCACGAATCCGCAGCCAGGGTCCAGCAAATTTCTGCAGCACCAGAACCAGCGAAAAACGGGGCAAACGCCTGCATTCGTTGCGGGCTCTGCGAGCAACAATGCCCCGTCGATCTTCTGCCTCAAGAACTTCTCTGGCATGTGGCCGCAGGAGAGTGGGAAATGGCGCTTGACAAGGGAATGGACACCTGCATCGAGTGTGGCTTGTGCAACCCGGTCTGTCCCAGCGACATCGATCTCGTCGGCCACTTTCGAACCGCAAGAATCGTACTCCACGAACAGCGCTCGGCAGAGCTCGCGGCCACGCAGGCGAAAGAACGTTTCACCTCCCGCTCAATACGCCTCGCCCAACAGGCAGCCAGCCAAGCCGCAAGACGCGAGCAGCGATTAGACCATTCGGGCCAGCGTAAATGGTAAACCTGAAAACTCGACAGATCATGCTGGTGGTATTGGCTGCCTTGTTTCCAGGCATGATTGCGCTGAGCTATTTCTACGGCATCGAATACTGGCTGAACTTTGCGTTCGCGATAGTCATTGGAAGTTGTGTCGAAGCACTCTGTCTCAAGTTGCAAAAACGTCCGCTCACACCCGGTCTGACCGATGCCAGCACACCGGTCACCTGCCTGTTGCTCTGCTGTGCGCTCCCACCGGGAACCCCGCTGTGGATAATTGCCATCGGGGTCACGGTCGCGGTGGGACTTGCCAAACATCTGTATGGCGGGCTTGGGAACAACCTCTTCAATCCTGCCATGGTCGGTTACGCCGTCGTTCTGGTCTCCTTTCCCAAGCAGCTTGCCCTGTGGCCCATCCCTCTGGATGGCACCACGGCCGCCACCGCGTTGACGAGCTTCAAATATCGCCAGGGTGCGACGGTGGACGAGATCTGGGTCCTCGATCAGGGTTTCGGTAGTTTCGGCGGGTACGGTTGGGAGTGGATCAATCTCTGCTTCCTCATCGGTGGCGTCCTGCTGGTGGCACTCAGAATTGCCCAGTGGCGCGTCCCCGCGGCGATGCTCGCAAGCATCGCAATACTCGCGCTCATTGGCTACGACAATGGCAGTTCAGGCAGTCTCGGCTCGCCCATGTTCCACCTTTTCACAGGTAGCACCATGGTGGTCGCGTTGTTCATCGCAACCGACCCGGTGACACACCCGGTCACACATCGCGGCCAGTTGCTTTTTGGCTGCCTCGTCGGTTGCCTGACGTTCGCAATTCGAGTGTATGGCAACTACCCGGACGGCGCCGCGTTTGCCATCCTGCTGGCCAACAGCGCAACTCCTTATCTCGACAAACGCCTGGTACCGGCCCGTGGTTAAAGCGATAGGTTCATTGCTCGGTATCGCGTTGGCTTGCGCGCTGCTACTCGGGCTGACGCACCGAGCGACGACCGAGCAGATAAAACACAACCAGAACGCACATTTCTGGCAACAAGTGAACGAACTCACCGCACTCGAGGTGCCAGTCGATAAAGTCGAGTGGGATGAGAATGTCTGGCATCTGTGTAACGGTCTCGTTCTAGTTCGCGGCGAAACGCGCGGATACGGTGGTCCAATTCATCTACTGGCGGCACTACAACTCGACACGGCCCGGGAAAAAGAGGGTCAGACGACGGTGCGGGGCGTCTCCGTGACCCGTCATCAGGAAACTCCCGGCATTGCCGATTTCATCAGCCAGTCGCAACATCCATGGCTGCAACATCTCGCGGGACTCGACCCTGCCCGGATCGGCGGCGTCGAAGCGGTAACCGGCGCGACGATTACCAGCCGGGCAATATTGCGCGGCCTCGCTGCCATGACCGCTTATCCGGAGCTCGCAAGCTCGAGGTGCAGCCGTTGAGTGAACCGATAGCCGCACCTCGGACTGAGCCCGGGACGTCACCACGGATGTCGACCTTCGGCCGTGCCGCCATCACCCATAATCCAGCCTGGGTACAACTCCTCGGCTTATGCCCCTTGCTGGCAGTGAGCAACAATGTGGTCAACGCGCTGGGTTTGAGCCTGGCCAGCGCATTCGTGCTGTTTGGCTCCAATTGCACGATCAGCATGATTCGCGCCTGGATTCCTGGTTTCGCACGCCTGCCTTGTTTTGTGCTCATCATCGCAACGTTTACTACCTGCACCGTGTTGCTCCTGCAGGCTTTTGCGTTCGATCTGTATCTGCGGATCGCGCTGTTCGTTCAGATCATCGTCACGAACTGCATGATCGTCGGCCGCATCGAGGCGTTTGCGAGCAAGCAGCCACTAGCGAAGACAATCCTCGACGCCGCCGGAACGGCATGCGGATTCGCCATTGCGCTGCTGGCGTTGGGTGCGATCCGCGAGCTCATCGGACACGGTACGCTGTTCGCCGGGATGGAGTTGCTGTTCGGGCCATCAGCTGCAAGCTGGCAGCTGACTTTCAACGTCAGCGAACAAGGCCTCCTCATCGCCACCTTGCCTCCCGGGGCGTTCATCATTGCCGGACTCGCACTCGGCTTCGGCAACGCACTGCTGAAAAAATTCCGCTCGAAACAACCGTCCAACAATCGGGAACCATCTTGAACAAAACGATTCGCATCGAAATCTTCAACCGGCTGAAAGCCAACAACCCCAAACCCACCACGGAGCTCAATTACCAGACGCCTTTTGAGCTGCTCATCTCCGTGATCCTCTCCGCACAAGCGACGGACGTCAGCGTGAATAAAGCGACCCTCCCCTTATTCGCCAGGGCCAACACCCCGGCGGCAATCAAGGCGCTCGGGGTCAAGCGGCTCAAAAGTTACATACGGACAATCGGGTTGTTCAATACCAAAGCCGAGAACATCATCAAGACCTGCACCAAGCTTCTCGAAGAACACAACAGCAAAGTGCCCGAAGATCGAGCGGCTCTGGAGGCGCTGGCCGGGGTCGGTCGTAAAACCGCAAACGTGGTGCTCAATACCGCATTTGGTCATCCAACCATCGCCGTAGACACCCATATATTTCGCGTCTCGAATCGCACCCGGGTGGCGCCTGGCAAAACGGTTCGCGAAGTGGAAGACAGGTTGCTGCGGGTAGTACCGGAGGAGTTCAAACGCGACGCGCACCACTGGCTCATCCTGCACGGCCGCTACGTATGTATTGCACGCAAACCACGATGCGGGTCTTGCGTGATCGAAGACCTCTGTGAGTTCACGGGGAAGATTGAATGAGCAGGGAAGAACGCCAGGGATTTTATTTGCAAAGTTACTTTTTAAACCAGGAAAAAATGCCCGATTTCCTGGCCTCAGGCTGCAACTCCGCTGCAACCGGCGCTTCGTCTTCAACCACCACTTGCACTTCGGCTCGCGTCGGGTTTTGTGCCGCGCGATGTTCGCGGATCTTCTTCTGAATGATGAGATCTTCCTTATGCTTCGCCCGGTTGGCGGCGGTAATGTCGATGCCACAGCGAGCGCAATGGGTGGTTTCGAGCTGCATGTAACCACAGCGCGGGCACTCCTGGTGCGCGGCGGTGATGTCGCGCATCGTGCGATCACCGGCATTCTTGTCGATCTTGTATTCAGCCTGGAACTCGGCCTTTTTCGGGGTGAGGTCCTTCACCCGACATACGGCGCCTAAGCTCGCAAATTTGTCTTGAAGATCCAATGCTTCTTCTTGCTGAAGCTGGCTTTTGATGACCACGGTCCGCCCGCTGAACAACTGTTGCGCTTTCAGGTCGTCGATCCCCAGCTCTCGGGCCAGGTTCGAACGTACCGTCTCTTCGTTGGCCTGTTTGGAAACTTCGCCGCTGAAAAGTACCTGGTAGTTGCCCATCGTTACTCCACAAGCTTTCGGCCTTTTCTTGCCCCCAGGCGTAACCTGAGTGCATTCAACCGAATGAATCCCGTCGCGTCGGCTTGATGATACGCGCCCCCGTCGTCCTCAAATGTGACGACGTCCGCATCATAGAGACTGTCCTCGGGCGCTGACCGGCCTAGTACCGATACCGCACCCTTGTAGAGTTTCAGCCTAACGCGTCCGTTGACGGGTTTCTGTGACTCGTCAAGCAAAACTTGAAGCAGCTTGCGTTCCGGCGACCACCAATACCCATTGTAAATTAACTTGGCATATCGCGGCATGAGATCATCTTTCATATGCATTACTTCGCGATCGAGCGTGATGGATTCGATCGCCCGGTGAGCCTTCAGCAGGATCGTGCCTCCGGGGGTCTCGTAACAACCCCGCGCTTTCATGCCGACATAGCGGTTTTCGACAATGTCGTTGCGACCAATTCCATGCGCGCCACCGAGTTCGTTTAGACGCAGTAGCAAGGCTTCCGCAAACATCTGTTCGCCGTCGATCGCAACCGGATCACCCTTGAGGAAATCCAATTCGATTATCTCGGCTCGATCGGGTGCGGCTTCCGGCGCCACGGTCCAGCGCCACATATCCTCATCGGGCTCAACCCAGGGATCTTCCAGGCAGTCGCCTTCGTAGGAGATGTGCAGGAGGTTCGCATCCATGGAATAGGGGGATTTGTCACCGCGGGTGTAATCCACCGGGATCTGATGTTGTTCGCAGAAATCCATCAAGGCTTCCCGCGAATTCAGATCCCACTCACGCCAGGGCGCAATAACGGTGATATCCGGGTTCAACGCATAGGCACCAAGCTCGAAACGCACCTGATCATTGCCTTTACCGGTGGCGCCGTGGGAAATTGCTGTTGCGCCGGTTTCGGCGGCAATCTCTACCAATCGTCGAGCAATCAGCGGCCGGGCGATGCTGGTGCCGAGCAGGTACTCGCCTTCGTACAGCGTATTGGCGCGAAACATGGGAAATACATAATCGCGTACGAACTCACGACGCAGATCTTCGATGAAGATCTCTGTGACACCCATGGCTTGCGCCTTCGCGCGAGCAAGCTCCACCTCCTTGCCCTGACCAATGTCAGCCGTGAAGGTGATGACTTCGGCTTGATAGGTTTCCTGCAGCCAACGGCAGATGACCGAAGTATCCAGACCCCCCGAATAGGCCAATACAATCTTGCTAGCCACGAAAGCCCCCACGCCAGCGAAAAAGGGCGCAATCTTACCCCTGATTCCAAGGTCCTGTCCGACTATTTCTCAAGGCCGATTCGTGGGTGGAGGTTCAGCGTTCGGCCGTCCAGTCTCGGGCGAGGCGCACGGTGGTGCGACGGTTGCGGGCGCGCCCGGCCGGTGAATCGTTGTTTGCCACTGGATAGGATCCGCCATGATAGCGAACGATGAGCAACTCCTTACGGACCCCTTTGGAACGCAGGAAGGCGGCTACCGACTCGGCACGCCGTTTGGACAGTGACTGGTTTTTCCGCTGGGTACCGCTCGCGTCGGTATGGCCGTCCACGAAAACCCGGGTGACCTGGCTGTCTGCGAGCACATAGGCGGCAACGTTTTTCAGTATCGCCTCGGCATCGGCGTCCAACCCCGTAATACCCCTGTCGTAGCTCACCCGGGTACGCTCCATTTCCGCCCAGGAACCCGCCGATGGACCGCGGAAGCAATCGATGAAGTGCTCGTATAGTGGACGAAAGTTGACGCTGGAGATTTCCACCGCCACCGCCGTATCTGGCGCATACCAACCGGAACGCGCGAGGTGGGTATCGAACCCCTCGTATAAATTCATGAGGATCCGGGTAGCAACGGGGTCGGTTGCCCCTATTGCCCCTCCAGAGCTATGAGCTAGCTGGGTAATGACATCCGTGCTTGGAAAGTCCGCATGCCAGGGCGGAGCTACCCGGAGCACGTCCACCGGCCCCGGAGCAAAGAGATCCCGATGTCCGAGCACCTCGAACCGCAACGGCTGCCCTCTGATGCCCAGGAAACGTGCCTCGCCATAGCCACCCACCCCTTGCTCCAACACGCAGTTACCGCTGGTCGTCGAAAGCGTCCAGGTGGCGCCCACACCGTCACTGAATTCGGCCCCATGGCCCAACATCGCGACATTCAAGATAAAGAAACCAAGAAGCTGCCGCACAAACATGAAAGTCCTAATTCGTCTTTAGGGTTATCGGCCCAACTTCCGATCTCTTTACTCTGTTATGGTTCTATCGCTCCAACCGATATCGACGGCAGTTAAGGCACCTGAATGGAAATGGCAGCACGATTCCGCGGTTTTCTGCCCGTGGTCATCGATCTGGAAACCGGCGGTTTCGATCCGAACACCCATGCAATTCTAGAAATAGCGATCGTTCAAGTGTGTTTCAGTGAAGATCGACTGGTTACTGGAGCGCGCTGGCATCAACCGGTAGCACCCTACGAGGGGTCGGTGATGGATCCCGCCGCACTCAAAGTGACGGGCATCGATCCCTTTGATCCCGATCGGGGAGCGATCGATGAATCGCTGGCGCTAAAGGAGATGTTCCGCCTGGTGCGCAGTGCGGTGAAACACGAACATTGTCAGCGCGCCATACTGGTCGCCCATAACGCTTCATTCGATCAACAGTTCCTGAATCAGGCAGTGGCCCGAAACCGGGTAAAACGTAACCCGTTTCACCCTTTCAGCTTCATCGATACCGCATCGCTCGCGGCGGTTGCCTATGGGCATACGGTGCTGAGCGAAGCCTGCGCACGCGCCGGCATCGCCTTCGACGCAGAGCGTGCCCACAACGCTTTATACGATGCCGAGCGCACCGCCGAACTCTTCTGCTCGGTGGTCAACGATTGGAGTCTCCGCGGAAACCACTAGCGAACGCCAGCTTCAGGTTAGGGATTATTCCGTGGCGGTGGTGTTCTTGATCAGCGTCGCAAGCTCACCGGATTCGTGCATCTCAGTGATGATGTCGCATCCTCCGACCAACTCGCCATCCACCCATAACTGAGGAAACGTCGGCCAGTTGGCGATCCCTGGCAAGGTGGCGCGAATCTCCGGATTGCTCAGTATGTCCACGTAGGCAAATTTTTCGCCACAGTCGATGAGGCATTGCACGGTCTGTGCGGAGAATCCACATTGAGGCGCTTGCGGCGAACCCTTCATGTAGAGAATGATGTGATTACTCGCTATCTGTTCGTTGATGGTAGCGACAACTTCTTCGCTCATGACAGCACTCCACTTTACCTGGGCTCGGTTAAGGGCGAGCATTGTACCCTCTAGCCGGCTGACGGGCATAGACGCAATGCCTATATTACTAGAACCGTCAATACGACAAGCTCGCAGGCACCCGAAGCCCGATTACTTGCGAAGGTTTACAGCACCATGACCGATGTCGAAAAAACGGAATTTGATACGGTAATAGATCGCCGCGGCACCTTCGCGAGCAAATGGGAAAAGTACCGCGGACGTGACATTCTGCCGTTCTGGGTGGCGGATATGGACTTTTCCGCTCCCGGGTTCATTCTTGAGGCCGTTCAGGCGCGCCTGGAACATGGAATCCTGGGCTACACCGAAACTCCCCACGACCTCGTCACCACCTTTCAGACCTGGCTGCAACGGCGCCACGGGTGGCGCGTTGAAGAGCAATGGCTCGTCTGGCTTCCCGGCGTTGTCCCCGGGCTCAACCTGACGGCAAAGGCGGTCGCCTCGCCGGGTGGTTCCATACTCATTCCCACACCGGTCTATCACCCGTTTCTGCAGGTAGCGGGTCACGTCGATCAGGCGTCCATCAAGGTACGGCTTGCCCGCTCGGACGTTCGCTGGGAGATGGACTTTGACGCGCTCGGTGAAGCCTGTGATCGCAACACCCGACTCTTTCTGTTGAGCAATCCGCAAAATCCCACCGGACGGGTTTATACGCTGGCGGAACTGACCGCGCTCGCCGACTTCTGCCTTCGGCACGATCTCTATCTGTGCTCCGATGAGATTCACTGCGATCTGGTGCTCGACGAAAATGCCCGCCACATTCCCATCGCCAGCCTCGACCCGGAAATAGCCGAGCGCACAATCAGCCTGTTCGCCGCCAACAAAACCTACAACATTCCCGGCCTCGGTTGTGCCGTTGCAGTCATTCCCAATGCGAAGCTGCGTGCCAATTTTCTGCGCGCCAGAGCGGGGCTGGTACACGGCATTGGCCCACTTGCCTTTGCTGCCTGTACAGCGGCGTTTGCGGATACCAGTCAGTGGCTCCCGACATTGCTCGAATACCTGCGCGGCAACCTCCGGCGATTGCAGTCGTTAATCGGTAACCGGATGACACCGGTAGAAGCCACCTTCCTTGCCTGGATCGATCTGCGCGATCTCGGCATCGACCATCCCGGTACTTATCTCGAAGGTTACGGGCTGGGTCTTTCCGATGGGGCGCCGTTTGGTGGCCCGGGCTTCGTTCGTTTCAACTTCGGCTGTCCAAGGACTCTATTGGATCGTGGCATACAACGTTTTGAAAATGCGCTGTGCGCTCGACCTGAACAGGGAAGCTGAACCAGCCGTGGGGATTGAACTCCTAATTCCTCTGCAGTAGGATTCGCAATTCTCGCAGGCAGCCTATCGCTGCCTGTTGTTGTTTTGGCAGTCAAAACGAAAGTGTTGGGCGCTCGATGACGCACTTGATGGAAACCTATAAAAGGCTACCTGTCGCCTTCGTGCAGGGTGAAGGCATTTACCTGCAAGACGCCAACGGTAAACGCTACATCGACGCGCTGACTGGTCTGGCCGTCTGCGGCCTCGGTCACGCACATCCACGGATTGCCAAGGCGATCAGCAAGCAGGCGTCGAGCGTGCTGCATACCTCCAACCTTTACGAAATTCCGCTGCAGGCAAAGCTCGCAGATCGCCTCTGCGCGGTGTCAGGGATGGATGCCGTGTTCTTCGGCAACTCCGGTGCTGAAGCCAACGAAGCTGCAATCAAAATAGCGCGTCTTCATGGACACAAACAACACATCGCCCGGCCGACAATCATCGTTATGGACGGCAGCTTTCATGGCCGAACCATGGCCACCCTGACCGCAACGGGCAACCGTAAGGTCCATGCGGGATTCGAGCCCCTGCTCAACGGATTCGTGCGGGCGCCGTTCAACGACATCGAAGCGGTTCGTCAGATCGCCCGGAACAATAACGAGGTGGTCGCGGTGCTGACAGAGCCGCTCCTGGGCGAGGGGGGTATCGTTATTCCCGACGATAGCTACCTGGCCGAACTGCGCGAATTGTGTGACTCCAAGAACTGGTTGCTCCTGCTTGACGAGGTTCAGACCGGAAACGGCCGCACCGGTAAGTTTTTTGCGTACCAGCACACCAATATCTTTCCCGACGTGGTGACAACGGCAAAAGGACTCGCTAACGGTGTGCCCATCGGGGCGTGCCTTGCCCGCGGAACCGCCGCAACCATCTTTCAGCCCGGCAATCACGGTTCCACCTTCGGCGGCAACCCGCTCGCGTGTGCGGCTGCCCTTGCCGTGCTGGACACCTTGGAAGACGATGCCCTGCTGGACCGTGCCGCGGTGCTGGGTACTCGGATGCTCGCAGGATTCGGCGCAAGCCTGAAAGGCAACAACCGCGTTGTCGAGATACGGGGCAAAGGGCTGATGATCGCGATCGAACTCAATGAACCCTGTACGGAGCTCGTAAATCGCGGGCTCGACGCTGGAATTCTCATCAATGTCACTCAGGACAACATCGTGCGGCTGTTGCCGCCTTTGACCCTGGCTGATGACGAGGCCGACGAGATTGTCCGTTTGGTCAGCAAGCTCATCAACGACTAGCCTGGATTATTCATGAACAAGCGTAGCGAGGTTGGGTCGAGGGCAATTCGCAAGCGAATTGCTAAGCAGTTTGCGAAGCAAACTGCCAGAGTAGTAAAAACACAGGGTGCTCGGCGGTTTGCGAAGCAAACGAGGGATATCGACGCAAACGCCTGGCCGGAATCCAGCAGCTTGTTTTTCGACACGCTGCTAATCCAATCAACTTACGGCTACCCTCATGGCTAAACGTGATTTTTTATCCCTTCTCGATTTTACTCCGGAAGAGCTGAGCCAGTTGGTCGAACGCGCTCGCGTACTCAAACAGAATTTTCGCGGCGACTCGATTGATCGGCCACTCAACGGGCGCACGGCCGCCATGCTCTTCCAGTTGAACTCCACCCGCACTCGTGTCGCATTCGAAGCCGGCATGAGCCAGCTCGGTGGCCATGCCATATCGCTCAACTCCGAAGATACCCAGTTGGGCCGCGGCGAGCCCATCTCCGACATGGCGAAGGTACTCTCTGAGATGGTGGACATCGTGATCGTGCGAACGATCAAACATACCGACGTCATTGAATTCGCACAGGCGGCCAGTATTCCGGTGATCAACGCAATGACATCGCTTTTCCACCCTTGTCAGCTTCTGGCGGACGTACAGACCTTCGAAGAGCTACGCGGCCCCATCCAGGGCAAAACGGTTGCGTTCATTGGAGACGGTTACAACATGTGCCATTCCTATATCAACGCAGCAAAGCAGTGGGGGTTCAACTTGAAGATCGCGAGCCCCGAAGGTTATCGGCCCGATCCGCAAATCCTGGCGTCTACAAACAACGTTACTCTGGTCGAAACTGCTGAGGAGGCAGCCGCGAACGCCGACCTCCTGGTTACGGATGTCTGGTCGTCCATGGGCCACGAAGGACAAGAAATGGACCGCCGTATGACCTTCGCGAACTTCCAGGTCGATGAAGCGCTTCTCGATCACGCCAAGAAAGACACGATTTTCATGCACTGCCTTCCCGCCAAACGAGGCGAAGAGGTGAACGACACTGTGCTCGACGACCCGCGTTGCGCGGTGTGGCAGGAGGCGGGTAACAGATTACACAGCCAGAAAGCACTGCTGGAATTCTTGTTAGCCCGGTAGGTCGGTCTCAGATGCGAAATTCGGCCAGCGGCAGCGGTTTTTCAATCCGGAAACCCTGAGCATAGTCCACGCCAATTTCTTTCAGGCTCTCTAATACTTCGTCACTCTCGACATACTCGGCAATGGTCTTTTTCCCCATATAGTGACCAATCTCGTTGATCGAGCGAACAATCGCGTAGTCTCCGGGATTGTTGGCGATGTCCTTGACGAAAACACCATCGATCTTCACATAATCCACCGGAAGGTTGCGAAGGTATGAGTACGATGACAAGCCCGTACCGAAGTCATCCAAAGAAAACTGACAGCCGATGATCCTCATGCGATTCATGAAGTCCACCGCGTTATCAAGGTTGGCAATGGCTGCGGTTTCGGTAATTTCGAAGCAGACTTTGCCGGTGGGTGCCTGGGAGTTTGCGAACTGCTCCAGAACGAAATCAGGGAAGGTCGAGTCGTTTACCGAATGTCCGGAGACATTGATCGAGAAACCGCCAAAGCGGTCCAGCTCGCTTCTGTGTTCAGCCATCCATGCGAGCACGCGTTCGATCACCCAACGGTCGATGATCGTCATTCGGTTATACGTTTCCGCCGCATTGATGAATTCCGCGGGCGGCATCAGGTCGCCGAGTTCATCAATCATGGTGAGTAATATCTCATAGTGACCGTCACTCGGGTTGGCTATTTTGTCACCGGTGTCGATGGGTGCAATGCGCTGGCAGTTCAGAATCAGACGATCTTCGTCGAGCGCTTTATCGAGTTCGGCAACCCATTCCATGACCCCGTGTCGGCGCATCATCGCGGTGTCACCAAGCTCATATTCCTGCACGCGGTTACGTCCCGCATCTTTGGCCGTGTAACACGCCTCGTCAGCGAACTGCATGGCGTTGTCTACGTTTTCGGTAGTCTGATCCAGAAACACCAAGCCCATGCTCGCGGACATCGTATACATCCGCCCGTCCCAATCGAAGCGCAGTTCACGAATTGCTTTGAGAACGTCTTCGGCCAAATCCCGGGCTTCGCTGGTCTGCACTTCTTTCACCAACACGCCGAACTCGTCACCGCCAAGGCGTGCGACGTGGGCATTCTTGTCTTCCAGTTTCTTCGACAGCGTATCGGCCACGACCTTCAGTAATTCATCACCCGCGGTGTGACCGCTGGTATTGTTGACGATCTTGAACTGATCCAGGTCCAGATACAGAAGCGCATGCTGGATCTCGTTGGATTTCACCTCCCGGATTGCGTTGTCCACGCAGCGTTCGAACTCCTTGCGGTTCAACAGCCCGGTGAGATCATCGTGACTTGCTTGATGGGCAAGCTGGTTGTGCATGTTCTCGAGCATGCGTTGTGACGCGCGCTCCATGAGCGGCAGGTCGTAATCGTCGAGCAGGGTAATTTGACCTTCGTGCAACCCGTCGGCCATATCCTGCAATGAGAGCTCGCGCGTCTTGATACCTTTGCGGTTGACGAGCACGAACAAGGCGTTGTCGTCACCTATGTAGGCAACCGTTAGAATGAGTGGCCGACCGTCGCGGTCGCTCGCTGCAAGCCATTCACCGATCTGCATGCGACGGGCTCGCTCGACGGCGTTCGACCAGCTCTTCCGTACATCCTCATCCTCGCTGTCGATAGCCGGGTCGGTTTCCGGCAGCAACCCTTCGAGACCTAACGCGCCGGGTACATCGCTCAGCTCGACCAGAGTCGAGGTAATCGCCGCTTTCTTACCGGTGGTATCGCCGACGAGCGCAGAAGATAGACTCATAATGAGCGGCGTGCGTTTGCTGGGATCGAAGGAGATATTGTTAAGACCCTCTACGACTCGTTTCAGCAGCTTATCGGGGTCAACGAACGAATCGCTATCGGGCCCGATCTCCCCGCTCAATTGACCCCAGACCTGATCTACGGTCGACAGTTGGTCCTGCCACTCATTGCTGTCAACGCCACGACGCAGATGAGTGTGCACCATGAGGTTGCGCCACCCCGGATTAAGCAGTTGTAAAAGCAGATCTGGAACTTCTTTGCCACCGAGTCGACCTTCCATTTCTTCGAGCACAGCTTGTCTGGCGCGTGCCAGTTTCTGCTGACCTTCGCTGGTACGAACGGTACGCTCGACATTGCCACGATAGGTGCGTGTCTGCTTGTCGATCAACGGGTTGAGTTCACCGACCACCTCCGAGAAAATCCCAGGGTTGTCGTCGTACTCGTGAATGACCTTCTGCAGCAGTTCATCCACCCGCTGGCCAACATCCCGATCGATACCTTCGCGCGCATCGCGGGCATTCCCCAAACGCGCTAACTGGTTCAGCATCTGCACCGCACTGTGTGGGCGTTCAGGTGTGTGGCGCAGGAACCCGGGGTCGCGGGCGGCCAGTTTGTTCAAGGTAATTTCCAGACGCTGAATCCATTCGCGAATACCTTCGGTGAGGAAGCTGTCTTCCTGGATGGAATCCACGAGATTTTCCATCACATCGAGGGTGTCGTAATCTTCTTCGGTGAAGGCTTTCCGGTCGCCGTATCGCTCCTGCAGTATTTCAATTAATCGTGGCTTCAGGCGGCGACCGGACAACGGGGCGTCGCCGAGTTCCTGTTCGATCTGCAAGATCGCTTCCAGAATATCGCTTCCCTTAAACGTCTCGCCAACTCCAGCATCGGGTGCCGCGAGCATCTTGTCTCGGCTTTGACCGAGCATCTGCTGAGTTCGCCGTTTCAAGCCCAATATGGTGCGAGCCGTGCCATAAAGTTCATGGGCGCCGGCAACGGGTTCGCTGAATGGATTCTGATCTACTCGCGCATGGGTCGTGATGCCGTCCGCCGCCATGGCGGCTTCACGCACGGAGCTCTCCATCTCCTGATAAGCCTCGGGTTCGACCCGTACGCCTGAAGGTGTGCGGCGTATGGTGGTGCGCATCAACGATTCTCTGAGCTCCTCGACAGACGGGAACACGTTGCTTTCTCGCAACATCTGATCCAACGCGCTGTACAGGCTGGCTAACATTGGAGTCAACACGCTTTCGAAACAGAGATAGATGTCTTGTTTGACCTGTCTACGGAAGTCGAACTCCTTCAACGCGTCGTCGAACGACCAGGAGATCACCGCCGGGCCAACCGGCACCACATCTTTGTGCGTCCAGGGTTTCGCGACCAGCCCCAGCTGTGCACGGATGTCCAGCAGCTCATCCGCATAACGATTTTCCGCTTTCGAGATCACCTCGGCCACGGCCAACCATTCTTCGAACTGGTCTGTTTCCACGATCTCGAGTTTTGTGGTGTTTCCCGTTTCCCGTCTGCGACGCCTTTCCAGGATGTCCTCGAGTTCGGAAACATCGTCTACCTGCCGCAGGACGTCCCCGACAAAAGCCGAACTGATTTGGTCGCGGTGTTTCTCCAGGAGGTCGAGACCTTCGAAATACATCATCTGGACCGCGTTGGTACCGGCATCGCGCGCTCTCAGCAGAAGTTCCGTGTTCGCGACTTTGAAAAACTGTTTGCAGAGCCGGTCCATCGCTCTTTTCACGACCCGACGCATCTTGTCGCGAACCTCTACAGCATCTTTTTCATCGATGCGGCGATCGCGGAAAAGCTCATCCGAAATCTCCACTTCATCGACACTGTCCCCAGCGGATGTGGCGGTCGTTTTTTCTTCACTCGAAACAGTTGCTTCGCCATCGTAGGTTTCACCCTCACCTGCAGCCGAGCGCGACAGCGTGCCCGAGGCGATTGCAAACTCGATCAGGCAATCGAACGCGTCATCTGGCAATCCGCTTTCGAATCGCACTCCGATACCATTACCTGAACTGAGCATCCGGGCAATCGTTGCCTGAGTACGGAAGTATTGTTGTCCGGTAGGTGTCGCTACAGAAAAATGCAAAGCAACCGGGTCACCCGGATTGGCCTGTGCACCGGTCGACGCAAGCGATCGCGAGCCACCCGCGCCAGTCAGCAACATCCCTTCATGGCAAAAATCTCGAATACTGCACAGCCACGAGCGCCCTTGTTCGGGATGAACAAGGGCGGAAATGGAGATGGGTTGTCTGGCATGACGACGCCGATTCAACTAAGCAGTATCCGTTCTGCGAAAACGCCTGAACATTACCTGATATCATTGTCGAGGTCACGCCAGAGCCTTAAGCCCCGATGATGATCCCGTCACGTCCTTCGGATTTTGCGCGATATAACGCTTGATCTGCGCGCTGGATCACATCTTCGACTCGTTCACCCTCCTTGAAGGTCGCAATGCCGATCGAAACGGTGAGACGAAAATCTTCTTCCCCGGGCACCACACACATCTGCCGTGTCTGTTCTCCGAGTCGCTCTGCAACGTTTGATGCCGTCTCAGCATCCGCGCCCACGAGCACCAACAAGAACTCTTCACCGCCGATCCGCGCAACGAAATCGACCGAGCGCACAACACGCGCTGCGAGATCGGCGAAGTCGTGCAACACCTGGTCACCGCACGGATGACCAAAGCGATCGTTGACCTGCTTGAAATGATCGAGATCGCAGTAGCACAACGTAAAACCAACGTGACCACGATCTGCCAGCGCCTTCTGCCCTTTGAGCACTTCCATGATATGGCGCCGATTGTAGAGGCCGGTAAGCTCATCACGCATGGCAAGCTCCGCGAGTTGCTCCATCGCACCGTTGAGACGAAGGCGCCTGCGCTCAAAAGCGGAACGCAGCGCGGTCACCTCTCCCGCCATGTAGACCATACCGGCTAACATTACGGTAAACGCAGATGCGATGAGTGCTTCGAAGGCGAGATCCGTATATCCGTAGCGAATCAACAACCCGTTGCCCGCAAGATAGGTCAACCACGTAACCAGGCTGACGAATAACATCTGGCGACGGTCCAAGTGCAGCGCCGTGTAGAGAATACCGAATAGCGGCGCCACCAGGATCAACAGTCGCACCGGGTGCGGCACCAGCAGCGCGGTGATCACCACGCCCACATTGCACCATAGAGCCTTGGTCATCGTGAGTGAGCTTGCAGCGAATCGTCCCGGCTTCGAACCATCGGCCAGCAACAGCACGAACAGACCCGCGATCCAGATACCGATCAGCAGTGAAAAGGCGGGGGTGGTCGCTTGCAGATAACCGTACCGGACCAATCCCAGGCAGAACAGCCCATAAGCCGCCGCACCGAACATGATGACGGCGATTCGTCCATACCTCTGATTGACGGCTCCGCTGACGGATAACACTGCAATGCCTTCTAGTACCAGTTATTGCCTATTCTACGTAAGCGTCAGGCCACGCACTTCACAACCTGGTGTCGCATTGTAAGGATATCCTTACATGGTGCCGTGCGTATTCGTTGACGTTTGCGCCGCAAACGTCAACGAATACGCACGGCACCAACCTCTACAGCAGCGCCTTTGCCACCGCACGCCGCCAGCCAGAAAGCAGTTCGGTACGCCGCTTGGCAGGCATGCTGGGCAAAAACTCCCTTTCAAGGGTCCACAGAGCCGCCGCGTCCTCGAGGCTCGTGACCAGCCCCCCTCCGAGCCCTGCAAGCATTGCCACACCGAGCGCGGTGGTTTCTGTAATCACCGGCCGCTGCACCGGCAGTTCGAGCATGTCCGAGAGAAACTGACATAACCAGTCGTTGATCACCATGCCCCCGTCAACCCGCAGCCGTTCGACACCTGCGCCATCTTCTCCCATCGCCCCAACCAGTTCCGCCGTTTGAAAGGCGACGCTCTGAAGCGCAGCCGTGACGATTTGATCGCGGCTGGTGTCGAGGGTGAGCCCCGAGATCAATCCGCGTGCCTGGGGTGCCCAATGGGGTGCGCCGAGGCCGGTAAACGCGGGAACGAAATACACACCTGCGGCATCCCCACCGCAACGAACCGCTGCAACACCCGACTCCGACGCATCATCGATAAGCCCGAGATTGTCGCGCAGCCACTTGATGGATGCTCCCGCGACGAAGATGCTGCCTTCGAGGGCATAGGTTGTTTCTCCTTGTATCCGGTAGCCGACCGTTGCAAGTAGTTGCTGTTGCGAAACCAACTGCTGTTTTCCGGTGTTCGCAATAATGAAGCAACCGGTACCGTAGGTACTCTTGGTCATTCCCCGGCGCAAGCAACCCTGTCCGATCAGTGCAGCCTGTTGATCGCCGGCAACACCCAGGATTGGTATCGGTGCGCCGAACCATCGTGCATCTGCGACACCGAAGTCCGCGGCACAATCGAGCACTTCCGGCAACAGCGTCACCGGTACATCGAGATACCTCAGCAGTTCATCACTCCAACTTTGCGAACCAATATCGAACAGCATCGTCCGCGCCGCATTACTTGCATCAGTGACGTGGCGAGCGCCCCGGGTAAGACGCCAGATCAGGAAACTGTCGACGGTACCGAAACATAGTTCTCCACTTTCCGCCCTCTCCCGCAAACCCGAAATGTTTCCCAACAGCCATGCAAGCTTGGTACCCGAAAAATAAGGGTCAACGACGAGGCCGGTGATGCGTGCGACGGATTGTTGCATTCCGTCCGCTCGCATGTTTTCGCACTGCCCGGCGGTGCGCCGATCTTGCCACACGATGGCGTTGTATAAACATTCGCCGGTTTGACGATCCCAAACGAGCGTGGTTTCCCGTTGATTCGTGATACCCATGACATCGATGTCCGAGGCTGACAAGCCGGCGTTGGCGATGGCTTCACGGCCGGCCCCAAGAGTAGTCTGCCACAGGACTTCCGGCTCCTGCTCGACCCAGCCATTCGCGGGAAACACCATGTCGAAAGGGCGTTGCCCCATACCGACAATGCGACCGTCGAGGTCAAAAATAATGGCGCGCGAACTCGAAGTGCCCTGGTCTATGGCCATAATATGGTGCATTTTCGTCTCTCAACGGGCCTGGGGTGAACCACAATATATAGGCGTCGAAGCCATAGCGCTATCTGTCCACAGACCACCCACAGGATACCCACGCACTCGCCTCGAGTTATCCACAGCTAATACCTTGCAATCGGTCAGGCACCGCACTATCTTGTGTATCGGCCGATTGAAAACCGCTACATATAGGGGTTTTGCTCATTTGACCCGGTCTAATTATATTTCGGGAAATGAGTCGAAATTGTCGTACATTACGGTCGGAAGAACAGTTAGAAACAGAAATTTGTTCGGAGGGGGCGCATTTCTGCCGACATCGCAACCACTAGATATAGTGTTTAGGGGCGTGCGCGTCCCGCTGTGAATCCTGACCTTCTCCCGGTTCGGAAGAAGTTGGATTCACAGCGAGCGCAACCAGCAAGCACCGCTGGGAAGCGAGCACAATTAATATCTGGCAGGCACCTCAATCAGGTATTGAGGCGATACCAGCGGCGGCGGAAATCGTCGGCTCCGAGAGAGGAGTTAGAAGAGTTCATATGCAAACGCATACTACGGATACCGCGGGCCCGGGGCAGGTTCAAGCCCAACCACAACCGCCCGCAGAATCTTTACCACCCTCCATCGTCGCAACAGCACCGGGTCAACTCAAAGTCATCAAACGCAACGGCGGAGTCGTGCCTTATACGGACGACAAGATAACCGTTGCCATGACCAAGGC
>SMVB01098077.1_pt1 | contig 19704 bp, 21 predicted proteins | sample 2456461 | NCBI WGS metagenome assembly SMVB01 (sample SAMN11095934, study PRJNA526329) | marine sediment metagenome | biome: Marine sediment; feature: Surficial sediment; material: Deep marine sediment; isolation source: Hadal surficial sediment | place: Pacific Ocean | collected 2014-05 | depth...
ACGCCAGGAATATGACGTCGAAGGCCATCAGCAATTGTATCCAACTCCTTGCCGAGGCGAGACCATCGCCGCCGAGGATTGCTCCCGTGCACTTCACCGCGGCGATGAGCAACGGCAATGCGATCGGTACCAACAGCAGCGGCAGCAGCACCTCGCGGGCGTTGGTCTTGGATGCCATCGCCGCGAGGCTGGTGCCGAGCGCCGCCAGGCCCAAGCTGCCGAGCAAACCGACCAGAACGAGCTGCGGCCACTGGCCCGCCGCCAGCCGGACGTTGAAGAAGATGACGAACAGAAAGAACGTCGCCCCGATCGTTGCGCTCAACAAGACGAACAGCGTGCCGCACTTCGCCAGGTAGAGGGTCGGGCGGTCGACCGGGCAAAGCATGAGACCCTCGAGCCCGCCGCGCTCGTGCTCGGCCTGAAAAAGCCGGTTCATGCCCAGCAAGGCGGCGAACAGAAAGGCCGTCCATAGAACGCCGGGGCCGATCTCGGCGACCTGGCGACGCCCCGGCTCGAAGCCGAAGTACATCACCGTGAGGGCGATCATCGCGAAAAACACGGTCGAGCTCAGCACTTCCTTGCTACGCCACTCCGATCGCAGATCCTTGGCGATCAGAACGAGCACGGCTCGGGTCGAGCTCATGCCCGCCTCCCTCCGGTGTGTTGGCGATATACGTCCGCCATCGTTCCCGCGACGATTTGGTCTGCCGGAGCGTCGAACACCAGGCGACCGCGCGCCAAGATCGCGACCCGGCTGGCGAGCTCGGCGCCGCGGCTGAGGTCATGGCTGGTGAGGATGACGGTACCGGCGGTTCGGTCTCGGCTCGCCAACAGGTTTTGCAAGCGCTCGGCGGCATCGGGGTCCAGGCCAGTGAACGGTTCATCGAGCAGCAGGATGTCCGGATCGTGCACCAAGGCCCGAGCGATCGCGCAACGTTGCTCCATGCCGCGCGAGTAGGTCTGCAGAGGATCGTCCATGCGGTGTTCGAGCCCCATCTTGACGAGGATTTCTCGGGCCCGGTCCTCGGCGTTGTCGATGCCGAACATACGGGCGAAGAAGGCCACGTTCTCGAGGGCCGAAAGCGAGGCATAAAGTAGGCTCTTGTGGGTCACGAGCCCGATCCGGTGGCGGATACCGGCGCCGGCGCGACCCACGTCTTGGCCGAAGATACGCACCGCTCCAGAGCTCGGCCGGGCGAGTGTCGCAATGATGCGCATCATCGTCGTTTTGCCGGCGCCGTTGGGACCGAAGATGGTCAGAAACTCGCCCGCCGCGAGGCTGAAGTCGACACCCGCGAGGGCGGTCGCCGGGCCGAAGTGCTTGCTGAGCTCGCTGACCTCGACCGCGGGCTCAGCCACCGCGGACGCTCTGTTCCGTGGCTTGCTCCCCTTGAAGCTGCATTAGCTTCCCCACGGCGTCGCCCCGGCGGATGTAGTAGTTAGCGTCGTCGAGGTCGCCGCTGTCGTGGGCTCGGTCGAGCGCTGCTACCTCGGCGATCAGGCGCTCCCGGTCACCGCGGTTGCTCGGCGCCCGTCCTCCCCATATCGAGGCAACGGCGCTGGCGAACAAAGCGACCGCGAGCCCCAAGAACGACCAGGAAGCGACCGACAGTGCCGGCCGTGGGGGCCCGAGACGGAAGCGAAGTGTGTCGCCGGCTGACAGCACATCGCTTCCCCAGTGGGCGAAGGGGCCGCCGGGGATGTCGATGGCTGGCGGGAGCTCGCTCAACTGGGCGGAGGTGATCTCGACGGCGTCGAGGCCGGGACCGGCCAAAATGGTGACCTGTGCCGTCGGGTAGGGGATCAAGAGCTCGATGTCGGCACCCCCGGTGCCGGCAATGAGCTCGTATTGGATCACCAGCTGATGGGTCCCCGGCGGTACCGGCCGGAGGTCGAGGAGGCGGTTGCCATCGAGGACGAGGTTGGCGGCATCGAGGCCGCCGATCTGCTCCATCGGCACCGGCGCGATGCTCGTGGCCGACGACGGGACCGGGATTACGAGGCCAACCCGGCGTCCTTCGAACTCTTCGCCCGTATAGCTGGCGCGGTCGCCGACGTTGAGGATCTCGACGAGTTGAATGGTCTGGTACACCCCGGGCTCCAGGACGTTGATGATCAGATGCAGGACGTTGATGTGCAGGTTGGCGCCCTCGATCCCGACGGTGAACACACCCAGCGGCAGCACCGCTTCGACGCCGGCGAGCAACGCCGTGTCCTCGCTCTGGTAGGGATATTCCTCGAAAACCGTCACCGCACGGGCCGTGTACTGCAGCCCGACCTCGATCTCGGTAAAGCGAAGGAATCCGTCCGCCTCGGTGGTTCCGGTGAGCTCCTCGACGACCTCCTCACCGTTGCTGACCACAACATACACCTCCTGGCCGCCGACACCGGTTCCGGACTCGTCCGTCACCTGTACGAGGATCGCCGCGGCTGCCGCGGCTTGCATGGCGGCGGGCTCGGCCAGCACCGCGAAGGGCATGACGACGGCGGCCAACGTCAGCACCTTGGCGGCTCGACGAGGGTGACCGGCGTGACCTGCACGCCATCGCGCCCGCGGTTTGGCGAGGCGCTGAAACGTCATGGCTACAGCGGCAAGGATCATGCGATCCTCAGCTGGTCACCGCAGGCGGCGCAAAACCGATCCTGTTGCCCCGCCGGTGCGCCGCATTGTGTACAGAAGAGCCCCGCGGTGGTTTTCGCGTCGAGGTCCCCGCTGCCGGTGGAAGAATCGTCGAGCTGCGCGCGAAACGCCGCTATCTCGGCCTCGAGCTCGTCCGGGCCACGCGGCGGGTGGCGGCGTAGCTCGCCGATCTGCTGCACCAGCCCCCCGGCCTCGGCCTTCAGCCGTTCGACTTCCTGTTCGTAATCAGCTTTCTCGAGCTTGTCCATCCGGTAGTCGAACCCGAGCTCGCGAATGCCGGCGTAGATCACCAGCTTCCGTTCTTCGAGCGCCGCGACGATGGCGGCGGGGCCGACCGGGTCAGGTGGTGCCTGTGGGCCCGGACGCCAGAGGGGGTAGCCGACGCCGGCGACGACGACCGTCACCACCATGACCGCCAGCAACGCGGTCATTCAGTCGTCGAACGCGTCGAGCTCGCGCTCCACAATGTCGCGATAGCGGTCCGAATCGATCGCCTCCGGTGCCGCGACAGGGCCGTTGCCGGAAACGTCGCGATCGCCGGCGCTTGCTGTGGCGGTGGCGGCGGACGCCTCGCGCTCGGAGCTCGCCCGCCAATGTGAAATGACAGCAGCCATGGCGACCGCGCCCACCATGAGCAAGGCGATCGGCGCCATCCATGCCAGCAGACCGAATCCCGACGCCTTGGGCTTGATGGTCACGCCGTTGCCGTATTCGGCGACGAAGATCGCCATGATCGCATCGTCGGTCCTGCCGGCGGCGACCTCGGTGTCGAGGCGGGCCAACATGCCATCCGCCGATCCGCAGCCGCAGGTGGCAATCGGACGATGCGGGCAGGTACCGCAGGTGCAGCCGATCTCTGCACCCAGCCGTTCCGCCTGCGTGACATTCGCTAGCGGCCGCGCCAGCCATATCGAGGCCGGGATGGCGAGGAAAAAAGCGGCCACGGCGAGGGTGGCGAAGATCACGATCCGACCGCTCTGCGAGCCATGCGCTCCTGTGTTCACGGCCGTGCCCTCCGTCAATAGTTCCGCGCCCCGACCTCGGCGCTGTTGTCCGGCAACATGCAGATCAGGGTGCCGAACACGAGCACCAAACCACCGATCCAAATCCACTTCACCAGCGGGTTCAGATAGGCCTTGAACGTGGCGCTGCCGCGATCCAGATCCCAGGCCGCGAGCACCAGGTAGAGGTCGTGCCGCATGGTGCTCCAGATCGCCACTTCGGTGGTCGGTTGGACCTCAGGACCGGGATGGAAGTGCCGTTCCGGCCACATCCGGAACTTCGCCTTGCCGCCCTGGAAGGCGATCAGCTCGGCCGAAACGACCTGCACTCCGGCGGAATCGTAGAGCTCCAGGTCGCCCATCTGCAGCCGGTAGCCGGCGAAGTCGACGGTCTGTCCCGCTGAGAGTGTCGCCTGGGTCTCGCTCTGGAAAGCGCTTGACCCGGTGATGCCGATCGCCATGCAAACGATCCCGATATGGATGATGTAGCCGCCGTAGCGGCGCTTGTTGCGCCAGGTCAGGTTGATGAGGGCGCGATGGAAGGGCTCGCCCATTGCCGAGCCTCTTGCACGGGCGCCGCGCCAGAACTCCTGCAGGATCGTGGCGGTGACGAATGCCGACAGAGCGAACGCCATGAGGGAGGCGAAGTCCCGCACTCCGAAAGCGAACAGGGCGATCAGCGTCACGGCGCCGCTGACCGTAGGCATCGCGAAAGCGCGCTTCAGGCTCGGCATCGACGCTTTGCGCCACGCGATCAGCGGCCCGACGCCGGTGAGCAGAAGAAGAAGGAGCATGATCGGAACGTTGACGCGATTGAAAAACGGCGGTCCGACGGTCATCTGCGTGCCGGTGATGGCCTCTGTAACGACCGGGAACATCGTCCCCCAAAACACCGCGAAGCAAGCAACGACCAGCACCAGGTTGTTGAACAGAAACGATGATTCGCGCGACAGCACGGCGTCGAGCTTGCCGTCGCTCTTGAGCTGCGGCAACCGGTAGGCAACGAGCCCGAAGCCGAGGGCAAGAATCAGGGCGAGAAAGATGGCGAACATCGGGCCGAGGTTCGAATTGGCAAAGGCGTGGACAGAGGAGACGATCCCCGAGCGGGTCAGGAAGGTACCGAAGATGCACATCGCGAACGTCGAGATGATCAACACGACGTTCCACACCCGCAGCATCTGTTTTTTTTCCTCGATCATGACCGAGTGCAGATAGGCGGTGGCCAGCAACCACGGCATCAACGACGCATTCTCGACCGGATCCCAGCCCCAGTACCCGCCCCAACCGAGCTCGACGTAGGCCCACTGGGCGCCGAGGGTGATCCCGATCGACAGGAAGAACCACGCGATGATGGTCCAGCGCCGCGTGGTGTGCAGCCACGACGTGTCCAAGCGCCCGGTAACGAGGGCGGCGATGGCGAAGGCGAATGGAATCGTGAAGCCGACAAAGCCGAGGTACAGGTTGGGAGGATGGATCGCCATCGCCGGGTTCTGCAGCAGTGGGTTCATCCCCTGGCCGTCCGCAGGGGTGAACCCCAGCGGCAGGAACGGGTTCGCTGAGAACAGCATCAGCGAGATGAAAAATCCGGCGGTCACCATGCAGATAGCGTGCACGTAGGGCATGAGCGCGGGGTGCCGTTGGCGGTTCTGGTAGGCCGCGACGGCGGAGTACATCACCAGGATCATCGCCCACAGCAGCAACGAACCTTCCATGCCGCCCCACAGCGCCGAGATCTTGTATTGCAACGCCATCGAGGCACGGGAGTTCTGCGCCACGTATTGCGCATCGAAACGGTCCGTAACCAGCAGGTAGATCAGCGAGGCGCCTGAGGTGAGCACCAGCACGGCGGTGGCGTAGACGGCGTTGCGCCCGGACTGGACGAGGCCGGGGCTGCGGCGACGGGCGCCGAGCAACGAAGCCGCCACCGCGTACCCGGCGGTGGCAAGCGACAGGACCAAGCAGATCTGGCCGAGTTCACGCATGAGAGAGGAGTCTGATGGCCCAGGGTCCGCGGGGAACGGGTCGGGGAAAACTATCCAATTCGGATCTTAGCAGGGCCTGGGAGCCGTTGAGCACCTTGCGGCGGGCTATTGGCCCTGGGCGGGGGCGACAACACCGGCTTCGCGGAACTTCGCGTAGTCGGTCTCCGCCTCGTACTTCGAAGGGCACTTCGCCATCAAGAAGGTGGCCTGGAAGATGCCGTCGGCGTCGAAAGACCCCTCGACAACCGCGTCGGCCAGGTCCTGGAAGGTGTCGGGAACGAGATCCCGGTAGACCACGGGAACGGTCTGCCCGCCTTCCTCGATGAGGAACTTGTGCACCAGCCCGGTGGCATCCTTCTCGATCGATCCGGCGACGACCTGCCCGTGTACCCGCAGCGCTTCGCCGGTGAGCTCCAGGCGGCGCTCGGCGACCTCGCTGACGTTGTAGTAATAGAGCATCGTCTCGCTCATGCCCTTGATGAACACGTAGAGGACAGCAATCAGGATGACGGTCACCGCGATGGCGACCTGGCGCTTCTGAATTCCCATCACAACCCCCGGAAGAACACGGTCCAGATGCTCGTGAGAAGGCTACCACGGGGTCGGTTTTCCCTCTACTGAGCGTGGTGTCGCGGTCGAGACCCCAATGTGGTCGCCCTGCCCGCCGGCTTGGGCTCCGGAGTTGGTGCACGACCATTTCGTGATCACCGCCCACCTCGATCACGTGGGGGGCGGCCGCCCGGATGCCGAAACGCGGCCGACGGGTAGCGACGGTAACGTGTTCTCCCGGCTCGGCTGACAGCGAGCGCGGTAGACTGCTCGCTCGCTGTGGTGTGCGTTCACGGCCGCGCCGAAGGGGCCCGGGCCGATGGCACGGACGAAAGGCAAGGAAATGTACCGTAGCAAGTGGGTCGTCTCGATCAGGTCGCGGGTGGCGTTGTTGGCGCTGGTTGTTCTCACCGTGGTGTTGTGTGCGCCCCCGGCAATCGGCCAAGGGCAAGCGGGACAGGGCGGCCAGCGGCGTCGTGGGCACCAGGGCCCGATGGACGAGGAGCGCGCTCGCCATCTGTACGTCAGCAACGACCCCGCGGATCATCCCGATCGCGACTACGGGCGCGACATGGAGGGAAAAGCCGCCACCGACGAACGCTATCTGGAGGTCAGCGAGGGCGTGCTCGATTTCCAGAAGATCACCTATCGGAGCCGCATCGGCGACATGGATATTCCCGCCTACCTGTTCCAGCCGCTCGAAAAGCGCGGCGTCCGGGGCCATGCCGCCATGGTGTGGGTACATGGCGGCGTCCACGGCAACTGGAGCATCTCGATGTTCCCGTTTGTCAAAGAGGCGGTCGACCGCGGCTATGTGGTGATCGCTCCCGAGTACCGCGGCAGCACCGGCTACGGCGAGGAGCACCACCGGGCAATCGACTACGGCGGCTACGAGATCGATGACGTGGTCACCGCCGTCGACTGGATGAGCGCCAACCTGCCGCACGTCGATCCGGAGCGGATCGGGATCATGGGATGGAGCCACGGCGGCTTCATCACGTCGCACTTGGTGTTTCGCGACGAGCATCCCTTCAAGGCCGGTGTCGCCCAGGTTCCGGTGACCAACCTGGTGTTCCGCCTCGCCTTCAAGGGCCCCAGATACCAGCGTTCCTACGCCACCCAGGCGCGCATCGGCGGTTTGCCCCACGAGGTGCCCGAGATCTACATCGAGCGCTCGCCCATGTACCGGGTCGATTACCTCGAGGTGCCGTTGTTGGTGCACGTGGCGACCAACGACCGCGACGTCAACTTCGTCGAAGACGAGATGATGATCAACGCCCTACGCGCCAAGAAGCCCGAGCTCTCGGAAACCAAGGTCTACGTCGATCCGCCGGGCGGCCACAGCTTCCAGCGACTGGTCGATCGGGAAACACTGGAGCCCGAGTGGACGCCGGCGATGCGCGACTCCTGGAACCTGGTGTGGGCGTTCTTCGAGTGGAATCTGCGGCCCTACGAGGACCCGTCGCGGCAGTAGACCCGGTAACGTCGGGGCAGCGAGCCTGTCGCCACCCGCTCGATGTCACCTTCGCAAGCGGCTGAGAGATCCACGCTAGATCGCGAGCGTCAACCGCCCCGTGACCTGGCGCTTGAACAACATGTCGTGGGCTTTGGCGGCGTCCTCGAGGGGAAGCGTGGCGGCGAGCATCGGGCGGATGGCGCCGCTCTCGACCAGGCGGAAGGCTTCGGTGAGCTCGTCGGTGGTGGTGGCGAACGAACCGATGAACTCGAGCTCCTTGAGGATCATCAGGCCGGGCATGAAGTCGACCGTGTGGGTTTCCAGGTTGCCGACCATGACCAGGCGTCCGCCGACCGCTAGGCAGCGTACCGACTCCTCGAATGTCAGCGACCCGATAATCTCGAAGACGACGCTGACCCCGTGGCCGCGGGTGATCTCCTTGACCGGGTGCGAGAAGCGGAGATCGGGAGCCGGTACAACCTCGTCGGCCCCGGCCTGGCGAAGTTGATCCGCCTTTTCCGGCGACGACGTGATGGCGATCACGCGGGCGCCCGCGAGCTTGCAGATCTGGATGGCGTGCAGCCCGACGCCGCCCGAGGCGCCGGTGATCAGGACGGTGTCTTTGGCGGTGACGCGGCCGCGCTGGGCGACGTGGATCGCGGTGCCGATCGTACAGGCACAAATCGACGCTTCGGCGTAGGGAATCGAGTCCGGAATTTGCGCCAGCCCGTGCGCCGGCGAGACGGTGTACTCGGCGTAGCCGCCGGGAATCTCCTCGCCGAAGAACACGCCGTCTTTGCACAGCGTCGGGCGCTGGTCGGCGCAGATGTCGCACTCGTTGCAGTGCACCCGTTGGACGGATGCGACCCGATCGCCGGGCTCGAACCTCTCGACCGCGGCGCCGACGGCGACCACATCGCCGGCGATCTCGTGACCGAGAATCGCCGGCACCCGGGTGCGCGGCAAGTCGCCCCGGCGGTTGATGATGTCGTGGTAGCAAACGCCGCAGGCCCGGGTCTTGATCAGCACCTCGTTGTCGGCCAGCGAGTCAGGGGCCGGGGCCGGTACCTCCTCGAGCTTGAGCACCTCCGGGCCGCCGAACTCGCGCAGCACGACGGCGCGCATCGTCGGCGGTACCGTGGTGGAAGGTTTGCTGAGGGTTGCGGCTTTCGACGGCGCCGTCGCCGCGGTTCCGTCAGCGTTCATACATCACCTTTTCGGGGTCTCGACTTCTCATGGGATGGGCTCCTGCGGCCAGGTAGATGAGCCTTTGCCGGTCAGCAAGCGATAGCGGAGCTCGGCGGCGTCGATGGAGTGGAGCGCCGCGAGCTCGGCCTCGCTCGGTGGCGCCGTGGTACCGAGGGATTCACCACCGAACTCGAACCCGGTTCGGGCTGCAAGGTCTTCCAGGGTGACGCCGGCGTGCAGGCTCGCGGGTTCGAGTCCATTCGATCGGAGGTGCCAGATGGCGGCGTCGGTGACCAGAATCGTCTCCTCGTTGCGGTCGCTGGGCGCCGAGGTCACGGCATCGACCCGCTCGACGAGGTTGCGCGGCAATTGATGGGGCACGGTGATCAACACCCGTCGGACAAATGAGCGCATCGAAGGAGACCCCGCCGGGCCGGCAAACCTGACCTTGGGGTCGTCCGCCGGTCCGATGCGGCTGAGGTTGATGTTGCCGCTGCCGTCGACCTGGCCGGCACCGAAGAACATCGCGTCGACGCCGCCGTTGCGAGCGAGATCGAACAGATCGGGTAGCTCGATGATGCGATCGCAGCGCTTCCGGAGGTCGGCCTCGACCGAGGTCGGCAGCACCGCGTCGAACCGCGGATTCACCGCCCCGATGCAGTTGATGTAGGTCAGCCCGGGGGCGTGGGTGCGGCGGGCTAGCTCGATGGCGAGCATCGGGACCGCCGAGGCGAGGCCGGTAACGATGACCTCGCCGTCGTTCACCTGCCGTGCCATGTAGATGAGAAGTGCATCAGCGGCGCGGGCCTCGCCGGGGGCAATGGCGCCGGCTTCGTCGGCGGCGGCGGTGCCGGCTCCGCGTCTCTCGATGACGCCGGCCGGGCCCGGCGCCGGCATCAGCGGAAGTGACGGCGCGGCCGCTGTCACCCCGATGTGGGCGCGGATCCCGCCGGCGTCGCGGGGATAGTGACCGAAACACGAAGTAGGCGCGGCACCGCCTTTCGCTACGGCGATGTGCGAGACGTTGCGGGCCGGGATGGTGGGCTCCTCGATCTCGTCGACAATCACTTCGGTAGTGGCCAGCACCGTGCCGCTGGCGCCGGCGAGCTCGACGTCGACGTAGGGATCGTCGATCTGGAGGTTGCCGTGACGATCGGCTCGCTGGGCATGCAGCAGGGCGAAGTCGGCGCGCGGCTCGCCGTTGTCGGCGGCGGCGCGCAGCGACTGGATGGTCTCGTAGACGTCGGGTTGCCGCAGGCGCAGCGCACCTGTCGCCCGCGCGCGGCGCAGCGCCGGGGGAATGACGAAGCCATCCTCATACTGGAATCCGACGAAGCCACACTCGGCGGCGCGGATACAGCCTGCTGCGGTCAAGATCTCGAGAGCGAGCGGGTTGGGTGCCATAACGCACTCGAGCTCGGTACGGCCGCGGGCAGCGATCGCCTGCAACAGCGCGACCGGGACACGATTGAGCTGGAAACCGCCGACGGCCACCGTTGCTCCCGACGGCACCACGGCAGAGAGAGCGTGAAGATCAACGATCTTGCTCATCGTCCGGAGTCCCCGGCGGCCGCGCTGGTGGCGGTCGAGCCGGTGCCGCTCGGATCCGTAGTCGTCGAGTCCGCGGGGATCGAGTCCCGGCGGGTCGAGTTCGTCGCCGTCGGGTTCGTTGCGGCCGAGTCGCCGGCCGCCAGGGTCGCGAGGGCCCGTCGCTCGGCGTCGCTCGGCGCCGGCGTCGTCGGAATGTCGTCGGCCAGGAGCAGCGGAAACCCGGTCGCCGCAACCACCTCGTCGATGGTCGAGCCGGCGTGCACCGACCGAAGCCGCATGTAGCCGTCGTGGAAATCCATCACCGCCTTCGACGTGACGCACAGGCGGGGACCACCCTCGAGGCCGGCGGCGGCACGACGCTTCCAGCCGGGCACCGAGACGTAGTCGACGGTCTCGACGAAGCGGCGTGGCGAGTGCTCGGGGCTGAACAGAATCAGCTCGGCGGCCAGCGTGCCGATCGACGTCGTGCCGATCGATCCGGGGCCGCGCACCGCCAGCCGCCCGTCGGCGCCCTTCAAGCCGATGAGGTTGGTGCTGCCCTCGCGGTCGATCTGCATGCCGCCGACGAAGAAGACGTCGCAAAACCGCATCGGCGAGTCGGGGTTGGCTACGCGCAGGATGGCGTCGTGGGTCTCCAGGTATTCGACCCGGCGCCAGGAATCATCGTCGCGGCGGTCGGTCCACGCGGCGGCCCCGAACACCATGCCACGCTCGGCGCGCAGACCGTGGCGGATGTGAAGGTTGGGGGCGTGAAGCTGCTGCGCGAGCATCGCCGCGCTCAACATGGCGTCGGCGTGGAGGCCGAAGGCGACAACCTGACCGTCGCGGAGTTGGCGCGCCACGACGCACACCATGAGCTCGGTGGTGGCTTCGTCGACACCCTCGATGCGGGCGCCGCGGTGCGGCCTGTCGGTGGCGATGGCCATGGCGTGCGTCCTCAGGCGGCCTCGATGCGCAGCGCACGGAGCTCGTGGTCACCCACCGCCCGGAGGTAGCCGTCGTGATCGGTGGCCTCGTGGATGAAGGTCTCGAGATATCGGCGGTAGGGCTCGTCGTTTCCGGCGCGCAGCTCGGCGGCGGCGCGGACGTAGGCTTGGAGGTGCTCGAGATCGGGTGCGTAACGGCCGCTGACGCCGCCGGGGTGGGCGCCCCAAGGAGCCTCAGCAACCAGGGCTCCGTGCAACATCGTCCATTCGGGCTCGGCGACGACGCGCTCGTTGGCAACGATCGATTCGACCGTGCAGATAACCGGGCCGACGCAGGCCTCGGCCAGGGCGCGCTCGGCGAACGATCGCCCGAGGTACGCCTGGCGGCAAGCGCGCACGTTGCCGAAGGAGTCGGCCTCGGCGGCATGCAGGAAGACGATGTCGGGCCGGATCGCGGGCACACGCAGATATCGCCTGCCGTTTTCCTCGACTTCTTCGAGCTCGGTGTTGAGCTCGGGCAAAGAGGTGCCGACCCCACCCCGCCACAACAGGTAGGGGACACCCCATGCTCCCGCCTTCAACGCTACGTACCAGATGCACTCGTCACACTCCCAGACCTCGACGTCGCCGCGCTCGGCGTGGTAGCGGAACGCCGGAGCGATTGCCGCGATGCGCTCGAGCACGACACCGGCGGCGACGACGCGGCGCACGCAACCGGCGCCGATCAGCAGGTCGGTCTCGATGCCGGCGGTGGGTCCGGAGACCAGCGTCAGGTCGCGCCGGCCGCGGCGGATGATCTGCCGGACGATCGCCATCGGGGGGTTCTGGTAGGAGAAGCCAGAAAGTCCCACGGTCATGCCGTCGGCGACTTGTTCTACCGCCGCGGCGATGTCGATCGTCCGGTCCTGGCGCGCCTCGGTCACGGTGCGGCCGCGGCGTCCGGTGTGGACGGCAACGAGGCAGCCAGCGGTAGGAGCAGCGGTCGAAACTTGTAGCCGTAGACGATGTAGCCATGCTCGGAGCTCTCTTGCAGCTTGCGGGTGACCATCTCGACCGCCATGTCGATGTGCAGCTCGACACCCTCGACATCGGTGAGCTGCGCCATGATCAGGGGCCCTTCCGCGAGTCTCACCATGCCGACCGTATAAGGGGCGATGCTGGCAAAGCCGCGCGGCGCGTGGCTCATATGGGAGTAGGAGTAGAGTGTTCCGGACCCGCTGAATCGGTGGGTTTCGAGTTCCGTGGAACGGCAATCGGGGCACAGGTTGCGGGGCGGGAAGAAGCTGCGCTCGCAGGTGGCGCAGCGGGTCCCTTCGAGCCGGTAGAACGACCGCCGCAAGCGATGGTATCGGGGTAGTTGCATCGGTCTCCTCCGCTCGGTGGAGTTAGCAGCCCGTTAGGCTTGGAAAATGTGGGTGACGGCTACCGAACCCGAGCCACCGACGCTTTGGATCATCACCGTGCGGGCGTCGGGGATCTGGGCCTCGCCGGCGGTACCGCGCAACTGGTGGATGGCTTCGACCGCCTGGTAGACGCCGCTGGCACCGATCGGATGGCCGCGCCCCTTGAGGCCGCCCAGGGTGGCGATCGGCACATCGCCCTCGCGCCGAATGGCGCCGTCGGCGGCCATGCGGACGCCGTCGCCGGGCGCGGCAAAGCCGCACGCCTCCAGGCTCAGCACCGAGACGATCGTGAAGGCGTCGTGCAGCTCGAAGGCGTCGATATCGGCCGGGCCGACGCCGGCTTGTCGGTAGGCACCATCGGCGGAATCGGCGACCGCTTGCCAGAACATCGGATCACGCCGCTCCGAGAGTCCCAGGGTGTCGGTGGCGCAGGCCGAGCCGGCGATACGGATCGGCGGGTGGGGGTAGGGATGATCGTCGTCGAGGGCACACAAGACCAAGGCCGCGGCGCCGTCGCAGATGGCGGCCGAATCGAGAATCGAGATCGGGTCGGCCACCACCGGCGAAGCCATGTAGTCATCGATGCTGATCTCGTCCCGAAACATCGCCTGGGGATTGCAGGCGGCGTTGCGGTGGGCGTTCACCGAAAAGGGCGCGAAGTCTTCGCGCGAGACGCCGTGATCGTGCATGTAGCGGCGCATCAGCAGGGCGTTGAGGGCGACGAAGGAGACCCCGTGACCGGCCTCGTAGTCGGCATCGGCGGCGGTTGCCAGCGCCGCTGAGACCGAGTCGTTGAGGTGGTCGGTCATCTTCTCGACTCCCACTGCGAGGACGCAGTCGTATGCCCCCGAGGCGACCGTCAGGTAGGCGGCGCGAATGGCGGCCCCACCGGCCGCGCACGCCGCTTCGATCTTGATGGCCTCGATCGGCAGCAGCCCGGCCGCGTCGGCAACCGCGGTGGCGACGTTCTCCTGGCCGGTGAGCTGCCCGGCGAGCATGTTGCCGACGTAGAGGGCTCCCGGGGTCGGGTCGCCGGCGTCGTGGAGCGCCGCGGTGACCGCTTCCGTTGCGATGTCGCGCAGCGAACGATCCCAGTGCTCGGCGACCGGGCACTGACCGATACCTACGATGCCTACGTTTCGCATGGATTCCTGTCCTTGGCCGCTCGGCCGTCCAGCGGCTAGATCAGCCGAATCTTGTGCGACAAGCGCAGATATTGGCCGTAGTCGTCGAGTATGTGGGCGCGGTCGAGGTAGTCGCTGACCACCGGAGCCGTGTGGCGGGTCGCGGCCAGCCGTCCGTTGACGACCAGCGAGAACGCGTCGCTACCGGCGCCCGAGCCGTAGGAGCAGAAGAAGATTCGGTCGCCTTTCTTGGCGATGTCGAGCACCGCGGCGAGCCCCAGGAGCGAGGAGCCCGCGTAGGTGTTGCCGATCGAGTCGACGATCAGGCCGGGGGCGATTTGCTCGTCGGTGAAACCGAGGGAGTGCGCTATGCGGCGCGGAAATTTGGGATTGGGCTGGTGGAACACGGCCCAGTCGAAGTCGGAAGGTTGGGCGTCGATCTCGTCCATGAGCGCCTCGGTTGCCCCCTGAGTGTGCGCCAGGTAGGCGGGCAGACCGGTGAAACGATGCCCGTGCTCCGGGTAATGCATGTGCTGGCGGCGGAAAAAGTCGGGGGTGTCGGTGACGTGGGAGTGGGACGCTTCGACGATGGCGAGAGACTCCTCGGCGGGTCCGAATATGTAGGCGGCGCCGCCGGCGGCGGCGGTGTACTCGAGCGCGTCGCCGGGTTTGCTCTGCGCCGCATCCATGCCGATCGCCAAGGCGTACTCGGCCATGCCGGAGCCGACGAACGCCACCGCCGTCTGCATGGCTTCGGAGCCGGCCTTGCAGGCGAACTCCATGTCGGCGGCGCTCACCGCCGGGGTGGCGCCGATGGCCTCGGCGACGATCGTGGCGCAGGGTTTCACGGCGTAGGGCTTGGACTCGGTACCGACCCAGACGGCGCGAATCTTCTCGGCAGAGATTTGGGCTCGGTCCAGGGCGTTGCGGGCCGCCTCGATCGACATCGTGACCGTGTCCTCATCGAGGGACGGCGCCGACTTTTGACGCACCGGGAGGGAGGCGTTTGAGGCCATCCCCCAGGTAGCGGCAATGGTGGCCGCCGGCACCCGCGGCCGGGGAACGTAGGCGCCGTAGCCGACGATGCCGACCTCTTTCAAGGTTTTCATGAGCCGTTGCCTTCGTTGGAACGCTGATCGGCGCTCAACACGCCGCCGAGGAAAAGATCGATGTAGGCCTCGGCGAGCTCGGTATCGCGAATGCGCCCGCCGGCGCCGTACCACTGATACGTCCAGTTGATCATGCCGAGCAGCGCAAACGTGGCGACCCGCGGGTCGATGTCGCGCATCAGACCTTCGCGACGCAGCTCGCGAAAGGTCTCGTTGAGGAATCGAACATAGCGCCGCTTGCGGCGGTTGATCTTTGTCCGATATTCGCCGCGCAAGGAGAGCGCCTCGTTGAGAACGACGGTCACCTCTTTGGGGCGGTCGCGGGTCACCAGCAGAACATGTGCGCGGATCGCGGCGCGCAGCCGCTCGAGGGGATCACGGATCTGCTCGACACGGTCCAGGACCCGCTCCTCGAACAGATCCATGCCGTACGACATGATCCCGAAGAGGAGCTCGTCCTTGCTGGCGATGTGGTGATAAACGCCCGCCTTGGTCAGGTCGGCGGCGGCGGCGACCTCGCTCATCGACGATTGACCGAAGCCGTGCTCGCAGAAGACCCGCGCCGCGGCCTCGTAGATCTGCCCGGTACGGGTCTCGTGGTCGAGGCGCGGTGAGGGCTGGCGGGTCTTGGGTTCGGCGTCGGGAACGGCTTGCATTGCGGCTTCTCGGGGCAGCGGGGGATCGTGCACGTAAACTACCGACCGGCCGGTAGGTTAACCCGATGAGCCTGGAATTCAAGCCCTGTCCGGAAATATTACCTACCGATCGGCCAGTAAGGCGCGCTCGAGCTTGCCCTGGTCGACGCGGAACTTGAAGACCTTGCGCGCGCCGATCAATCCCACCGGGACCTCGTCCCCGAACCGCCTTATCCAGTCGGGATCGTCGTCGACATCGCGCTCCTCGACGTCGAAATCAAGGCGGCGCTGGAGCTCCTCCACCGCCTCCTTGGCTACCTCACAAAGGTGGCAGTCGCGGCGTCCATAGAGGATCAGCTTGGGCATCACCCCATGCTAGCCTGATCGCCATGCGTGTGACCTTCCTCGGAACCGGCACGTCGGTCGGTGTTCCGGTCCTGACCTGCGATTGTCCTGTCTGCGGTTCGTCCGACGAGCGCAATCGGCGCCTGCGAGCCGGATTGCTACTCGATTGGACCAACGGCGATGGGGAAGAATCGCGAATCCTCGTCGACACGACCACCGACCTTCGCCAGCAAGCCCTGAGGGTCGGGCTCGACCGCGTCGACGGCGTGCTGTACACCCATCACCACGCCGACCACGTGCTGGGCTTGGACGAGCTGCGTATCTTCAACTTCGTGCACCGTGTTTCGATCCCGCTCTATGGGCGACCCGAGACCATGGACGCCATCCGCCATATGTTCGCCTACGCCTTCGATGGCAACGCCCGGGGTGTTCCGCGCATCGACATGCACTCTACCGACGGCCCCTTCGACCTCCGGGGGGTTCACGTCGTCCCGGTCCCGGTCGAACACCACCGCCTCACCATCTCCGCCTACCGCATCGGCAACTTCGCCTATATCACCGACTGCAGCGGCATTCCCGAGTCGTCGGCGGTGATGCTTCGGGGCGTCGAGATCCTCGTCATCGACGCGCTGCGGCGCACCCCGCACCCGGCCCACTTCACCCTCGCGCAGGCGCTCGCCGAGATCGAACGACTGCAGGTGCGCACCGCGTACCTCACCCACCTTTCGCACGAGTTCGAGCATGGAGAGCTCGAGAAAGAGCTGCCCGAGGGCGTTCACGTCGCCTACGACGGCCTGGTGCTGGAAGCCGACGAGGCGACGCCGTGAAGGTCCTACGCGGGTTCGCCGATATCGACCTGGGGAGCGCCGGCACGGTGGTTTCGATCGGCAACTTCGACGGCGTCCACATCGGCCATCAGGCGGTGATCAACAGCGCCGTGCGGGCGGCGCAGGGGCGCGATCTGATGTCGGTCGTCTGCACCTTCGATCCACACACCCGCGTCTTCCTGCGGCCCGACGCCCCGCCCCGGCTACTGGAGACATTGCAGCAGCGCCTGGACGCGATCGAGACGCTCGGTGTGGATGTGGCGGTCGTCATTCCGTTCGGCAAGGTGATCGCCGAGCTGTCGCGGGAAGAATTCGCCGGCGGGTTTCTGCGTGGTGCGCTGGGCGCCGTGGAGCTGCACGTCAGCGAGGCCTTCACCTTCGGCGCCGGCGGCCAGGGCGATGTCGAATACCTGCAAGGGGTGGCTTCCGAGCACCAATTCACCGTCCGGGTGGTGGCATCGGTGATGAGCGAAGGGCGCCCGGTGTCGTCGACGCGCATTCGCGACGCTGTGGCTGAAGGCAGGGTGGCGGACGCAACGGAGCTTCTCGGCCGACCGTTCTCGCTCGTCGGCGAGGTGGTCTCCGGCGCCGGTCGTGGGCGGGACCTGGGCGCGCCCACCGCCAACCTGGCGGTAGAGAACACGTTCATACCCGGCCGCGGTGTCTACGTCACGGAGGCGCGGGTCGCCGGGGTCGCGCACCCGGCGATCACCAACGTCGGGGTGCGCCCGACGTTCGAAGACGATGGCGCGCTCATCGTCGAAACCCACCTTCTCGACCAACGGATGTCGCTGTATGGCGAACCGATGGAGCTCGCGTTTCGTAAGAAGTTGCGGGACGAAAGACGATTCGAAAGCGCCGACGCCCTGGCGGCCCAGATCGCCGAAGATGTCCGCGAAGCGGCCGACTGGGTCGCGGCCGAGGACGAAAACGTGCGCTATACTGCCGACGTTTGATCATCGGTTCCGGCGGGTCAACAACCCCGCCGGCAGGGATAGCAGGGGATCATGCACGAGGAGCTGATCGGCCAAGAGGCCTCCTTGAGTCTGCCGTCCGACGTCGACGCTCCGAGTTTGGTGCTTGGCTTCATTGAGGAGCTGATGGAGGCGGGGAACAGTAAGACCGAGGATCCCGAGGGCCTCGAGAGCAGTTTGAAGGCAGCGATCGGGGCGATCTTCCACCACGATGGCGCCGCCGAGGCGTGCCACGTCGTGGCGACGTTCGATATCCACGACACCGGCATCGACGTTCGGTTGACCTGCGATACCCACGACGCGGCAGACGTCCGGCAAGTGGTCGTTGCCCGTGAAGCCTGATCGGTCGCATCCCGGTGACCACGACGCTTCGCCTGTATAACTCCTGGACCCGTAGTCTCGAGGCGTTCGAGCCGCTCGAGGCTCGGCAGGCGCGCGTCTACGCCTGCGGGCCGACGGTCTACGACTACGCCCACATCGGCAACTTCCGCTTCAACGTGTGGGTCGACGTGTTGCGTCGAGCGCTCGAATGGGCCGGCTACGACGTCACCCTGGTGATGAACATCACCGACGTCGACGACAAGACGATCGCCGGTGCGGTGAAGTCCGGGGAGAGCCTGCAGGAATACACGGCTCGCTACACCGAGGCTTTCTTCGACGATCTGGGCGCCTTGCGCATCAAGCCGGCGTCGCACTATCCGCGGGCGACCGAGCACATCGACGAGATGGTCGATCTCGTCGAGCGGTTGATCGAGCGGGGCCTGGCCTACGAGAAGGACGGGTCGATTTACTTCCGCGTCGACGCCTTTGCCGACTACGGCAAGCTGTCGCGCCTCGATCCCACCCAGCTGCGTTCCACCGGGCGGGTCGAGGGCGACGCCTACGACAAGGAGAGCGTCCGCGACTTCGCCCTGTGGAAAGGCGCCAAGGAAGGCGAGCCGGCCTGGGAAACGCCGATCGGGTCGGGCCGCCCGGGCTGGCACCTGGAGTGCTCGGCGATGAGCATGAAGTACCTGGGCACAACATTCGACATCCACGTCGGCGGCGTTGATCTCATGTTCCCCCACCACGAGAACGAGATCGCCCAGAGCGTCGGCGCCACCGGCAAGCCGCTGGCTCGATTCTGGCTACACTGCGCCCATCTGGTCGTCGACGGGACCAAGATGAGCAAGTCGCTCGGCAATCAGTACACCCTGCGGCAGCTCGTTGACGAGGGTCACGACCCGGTGGCGATCCGTTACCTGCTCGCCTCGGTGCACTACCGCAAGCAGCTCAACTTCACCTTCGAGGCGCTGGCCCAGGCGCAGGCGGCGGTCACCCGCCTGCGCGAGAGTGTGCGGCGTCTCGAGCGCGAGGCGGACGCTCTTCCCGCCGCAGGGTCCGGCGTCGGCGCCGCAGCTTTGCGCCACGCCGATGAGGGCTTCAGCGCCGCCATCGCCGATGATCTCAACACCAGCGGCGCGCTGGGGCACATGTTCACCCTGGTGAAAGCGACCAACGCGGCGCTCGACAGCGGCAGCTTGGCGAGCAACGAGGCCACCGCCATCCTCGACTGGTTCCGCGCCGTGGATCGGATTTGGGCGCTGCTGCCGGATGGCGACGATGCGGTCGAGCGCACCGTCGAGGTCGAAGGTGCCACGTTGCAGGCTTTCGGCCCGCCGATCGACGAGCGCGACTTCGATCTTGTCGCCGCCCGAATGAGGGCCCGCGCGGAAGGTGATTTCGCCGCCGCCGACGAGTTACGCGACCGCCTCCTGGAACGCGGCATCTCTCTCGAGGACACCTCCAAGGGCGTTCGATGGCACGTCGGCAGCGTTGCCGGCTCGGATTGAGTCTGTAGTCGGCGCCGGCGGGAGTTTGGGGCGCATCCGGCGATGAAATCGATGGCCAGCGTCGCTGAATCCCGCCGAAATCTCCGGCGCGTGGCCGTCACACCCTGATGTGAGCCCGACGCCGAGGTGCCCGACCAAGCGCAACGCCGTAGACGCGCGCT
>SMVB01029128.1_pt1 | contig 19689 bp, 17 predicted proteins | sample 2456461 | NCBI WGS metagenome assembly SMVB01 (sample SAMN11095934, study PRJNA526329) | marine sediment metagenome | biome: Marine sediment; feature: Surficial sediment; material: Deep marine sediment; isolation source: Hadal surficial sediment | place: Pacific Ocean | collected 2014-05 | depth...
CGCGGCTTTTTAGGGTTCGGCCTGCCTATAGTTGTCACGAACAAAACGTATACCGAAGATTATTCGACTGGGGCGGTTATGACTCAGCCTCTGTTCCGCGGTTTTCGAACGATCAATTCGACAAAAGAAGCAAAGGCGCGCGTCCGCGCCGGCCGTGCTGATTTGTGGACAATAGAGCAACAGGTCTTGTTGGATGCGGTTGCCGCTTATCGGGATGTCATTCGAGATGGGGCGACTATTGAGCTAAATGAAAACAACGTACGAGTGCTTCAACGGCAATTGGAAGCGTCGGAAGATCGGTTTCGCGTGGGTGAAATTACGCGGACGGATGTGGCGCAAGCGACCGCGCGCCTGAGTTTGTCTAAATCAAATCTTTCCCAGGCCCGGGCTGTCCTGGCGGAAAGTCGCGCGCGCTACCAAGTGGTTATTGGTCAGGCACCGGGAAGCCTTGATGCGACCACGCCGATGCCGAATTTACCCGCCGGTCTGAAAACAGCTATTGCCATAGCCTTGGATAACAATCCTGGTTTGATTTCGGCGAGGGAAAACGAAGAGGCGGCAAAATATAGTGTGTCGGTGCAGAAGGGCGGGCTGTTGCCGAGCGTGAACATACAGGTGCAATACCGCCAAAATGAGGAAACGGCACGCAAGAAAACGCAGAGCACGAATTACTCCGTGGCGGCGCAGGCCTCATTACCGCTTTATCAAGGAGGCGCGCAATATTCTCGCATTCGGCAGGCGAAAGAGGGCTATAGCCAAGCCCGTATTCAAGTGGCTGAACGGCGTAGGGCGGTGATCGGATCGACGACCACGGCCTGGGAAAATTTGGTCGCTGCCACGGCCACCATCGAATCGGACAAAGAGCAAGTGAGGGCCAACGAAATCGCCTTTGACGGTGTTCAGCAAGAAGCGCAAGTGGGCTCGAGGACGACGCTCGATGTGCTCGATGCGGAACAGGAATTGCTCAACGCCCAGGTCGCCCTGGTTCGCTCTCAAAGAGAGGAATTCGTCGCCGCATACCAATTGCTTTCGGCGGTCGGGACATTGACCGCGGAGGACCTAGGTTTGCCGGTCGATCTCTACGACCCGGAGGTCAATTATGAGGCGGTTGACGGCAAGTGGATCGGTTTCGGCACAACCAGCGACTGATCCTGTGAGATTCGCAAAGAGGCCATCTTAAAAATCATAAGAAAATAGACGCGGTGGGCGTGTGCACCATTGCCAACCCCCCATTCTCGTTGCACAATTGTTAACCACTCTTTTGTACAAAGGAAGGATGGGCTCGTTAGGCAGTAGTTGCCTAAAGGCACCAAGGCGGTTGCTCAGCGGGTTCCGATTCTTCGAAAGCAAAGACAGTAAGTTCTATGGCCGACCAAGAATCCGAGCAAGAACCCACTATGGAGGAAATTCTCGCCTCCATCAGGCGTATTATTTCTGAGGAAGACGAAACCCCCGCCGAAGAGGCTGTTTCTGAGGAGCCGGCAGCAGAGGTCGTCCAAGACGAGCCAGAGCTATCTGCCCCTGAAGAACACGAAGGTGAGGAATCCGAAGGCGAGGAATTCCAACCGCCTCAGGAAGTTTATGAGGATGATCCCGTGACCGAAAATGCACTTAAAGAGGATTATGTCGACAAGGGTGTGGACAATCCGGTGATTGAGGAACCTTCCCCTATGGCGCCCGATGAGCCCGTTGTCCGGGACGCACCGGAAATCGAAGAGGGCCTGTTGAGCGCCGATGCCGCGGTTGCGACGTCCGCTGCCTTCGGCGATCTAAATCGCACGCTTACGGTCTCCTTGGGCGAAGGAAAAACGGTCGAGGCCATTGTCGGTGATTTGCTGCGGCCGTTGCTGAAAAGTTGGCTCGATCAGCATCTGCCGCCACTTGTTGAACAGATGGTACAAGAGGAAATCGAGCGGCTCGCTCGGCGGCGCCGGCCTTCCTGATCGTCGGTCCACACAACGAACTTCCGGCTAGTCGTTAATAATTTCGGTCAAGGCGCTTGACCGGAGCCCCCCGCATTCGCACAAATTGCCCCTGGGTTGTATGTCTGGCCCGTCATTTGGGAATCGGCTGCAATTATGCTGGATAAGATTTATGCACCGCAAGAGGTTGAGAGGCGCCTGTACGATCAATGGGAAAGCGCCGGGGCCTTCAAATGTGGCCAAAGGCCGGACGCTGAGCCGTTCTGTATCGTCATTCCGCCGCCCAATGTGACCGGCAGCCTGCATATGGGGCATGCGCTCAACAATACGATCCAAGACATTCTGACCCGCTTTGAGCGGATGCGAGGCAAGGATGTGCTGTGGCAGCCCGGCATGGACCACGCCGGTATTGCCACCCAGATGGTGGTCGAGCGCCAACTCGAAAGCGAGGGCGATGTCCGTCGACAGGATCTGGGGCGCGAGGAATTCGTCAACCGGGTCTGGCAATGGAAGAAAAAATCAGGCGGCATGATCACGCAACAATTGCGCCGCCTGGGGGCGTCGTGTGATTGGAGCCGTGAGCGCTTCACCATGGATGACGGCCTGTCGCGCGCCGTCCTGAAAGTATTCGTCCAGCTCTATAAGGAAGGCCTGATTTACAAAGACAAGCGCCTGGTCAATTGGGATCCCAAACTTTTGACGGCGATTTCCGACCTTGAAGTCGAGCAAATGGAGGTGCAGGGGCACCTCTGGCATTTCAAATATCCCATCGAGGGCGAAGACGGCAGCTACATAATTGTGGCCACGACCCGGCCGGAAACCATGCTGGGTGATACCGGCGTGGCGGTTCATCCGGATGACGATCGGTATAAGGATCTGGTCGGCAAATTCGCCGTTTTGCCCCTTGTGGGTCGGCGGCTTCCTATTGTGGCGGACGAGTATGCCGATCCCGAACAAGGCTCCGGGGCGGTCAAGATCACGCCCGCGCACGATTTCAACGATTTTGAAGTGGGTCGTCGGCACGATTTGAAGCGGATTAATATTTTAGATCAGCACGGCCACTTAAATGACGACGTGCCCGAGTCCTATCGCGGTCTCGAGCGCTACGAGGCCCGCAAACGCATTGTTGAGGATATTGAGGCGCTGGGCCTTCTCCATAAGATCGAAGATCACACGCACACCGTTCCGTACGGCGATCGTTCCCATGTGGCAATCGAGCCTTGGTTGACGGATCAATGGTATGTCGATGCCAAGACGTTGGCCGGGCCCGCCATTGAGGCGGTTGAGAACGGCAGCATGACGTTCGTGCCCAAGAACTGGGAACGGACCTATTTCGAATGGATGCGCAACATTCGACCCTGGTGTATCTCGCGCCAACTCTGGTGGGGTCATCGCATACCCGCCTGGTACGGACCCGACGGGGAGATCTTCGTCGAACAATCGGAACAGGATGCCCACGCAGCCGCGCAAAAACATTACGGCAAGAATATCGAGCTTACCCAAGACGAGGATGTTTTGGATACCTGGTTCTCTTCCGCTTTGTGGCCGTTCTCCACACTTGGATGGCCGGACCAAACAGCCGAACTGAAACGCTATTACAAAACCGATATTTTGGTCACCGGTTTCGACATCATCTTTTTCTGGGTTGCCCGCATGATGATGATGGGACTGCATTTCATGAAGGAAGTGCCGTTTCACACGACCTATATTCATGCCCTTGTGCGCGATGAAAAAGGTCAAAAGATGTCGAAATCCAAGGGCAATGTGATCGATCCTTTGGATTTGATCGACAAATACGGCGCCGACGCGTTGCGCTTTACGCTGGCCGCCATGGCCACCCAGGGTCGCGACATCAAATTGTCGGAGAGCCGCATCGAAGGCTACCGCAATTTCGGCACCAAACTTTGGAATGCGGCGCGCTTTTGTGAATTGAACGAATGCACCGGCGGCGAGAAATTCGACCCCAAGTCGGTCAATCAAACGGTCAATCGATGGATTGCGGATGAGATCAACAAGACCGTCACTGCCGTCACCGACGGCATCACATCACACAAATACAATGAAGCGGCCGGTGCGATCTACCATTTCATTTGGCACGTATTCTGTGATTGGTATTTGGAATTGATCAAGCCGTTGCTCAACGGCACCGACGAAGATGCCAAGCGGGAAACCAGGGCGATGTGTGCTTGGGCCTTGGACCGATCGCTCATTCTGCTTCATCCCTTTATGCCGTTTATGACCGAAGAACTTTGGCAATTGTTTGGCGAGTTGGGAGTGGGTCGAGACACCATGCTCATTCTCGCATCGTGGCCGGATGACGACCCCCGCTTGGAAGACGCCGGCGCCTGTGCGGAAATGGATTGGGTCATTCGTTTGGTTAGCGAGGTGCGATCGGTCCGTGCGGAAATGAATGTCCCGGCCGGAGCTAAGATACCGCTGTTGATCAGGGATCCGTCCGAGCAAACCCTTGAGCGATTGGAGCGCCACAAGGTGGTGATCGAGCGTCTGGCCCGTCTGGACAGTGTAAGGTCGATCACAGACATACCCAGCGGGTCGGTTCAAACCTTGCTCGACGAAGCCACGTTGGTCTTGCCTTTGGCCGGCGTCATTGATCTTCACAAGGAAAAGGCGCGATTGGAAAAAGCAATCGCCAAGATGACCGGCGAGATCGGCAAAATCGACGCCAAATTGTCCAACCACAAATTTATGGCCAAGGCACCGGAAAACGTCATCCAAGAACAACACGCGCGCAAGACCGACGCGCAAGCCGCCCGGTCGAAACTGACCAATGCGTTGGAAAGACTCAAAGGCGCGGCATAACGGCCATTTGTTATCTTAATTCAATGCTTTATCCACCGGCTCTGGCTGCCTATGATCGGAGCGGCCAAGCTTGAGAACCAATGATACTTGTTGTTTCTAGGATCACGAATGATGGACGCCAAGAGGTTTGACAAAGCAAAACTGCCCAGCCGGCATGTCACCGAAGGTCCGACTCGGGCCCCTCATCGCTCTTATTACTACGCTATGGGGCTGTCCGAGGAAGAGATTCATCGTCCCTTCGTCGGTGTGGTGAGTGCCTGGAACGAGGCGGCGCCGTGCAACATCGCCCTTATGCGTCAAGCGCAAGCCGTGAAAAAAGGCGTCAAACAGAGCGGCGGCACACCCCGCGAATTCTGCACCATCACAGTGACCGACGGCATTGCCATGGGACACGAAGGCATGAAATCGTCCCTGGTATCCCGTGAGGTCATTGCGGATTCGGTCGAGCTGACTATGCGCGGCCATTGTTATGATGCGCTGGTCGGGTTGGCCGGGTGCGATAAATCATTGCCCGGAATGATGATGGCCATGCTCCGTTTGAATGTGCCGTCGGTTTTTATGTATGGCGGATCCATTCTACCCGGGAGATTCCAAGGTCGCGACGTTACGGTGGTCGATGTATTCGAGGCTGTGGGGCAACACCGCGCCGGCAAGATGTCCGACGCCGAGCTTTTTGAGCTCGAATGCGTCGCCTGTCCCGGGGCAGGGGCGTGTGGCGGTCAGTATACGGCAAATACCATGGCTTGCGTCTCCGAAGCCATCGGATTGGCCTTGCCGCTTTCTTCCTCAGCACCGGCACCCTACGAGAGCCGGGATGAGTATGCCGATGCCAGCGGCCGCGCGGTGATGAATTTGCTTGCACAAAATATTCGGCCACGAGATATCGTGACACGTGAGGCGTTGGAAAACGCCGCTACAATCGTCGCCGCGACCGGCGGCTCGACCAATGGTGGTTTGCATTTGCCGGCCCTGGCAAATGAGGTTGGTATTGATTTTGATCTGATGGCGGTTGCCGAGGTTTTCAAACGCACGCCCTATCTCGCCGACCTCAAGCCGGGCGGGCAATATGTCGCCAAGGACATGTACGATGCGGGCGGCATGCCGATCCTTATGCGCACGTTATTGGACGGCGGTTATCTACACGGAGATTGTTTGACCGTCACCGGTAAGACCATTGCGGAAAACCTTGAAGGGGTCGCGTTCGACTCCAATCAAAAAGTCATGCGGCCTTACGATAATCCCCTTTCGCCGACCGGAGGGCTGGTCGGCCTGACCGGCAATTTGGCGACCGAAGGGGCCATCGTGAAAGTCGCCGGCATGGCCATGCTTCAATTCACCGGTCCCGCCCGATGCTTTGACTCCGAAGAAGACGCGTTCGAGGCGGTGGATCAGGGTCGCTACCAGGAGGGCGACGTGATCGTCATCCGTTATGAGGGGCCCAAAGGCGGCCCCGGCATGCGCGAAATGCTGTCCACCACGTCGGCGCTTTACGGCCAGGGCATGGGCGACAAGGTGGCGTTGATCACCGATGGACGGTTCTCCGGCGGCACCCGCGGTTTCTGTGTGGGCCATGTGGGACCCGAAGCGGCTTTGGGCGGTGCCATCGGATTGCTGCGGGATGGCGACATCATTTCCATCGATGCCGACGCCGGGACCATTAACGTGGAGCTGAGCCATGAGGAATTGGCCAAGCGCAAAGCGGCTTGGAAACCGCGCCTGAACGATTTCGGGTCGGGCGCTTTATGGAAATATGCCGAGCAGGTCGGTCCCGCCTACCAAGGCGCCGTGACACATCTCGGCGCGCGCGGCGAACGCCAATGCTATGGGGATATCTGAATCGATCACTCGTCCAAGACGCACCAGATAGGTACGTGATCGGACGGCTTCTGCCATCCCCGCACATAGGCATCGACATCGCAATCGCCCAATCTATCGGTCGCTTGCGGCGATAATAGAAGATGATCGATGCGCAGGCCGTGATCTTTCGGCCAGGCGCCCCGTTGGTAATCCCAGAATGTGTAAAGATGTGGCTCGGCATGCCGGACCCGAAACGCATCGGTCAGGCCGAGATGGCTGAGGGTGTAAAATTTAGCGCGGGTTTCATAGACGAAAAGCGCATCATCCGCCCACGCTTTGGCATCGTAGACATCATCGGAGGTCGGAATCACATTATAATCGCCGGCCAGCACGAATTCCTCCTCTTGTTCGAGCAAGGATTTGGCGTGCGCGATCAGGCGGTCCATCCATTTGAGTTTATACGGAAATTTTTCACTGTCCCGCGGATTGCCGTTGGGCAGATAGAGCGAGGCCACGCGCACCGGCGCCCGGTCGGTCGGAATCAACGCGTCGATAAAGCGCGCCTGATCATCTTGGCGATCGCCCGGTAGACCACGGCGAACGTCCTCCAAAGGACGCTTCGACAGCAAGGCCACACCATTGTAGGCTTTTTGGCCGTGCACGGCGACGTTATAGCCGAGATCCTCAAAAGCCTCGCTTGGGAACGTTTCGTCGACGGTTTTAATTTCCTGCAGACACACCACATCGGGTTCCGCTTGTTTCAGCCAGTCCACCACATTAGCCAGCCGAGCTTTGATGGAATTGACGTTCCACGACGCAATTTTCATGGGGCATTGTCCCGGATGTGACAAGCAAAGGGCTTGAAGTTTGGATCGCCAGCTTGGCTCAATAGCACAGGCGGACAGTGATGTCAGATGGAGAAGGACGTGCCGCATCCGCACGAGCTGGTGGCATTGGGATTGTGGACTTTGAAGGCGGCACCGATCAGGCTGTCCACGTAATCGATTTCGGACCCTTCGAGGAACGGCAGAGAGACCGGGTCAATCACAACCCGCACGCCGTCCCGTTCGATGATCAGATCATCGTCATTTTTCTCGTCGACCAGATCGAAGCCATATTGGAATCCTGAGCATCCGCCGCCCGACACGGAAACCCGCAGCAGAGCTTGGCGATCTTCGGATTTCAAGATCGTCGAGATTTGTGCGGCAGCTGAGGCGCTTACGGTGACTTGTGCTTCTGGCATGTTAATTTTGGATCCCGAAATTTCATACGATCAATCATAGGGTATTTAGCGGTTTGTCGCAAAACCCTCGCTCTGTCTATGTAATATAGACCAATATCTTGTCAATTGGTGTAACCACCTTAACCGCTTAATCGACTCCTATTTTAGCCGCCCGACGGAAAACAGACCATGTCCCGGCCAAGCGAAAAAACGGCAGCATTTGAGCCAAATTCCGCCTTTGCGCGGGGACGGGCGCCCTATGCCAGTTGGCCGGAGGCGAGCCGGGGTCGCGTCTTTGCCGAGCCGGAGAGTCCGACCCGGTCATGCTTTCAGCGCGATCGGGACCGCATTATCCATTCGACGGCATTCAGGCGGCTCAAGCACAAGACACAGGTTTTCGTCTATCACGAGGGCGACCATTACCGCACGCGATTGACCCATTCGCTGGAGGTCGCCCAGATCGCTCGTTCCATCGCGCGCGTTTTGGCCCTTGATGAGGATTTGGCCGAAGCGCTGGCGCTGTCCCATGATTTGGGACACCCGCCATTCGGCCATGCGGGTGAGGCGGCGTTGGCTCGATCCATGTCCCGCTATGGCGGCTTCGATCACAATGCGCAAACCTTGCGTATCGTAACCAAGCTGGAACATCGCTATGCGGAATTCGACGGCCTAAATCTCACTTGGGAAAGTCTGGAAGGTATCGTCAAACATAACGGCCCGCTGGTCGATAGTTCGGGTGTCAGGGCGGTGCCAAAATCCATGTCGGAATCGTATGATCGATTGGACGAGTTGGATCTTGGGTCCTATCCGTCGGCTGAAGCTCAGGTGGCGGCGCTATCGGACGGCATCGCGTACAACAATCATGACATTGACGATGGCCTCAGGGCCGGGTTGTTCGCCGTGGACGATTTGTTGGCGCTGCCTTTTGTCGGCCGCGTTTTTTCCGATCTTATGGATCGCTATCCGGGACTGGAGATGAGCCGGCTCATTCATGAAGCGGTGCGGCGCATGATTTCCGATATGATCGAGGACGTTCTTCGAGAAACTCAAAGCCGGTTGGCGGCGTTTAAGCCCGAAACAGCCAACCATGTGAGAAATCTCGGTTCGCCTCTTATTGCTTTTTCTCAGGAGATGCAGGCTAACGATAAAGCATTAAAGGCCTTTTTGACCGCGAAGATGTACCGTCATGACAAAGTCATAAGCATGACCCGCAAGGCGCAACCGGTGATCGGGGACCTGTTCGATTTGTTCTTGGCCGCGCCGGATCGATTGCCTGCCGAATGGTATGCCCAATGCAACGGTCCGAACACCATGGAAACCGCAAAAATAGTGTGCGACTTTATCGCGGGCATGACGGATCGGTTTGCCTTCGACGCACATAAGCGCCATCTGTCTTTATGATGAGAAAACGTAGATCCTTTGGCGAACTATTATCTTCACCCAAGGGATGATATGGGTTGTGTCTTATGCTGCCCGAGCTAAGCTGGATGGTACACTTCAGCGGAAGTAATGATTCGCAATGCTAAGCAGGCGATGAAGGGATAACCGGCCTGTCGACCGGGCCGCAAATTCAGCGCTTACACGCCAGGAGCCCTCTAGCGATGACCGATACGGATCGCGGTACCTACGCCCCCTTGCCGGACGAACCGGACTTCGAGGTAGACGAATACGAAGACGATTACGGGCGCGGCCCCTTCATACTCTTTGTTGCGGTTGTTGTTTTGATCGCTTTTGCCGGAGTCGTTTACGTGGCTTATCAGCAAGGCATTCAACAAGGTATTCGTCAGGGTCTCAGCTCTGACTTCCCACTCGTTGCCGCCGAGCCCGGGCCCCTGAAAGTGCCGCCGGAAGATCCCGGTGGTTTTGAAGAACCGTTCCAAGACACGTTTGTATTGAACAGTGAAATCGAAAGCCTGCCCGAAACTTTGCTGCCGCCGCCCGAAGAACCGATCGAGACACCTCTTTCCTCGGTGGCTTCAATCCCGGCAAGCACGGAACAATCGGTCGAGCGGGCAGAGCTGGAAATTTTGGTTATTGTGCCGGCCAGGAAGACGGCCGACTCTGATTTGCTTGTGGTGACCCCACCGCTTCAAGAAACGGTTGAAATTGTCACCGGTGCGACGGGACCGCCGCCGATTGATTCCGAGGCGACCGGATCGATACCGGAACAGGCGGCAACCGCCACAGAGGTCGCTCGAATCGACGCCCCCGATTTACCGTCACCTGCCGCCGAACAGCTGCAACCCGAGCCGTTCGAGCCGTCACAATCCCTGGCAACCAGAGCGCCGTCAGCGGCCAGTTCAGGCAATTTCGTTGTTCAAGTTGCGTCGGTGACCGACAGTGATTTGGCATTAGCAAAGCAGGCTGATGTGTCGCGCAAGCACGGTCCCATTCTCGCAGGACTGTCCTTTGACATTGAGTCCGCTGATCTTGGCGATCGAGGCATCTTCTATCGCGTGCGTATTGGCCCGTTTAACGATCGAAGTGGCGCCGGCGCGTTATGCGATAAACTTAAAGGCCGAGGTCAGGATTGCTACGTGACCACGCCCTGACGGCTAAGATCCAACATGACCCTTTCTGCTGCGATTTACGGACTTGCCGGTGTCAAACTGAGTGAGGCGGAAAGGTCGTTCTTTCGCGAAGCCGACCCTTGGGGGTTCATCATTTTCGCGCGGAATGTGAACGCGCCGGACCAGCTTAAAAAGCTAACGGACTCCCTACGAGACCTGACCGGCCGCGCCCAACTGCCCATACTGATCGATCAAGAAGGCGGCCGTGTCGCGCGCTTAAGGCCGCCCCAATGGCGTGCCGCGCCGAGCGGCGCCCGCTTTGGTGAGCTCTATGAGCGAAATGCGGCGGCGGCCTTGGAGGCGGTGCACCTGAATAGTCGATTAATTGGGCACGAACTGGCACAAATGGGCATAAATGTGGATTGCTTGCCGGTTTTGGATGTGCCTTTGGCCGGTAGCCACGACGTCATCGGTGATCGAGCCTATTCGACCAACCCGAGCCATGTCGCCGCCCTCGGACGAGCCGCGGCGGACGGCCTGCTCGAAGCCGGTATTTTGCCGGTGATCAAACATATCCCAGGTCATGGTCGGGCTTTGGCCGACAGTCACGACACGTTGCCCCATGTGACGGCGGCGCTCGAGCAATTGACAGGGAGCGATTTTGTTCCGTTTAAGGCCTTGGCAACCTTACCGCTCGCCATGACCGCCCACATCGTTTACGACGCCATCGATCCGGCGTTGCCGGCCACCCTGTCACCCATTGTCATTGAGCGGATTATTCGTCAACAAATCGGATATGACGGATTACTCATAACCGACGATCTGTCCATGACGGCCCTGTCGGGTGATTTTGTTCGGCGGACGCGGGATTGTCTTAGGGCAGGATGCGATATGGTGCTGCATTGCAATGGCAAAATGCCGGAAATGTCGGCCGTTGCGTCGGCATGCCCCGCCCTTGAGGGGGCCGCGTTAGACCGGGCTGAGCGCGCCTTGGCCTTATTGGGGCCAAAACCGGAGCCGTTGGACGAGGGTGCCATTGTGGCCCGGCTGGCCGAGCTGCTGGCGGAGGATGTGGCCTAAGATTTGTGCTAGGTTGATTTTATGAGTGAATCGGCGAATCAGGAAGAATCGTTTAGCGAGGACGTCGTGCCCCAAGGGCCGGCCATGACGGCCGCCCTCATTGTCGATGTGGATGGCTATGAGGGGCCCCTCGATGTCTTGTTGATGCTGGCGCGCGCCCAAAAGGTCGATCTCAGGAAGATTTCGATTGTCGCCCTAGTGGATCAGTATTTGAGCTTTATCGTGGCGGCAAAGCGTCTGCAATTGGAGCTGGCGGCGGATTATTTGGTGATGGCGGCGTGGCTCGCCTATCTCAAATCCCGCTTGGTCATCCCTGATCTGGAGAAAAAAGAAGAAGAGCTATCCGGCGAAGAAATGGCCGCACGATTGGCCTTTCAGCTGCAACGTCTTCAAGCCATGCGCGATTCCGGTGCACGTCTGATGGCTCGGCATCGACTGGGCCGAGATGTCTTTTCTCGCGGCATGCCGGAAGGCATCCGTTTGGTCCGAACCCCGGTCTATCAGGCGTCGATATATGATCTGCTGAAGGTTTACTCGGAGCAGCGCATTCGCGGCATTAGCCATGACAACCTGAAAATTCGTCGCGCGCCGGTTTTTACCATCGAAGACGCCCGTAAGCGCATTGAAAGATTGTTCGGCACCATCCAGGATTGGAGCCAGCTGGATTCGCTTTTGCCGGAAGGTTGGATTGCTCAATCCAGTGAAGCGGCGAGCCCGGAACAAAGACGTCGGACGGCACGGGCCAGTACGTTCACGGCCAGTTTGGAATTGGTCAAAGACGGTCATGTGCAAATTCGGCAATTAGAGCATTTTGGACCTGTTTACATTCGATGGCGTAACGGCGGTCACGACGGGGAACGGGAGCAAGGCAGTGGAACGACATGATTTTGACGCAAGTGCCGAAATGGAGAGTGAGATCGCGGTGCAGGACAAACAGGTCGGCAACGAAAATGACCCGTTAAATGGACCGGGTGAGCGCGCGGATAGCGACGTCAGCCAGCATTTGCGAATGCTGGAGGCTTTGCTGTTTGCCGCAACCGAACCGGTAGATGAGGCGACCCTTCAAGGGCGGTTGCCCGACGGTGTGGAAATTGCGGATCTTCTCGATCGATTGACCGATGAATACAAGAATCGGGGCATCACGTTGACCTGTGTTGCAGGGCGCTGGGCGTTCAGAACCGCGCCTGATTTGAGTTTTTTAATGGAGCGCGAGCGCAAAGAGACTCGCCGGCTGTCACGGGCGGCGATCGAGACGCTGGCCATCATCGCGTATCACCAACCGGCGACCCGCGCGGAAATCGAAGGGATACGATCCGTTGCGGTCAGTAAGGGGACCATCGATCTTCTTATGGAGCTGGGCTGGGTAAGGCTGCGCGGCCGGCGTCGGACTCCCGGCCAACCGGTCACTTATGGCACGACCGATGATTTTTTGAGCCATTTTGGCTTGGCTAGCGTTCAGGACCTGCCCGGGCTCGAGGAGCTAAAGGGGGCGGGGCTGCTGGATGCCCGCTTGCCGCCGGGCTTCGCTATTCCGTTGCCGACCGAGGCTTCGGAGGAGGAAAATCGGTCGCTTGTGGACGAGAATGGTGACGAAATTAACCAGGAAGCGCCCGAATTTCACGTGGATTTCCTCGAGGATAGTGAGGACATAGGGTGAAATTAACGATAAAATCCAATATGCGGACGGTCTCGGAACAGGGGTGTGGAATAGGGGCTTGTCATTTGCATGATGCATACAGATGTAATTGAGGTGTCGGAGCGGAGGTCATAACCCCTGATTGTAAGGGCTAAACCGTTTGACATTATCCCCCGATGCACGGCATCTGGGCGAATAAGACGACCTCTCAGCCGGAGTGGACGAAAATGGGTATTAGTGTTTGGCAAGTCGTAATCGTCGCAATCCTTATCGTCTTGTTATTTGGCCGCGGCAAGATCTCGGATCTCATGGGTGATGTTGCCAAGGGCATTACGAGCTTCCGCAAGGGCTTAAAAGACGGTGACAGTGACCGTGAAGCTGCGGATGCGGCGGCATCTAAGACGATTGATAACGAAACCGGCGACACTGTTAATGTATCGCCCGATGATAAGGCTGCTAATAGTTAGTTAATAAGAGTATTTTCCTTTCAAAAGGCACATGCTGGCCGGAAAGTAAAGCTTATGCCTTGGGATATCGGCGGTTGGGAGCTGTTCGTCCTGGCGGCTATCGCGATTGTTGTGGTCGGGCCGAAGGAATTGCCAAAAATGCTGCGCTCTTTGGGCCAGTGGATGGCGAAAGCCCGCGCCATGGCGCGGGATTTTCAGCGCAGTTTTGAGGATATCGCGCGCGAGGCCGAATTGGATGAGCTGCGCAAAGAAGTCAACGCCTTGCGGACGGATAATCCGCTTACCGAGATCAAGCGGGATTTGGAAAAATCGATCGACCCGACGCTCGGACCGGACGATCCTTCCATTTTGGACGAGTTTGGTGGCTATGACCCGAGTGCCATGACATCGGACAACGTTGCTAAACCTTCTATTGAAAAATCAAATCAAGACGCGACGGCCTCGGAACCATCCTCCAATGAAAAGGATGAAAAGAAGAACGAGGCCGACGGAGAGCAAGATCAGGCGCAGGCATAAGCGGTGACCCAAGACGACATCGACGCCACAAAGGCGCCCCTCATGGATCATCTGATGGAGCTGCGCTCGCGGCTCATGGCGTCCTTGTTGTGGATTGCCATTGGCTTTGCAATTTGTTTTTATTTTGCCAACGACATCTTCAACATCCTGTTGCGGCCCTATGAACTGGCGGCAGCAGATAAACCCGAGATTCGTTTTATATATACGGCGCCGCAGGAATTCTTCTTGACGCAAGTGAAACTTGCTCTGTTTGGCGCGCTGTTTTTGGCCTTTCCGATTATCGCCGGCCAGCTTTATATGTTCGTGGCGCCCGGACTTTATAAAAATGAACGCGGCGCCTTTTTGCCCTTCCTCGTCGCGACACCTATTCTCTTTATGCTTGGTGCCAGCCTTCTTTATTTCTTTGTCTTGCCGCTTGCCATGTCTTTCTTTCTTGGTTTCGAGCAATTGGGCGGCGACGGGGTTGCGAGCATCGAAAGTCTGCCGAAAGTGAGTGATTATTTGAGTCTTGTAACGACTCTGATTTTTGCCTTTGGCGTAGCGTTTCAATTGCCGGTGGTGTTGACCCTGTTAGGCCGGGCCGGAATCGTTAGCGCACAGGGTCTTCGCGACAAGCGCAAATACGCCATCGTGGGCGCTTTTGCGGCGGCGGCAATTCTGACGCCGCCGGATATCATCTCCCAGCTTGGCTTGGGTATCCCCATTGTTATTCTTTATGAAGTTTCAATCTTGGCGGTGGCGCTCATCGAAAGGAAACGAAATCAGAAAAAAGCCGAACAGGACGCGGAGACCTCTTAAATTTGGCCAAAATCAACGGTTACAAAGGCACTGTGATTTTGTTTGATGAAGATTTCTCTTCGACTCAACCGACCGACCAGCTTACTTTGCTCAGCTGGTGAGTCGATTTCAAGATTCATGGGCCTATAGTGTTTCCAAGATTAGTTGAATAACGGCCGGTCGCGCGGTCGTATGAGGGGGCGGAGTCGCTATGTTCGACGCAAAGGCCATTCGCCAAGACCCCGACCTATTCGATGCCGGTTGGACGAAGCGCGGGCTTGATCCGCAGGCAAAGCGGATTATCGAATTGGACGCTCGGCGCCGCGCGGCAATTGCGTCTTTGCAGGAGCTTCAGACAAGACGAAACGACGCCTCGAAGGCGATTGGTAAAGCGAAAGCGTCCGGCAACGATGATGAGGCGCAGAAACTCATCGACCAGATTGCCCAGTTCAAGACGGCCATCCAGGAAGGTGAAGACAAAGAACGCGAACTCATGGCCCAAATGGACGACTTGCTTTCCGGTCTGCCTAATCTTCCGTTCGATGATGTGCCCCAAGGCGAGGACGAGACCGCCAACGTAGAAATTCGGCAATATGGTACCAAGCCCGATTTTGACTTTGAACCTAAAGAGCATTCGGATTTAGGGGTCGATTTGGGCCAAATGGATTTTGAAGCGGCCGCGCGCCTATCCGGTGCCCGTTTTGTCGTTCTGTCCGGTCACCTTGCCAGGCTGGAGCGCGCTTTAGCTGGGTTCATGCTAGATGCCCATACCACTGAGTTCGGTTACACGGAATATGTGCCCCCCTTGCTGGTGCGGGAATCGACCATGTTCGGTACGGCGCAATTGCCGAAATTTGCCGACGATCAGTTTCAAACCGCTGACGGGTATTGGCTTATTCCGACGGCGGAAGTGCCTCTGACCAATCTCGTTAGACAACAAATTCTAAACGAAGACGCCTTACCCTTGCGTTTCACTGCGCACACGCCGTGCTTCAGACTTGAAGCGGGAGCGGCGGGAAAAGACACCAGGGGCATGATTAGGCAGCACCAGTTTTCTAAGGTGGAGCTTGTCAGTATCACGACGCCGGATAATTCCATGGAAGAGCACGAGCGCCTAACCAATTGCGCCGAAGAAATATTGAAGCGTTTGGATCTCCACTATCGGGTAGTGGTGCTATGCACTGGCGATATGGGCTTTTCCGCTCAAAAGACATATGATCTCGAGGTGTGGTTGCCCGGACAAAACAAATATAGAGAAATATCAAGCTGCTCGAATTGCGGCGATTTTCAAGCGCGCCGTATGGATGCGCGTTACCGGTCCGAAAGTGATAAAGCGATAAAGTTTGTCCATACGTTGAATGGCTCCGGTCTTGCCATTGGGCGCACACTTGTTGCTATTTTGGAAAATTATCAGCAAGCGGACGGTTCGATCATAGTGCCTGACGCTGTTCGGCCTTATATGTCCGGTCTCGAGCGCATCACGGTGGAAAGTTAGTCGAAGATGCAGCGCGAACCACGCATTCTGATCTCCAACGATGACGGAATCAATGCGCCGGGGCTAAAGGTCTTGGAAGATATCGCGCAGACCCTGTCGGATGATGTGTGGATCGTCGCGCCCGAGACGGAGCAAAGCGGTGCGTCACATTCCCTGACCTTGCATGATCCCCTGAGACTTCGGGAGGTCGGCGATCGGACATTCGCCATTCGCGGAACGCCGACCGATTGCGTCATGATGGCGGTTAAGCACATTATGTCCGGCAAGCCACCGGACCTAATTCTGTCGGGAGTCAATAGAGGGGCCAATCTTGCCGAGGACGTGACCTATTCAGGTACCATTGCCGCGGCGATGGAGGGCACGGTGCTTGGCATTCCGTCCATCGCCTTGTCTCAGGCCTATGGCTATGACGGACGTGTCAACGTCAAATGGACCTGTGTCGAACATCACGCGCCGCACATTCTGGCGCAATTGATGGAAACCGGTTGGCCAAAGGATGTTCTGATCAACATTAATTTTCCCGATCTCGTCCCCAGTGCGGTAAAGGGTGTGGAGATAACCGTTCAAGGGCAACGGGATCAATCCAAGGTGCACATTGATGCCAGAGTGGATGCCCGGGGCATCGATTATTTTTGGGTGGGCTTTAAAAGACAGCTTGGCGATCCAGCGCCTGGTTCTGATATTCACGCGGTTCATAACGGTTTTATTTCGATTACACCGCTTCATCTGGATCTCACCCATGGGCAAAGTCATCGAGACCTGGCGCAATCGTTTTCGAGTTTCAAATTCCATACTGACGGATCTCATAAGAAAGGCGTGGCCTAGTTGAGGCCGCGGCGAACCGGGGTGGGCGAAACAGAACAAATCATCAAACTTCTTATGGTGCTAAGGCGGCAAGGCATCTCCGATAACGATGTGTTGTCGGCCATCGAGCGTGTGCCGCGCGATCTGTTTGTCGCCGAAAGTTTTGCGTCCCATGCCTATGACGACAAGGCGCTGCCCATTGAATGCGGGCAAACCATAAGCCAACCCTACGTGGTGGCCTATATGACTCAAGCCTTGCAAACCAATGATCGCTGTAAGGTGCTTGAGATAGGCACCGGCTCGGGCTACCAGGCCGCTGTGGTGTCCTATTTGTCCCGGCGGGTTTACTCCATAGAGCGTTATCGCAGCTTATTAACCCAAGCTCAGGCTCGCTTTGATCACTTGGGACTGACCAATATTACCGCCGTGACCGGCGACGGCAGCAAAGGGTGGCCCGAGCAAGCACCTTTCGACCGTATCATTGTCACGGCGGCTGCCGCAGAAGTCCCGGAAAACCTGGTAGAACAGCTCAAAATCGGCGGCATTATGGTCATTCCGGTTACCATCTCGGGCAATGTTCAGACTTTAGTAAGGATCATCCGACAAGAAGATAGGGTAGTACGGGAAGATTTACTGCCTGTACGGTTCGTTCCTTTGGTCGAAGGTGTCGCCAAGGAACTGTAATCGCAATCAATAACGATGGATGATCGGGGCGATGCGTATTGGAAAATTGCCGGTCGGGGCGTTTGTTAGTCTCGTTTTGAGTTTAGTGTTGGTCGGTTGTAGCGGCACGCTGGCGCCGGTCTATCAGGGTAGCCGATGGGCGGCGATCTCGAATGTCAGCGAACCCGAACCTGCTGAGCACCCGACACCGGGTATCGTTACGGTCCGGAGGGGCGATACGCTGTACCGATTGGCCCGAACCTACAACACGCCCTTACAAGACCTGATATGGCGCAATGATTTGACGCCGCCTTATCTTTTGATGCCCGGCGACAAACTGCATTTGCCGTCACCGCGTTATCACACGGTGGCCGGGAATGACACCATCTACAGCGTGTCGCGTACTTACGATGTGCCGGTTTTGCGCATAGCCGAATTGAATGAGATCGATACGCCCTACAATATTCGCGTCGGTCAGAGATTGCGGCTGCCGGCGGATGCCGATTTTGCCGCCGCCTCACCTTATGCCACCGGATCGATATCTTCCGGCGCGGCGCGTTCGACTTCTTGGTTGGCGCTGGCGTCACCACCTCCGACCAAGAAGCCCACGACTATTGTTCGCGATGCGCCGCGCGCGGCGGTTTCGGCGCTATCGAATTTCGGCGGAACCCAAGGTTTTACGTGGCCCGTCCGGGGGCGCGTCATTTCAAATTACGGGCCAAAGCGTGACGGTTTGCACAATGACGGCATCAATATTTCGGTCAAACGGGGAACACCCGTGCGGGCCTCCAAGCGGGGTGTGGTGACCTATGCCGGTAACGAACTTAAAGGTTACGGCAATCTGCTGTTGATTAAACATGATGACGGTTTTGTCACTGCTTATGCTCATAATAACCGGCTGCTTGCAAGCCGCGGCGATATTGTCGAGCAAGGTGAGATTATTGCGGAGGCCGGATCCACCGGTGCGGTTTCGAGTGTGCAGCTCCATTTCGAAATTCGTCGAGGCCGGCGCGCCTTCGATCCCAGTAGCTATCTTCCGGGCGCGTAGAGCGCCGTGCGCAAAAGTGTGTGCGGTTTTGCGCGTAAACGGCGCGACCAAACAATAACTTAGAGCGCCGAACCGACCGGCATCATAGTTCCAATCTCTGTTCCAAACGGCCCGCCAGATCTTGAATGAATTGCCAAGCGACCCGGCCCGATCGGGCCCCCCTGGTGGCGGCCCATTCAAGCGCTTCGGCGTGAACCGTTTCTCGCGCCCCCTTTAGTCCGAAATGGTCGACATAGCCGTCTATCATTTGGAGGTAGTCGTCTTGGCTGCAATTATGAAAGCCGAGCCACAATCCAAAACGATCCGACAGAGAGACTTTTTCTTCCACCGCCTCAGACGGATTGATCGCGCTGGATCGCTCGTTTTCCATCATGTCGCGGGGCAGCAGATGACGGCGGTTAGAAGTGGCGTAAAAAAGGACGTTTTCGGGGCGCCCTTCGATGCCGCCCTCTAATGCCGCTTTGAGTGATTTGTAACTTGTGTCATCCGCCGTGAACGACAAATCGTCACAAAAGACAAGACAACGGAAGTTCTGATGTTGCAGGGCCTTCATCAGGCGAGGCAGACTTTTGATAGCCTCTCTGTGTATCTCGATGAGGGCCAGGGGGGATGCCGCTTGTTTATTTATTTCCGCATGAACCGCCTTGAGCAAGGAACTCTTGCCGGTGCCCCGTGCGCCCCAAAGCAGGGCGTTATGGGCCGGTAGGGCTTTGGCAAACCGCCGGGTATTCTCCAGCAATATGTCCCGAACCCGATCGATACTTTTCAACAAATGGAGCGGCAATCGATTGACTTGGTGAACCGGCTCCAGACTGCCGGACTCGGGCTGCCAGACGAAGGCCTCGGCGCCGGACAGATCAACACTGGACGCCTGGCGAGAGCCCCGGCGGTCAAGGGCCTGGGCGATACGTTGGAGCGCCGACACGGCCTTA
>SMVB01244349.1_pt1 | contig 19686 bp, 15 predicted proteins | sample 2456461 | NCBI WGS metagenome assembly SMVB01 (sample SAMN11095934, study PRJNA526329) | marine sediment metagenome | biome: Marine sediment; feature: Surficial sediment; material: Deep marine sediment; isolation source: Hadal surficial sediment | place: Pacific Ocean | collected 2014-05 | depth...
CACTTAGCTTGTATTCCTGTGGTGACATGTCAAAATATCGTCGTAGTACCGCCGAATACAACGGAATATTAATTCGGCTTCGTAATCAGTCTTGGGGTGTGACCAGCGGCGCTAATGACTCAACCGTCCGACAAGCAATCACCGGGGCCTGCCCCCGTTCGCCATCGTCGGCCCAGAGCAGGCGAGCGCACTCGCGGTTCGGTGGACGCGCTGCAAACCAAAATCGCTGTTAATTTGCAAAATCTGGACAGTGAACACTTCGATCAACAGATTCGCAGCAACATTGCAGAGCTACCCGACGCAGCCGGTTGTGATTGTGCGTTCCTGGCGCTGTTCCGAACCGACATCTATGCAATCAAGACCGTCATATCGTCCGGCTCCGTTTTCAGCGGCTGTAATCCCGACGCGCTCGAGAAGGAACAACTAAGCGATTGGCCATGGTTGAGCGGAGTTTTAAGCCACTTGCGTCTGATTGAAATTGACAATACAGAACAGGGTCCTGAGTCTGCCGGGTCGGAAATGGCCAGGCTTGCCGGGCTGAAGATTGGTTCAATTCTTTTTATCGGTTTTACGGTTGGCGATGAAATTGCCGGATTTCTCGCCCTGGCGAACGAAAAGCCGGTGGAAAACTGGGATGCCAATCAGCAGTTGCTGATGAAGCTGATCGGTGCGTCACTGGCGTCCGGACTTGAACGCATGCGCGCCAACGAACTTCTCGCTGATCATCAGGAGCGTAGTGAACTGCTCAGCGTGACCGCCAACGACGGCATTTGGGACTTCGACGGCGAAACCAAGCGCCTGAAGTTGTCCCGCCGCTGGAAAGTCATGCTTGGCTACGACGAAGATCAGGAAGACATTACGCCGGACTGGTATCGGCTGGTGCATCCAGATGATATGTCGCGTGTGCAGGCGAAAATGCGCGACCACCTTGAGGGTAAAACAGAATTCTTCGAAAGTGTTCACCGTATGCAGCATCAAACCGATGGATGGCGCTGGATGACCAGTCGCGCGAAAGCGCGGACGGATGACAAAGGGCGCCTGATACGATTGATTGGCGTCGAGGTCGACATCACCGAGCGCAAGCTTTATGAAGAAGCGCTGTTTCGCGAAAAAGAAAGTGCACAAATTACACTACGGTCGATCGGTGACGGCGTCATTACGACGAATGGCAAGAGTATCGTTGAATACATTAATCCCATCGCCGAGGAATTGACCGGCTGGAAGGTGGATGACGCCAACGGCAGACCGATCGATGAAATTTTTCGCTCGTTCCACGAAGAAACCTGTGAGCCACTGGAAAATCCACTGGCGGTTTCCATTCGGCGCGACCGGGCGATCAAGTCCGTACGACCAACGCTGCTGATTCGGCGTGATGGCAACGAGCTCTACATCGAAAGCACCGCGTCGCCAATTCGGGACGGCGATGGTGAAGTTACCGGTGGCGTACTGGTGTTCCACGATGTCAGCGAATCCAGGGAGCTGAACCGGCGCCTCAGTTATCACGCAAGTCACGATATCCTGACGGGTCTCGTCAACCGTCGTGAATTCGAAAACCGTCTGGAACGAGCATTAAAAAGCGCGAAGGCAAGAGAAACATCTTATGCGCTTTGTTACCTCGATCTCGACCAGTTCAAAATTGTCAATGACTCCTGTGGTCATAGTGCAGGCGACGCCTTGCTTGGCCAGCTGGGTGCGCTGCTCAAGTCAAAAATTCGCTGGCGCGACACGCTCGCGCGCCTGGGCGGCGATGAGTTCGGGGTGTTGCTTGAGGCCTGCAACCTCGAAGAGGCGATGGAAACAGCCGAGATCCTGCGTGTCTCAATCAGTGAGTTCAAATTCATGTGGGATGACCGAAGCTTCCGCCTCGGGGTCAGCATCGGCGTCGTACCGATTACAGCGGACAACGAAAGTGTGGCATCGCTGCTCAGTGCAGCGGACAGTGCCTGCGCCGCCGCCAAAGAAGCTGGACGAAATCGTATTCACAGCTTTCGTGAGAACGATATCGACCTCATGCGCCGGCGCCGGGAAATGCAGTGGGCAGCACGCATTAACAATGCGCTTGAAGAAGATCGCTTCGAATTATTCCGCCAGACAATCCTGCCGTTGCAGGAAGAAGTTGAGGGTGCCCACTACGAAATACTATTGCGAATGCGTGACGAAAAAGGCGGGATTATTGCGCCGGGCTTGTTTATTGAAGCGGCCGAGCGCTTCGGTATTACGCCGAGTATCGATCGATGGGTGATTACGAACGCATTTCGCTGGTTGGTGTCGGAAGCGGACGAAAGAGAGCGCCTCGTACTATGTTCGATTAACCTGTCGGGACAGAGCTTCAGCGACGAGAAGTTTTTGCCTTTCGTTATCGATCAATTCGAGACCAGTGGTCTTGACGCGACCAAGATCTGTTTCGAGATTACGGAAACGGCGGCAATTGCAAGCTACTCGCAGGCCAATCGGTTTATCAATGCATTGAAAGAACTGGGGTGCAAGTTTGCGCTCGACGACTTTGGTACCGGCCTGTCTTCATTCGGTTACCTGAAGCACTTCCCGGTCGACTTCCTGAAGATCGACGGCAGTTTCGTCAAGGAGATTTTGCACGATCCAATTGATCGGGAAATGGTGCGATCAATTAATGAAATTGGTCACCTGACCGGCAAGAAAACCATTGCGGAGTTTGCCGAGAACGAAGAGATCATCACGATGCTGCGGGGCATGGGCATTGACTATGCGCAGGGCTACGGTGTTTCCGAGCCGAAGCGTGTCACCAAAGCGATCGTCGTGAATGACTGATCGCCCCGATCGGGGCGATCAATCGAACGAATCTACATAAACATACCGTGATGGGCACCGACCATGCTCATGATCAGCGGAAATGACATCAATGTATTGGCGCGCGATGCCATTAGAGCGATGGTCTTCGCTTTGGCAATTTCGTCGGCGCCGGCCTCTACCATGCCAAGCACCTTTTTTTGATTTGGCCAGATCAATACCCACACGTTAAACAGCATAATCGTACCGAGCCAGGCGCCTATGCCAATGGTCATTGAATAGAGATCCCCGGATTCAGACATCAACCCAAGCGTGAATGCGCCGTGCAAGCCTCCATTCAGAAACAAATACAGTGCGCCGGTGAGCCATGTGAATGCAGCGCCCCATCGAAACCAGAGCAGGGCTCTTGGAGCGACATACTTCGTAATGCCAGCGCCACCCGGGCCACCTTCGTCACTGGCAGCATCTCCGAGAGCCGGGACCTGGACGAAATTGAAATAATACAGCAGGCCAATCCAGACGATTCCGGCAAAGACATGCGCCCAGATAACCACCGAATTGATCGGCGAGATAACCATGTGCATGCCTTTGGTTGCGAGGACGAGTATCAGTGACAGCACCAAGCCTGAGACGATCGTCCCGGTGATCGATTTCAATGGATTCATGTTCGTTCCCCCTGGGGATGCGTTGTTATTGGTTGGATTGTGCAAACCCTGACCGTTTATTTCAGTGTTTTGGCCAGACAGGCCATTATAGTGATTGATCCGGCCAATATCACCTTGATTGGCAACTAGAGTACAATTGGCTCGATGTTGAGCAAGTTAAACGGAATATTGACCATAGCTGTGGCTGCGGCGATATTGAGCTCGTGCTCTGCCATGCTAATGGGCGAGGGCAGCGCCGACAGTCCGCCGATTGGCAGTGACGGTCGCGGATCGGCGCAAATGGCCGCGGATGAGGTACTGACTGAAGCAGTCGCCGCTGAATTGGACGGCAATTCAACGCTGCGGCCGGAGAGCATTGCGGTTTCGGTGAGAAGCGGTGTCGTCACTCTTGGCGGCACCGTGGGCGGTTTTGACGCTCGTGAGCTGGCGGTTGAGCTGGCAACGGCGGTTGCCGGAGTTGCCAGTGTGAACAATCAAATTCGGGTCAAGACGTCGAACTGATAGAATCCGGCAGATGCTTGAATTATTACACCGTGGACCCTATGTCTGCGGATTACATGAACGAGTAACTTACGAGTACAGACAAGTGGACATTAACGATCGAATTGAAAGCCAGCTCAAAGACAACCCGGTGATGCTGTATATGAAAGGCACGCCCGACTTTCCCCAGTGTGGTTTTTCCGGCCAAACCGTCGCGGCCCTCAAGGCGATTGGCCGACCATTTGCGTTCGTGAACATTTTCGAAGACGCGGAGATCCGCGAAGGCTTAAAAACCTATTCAAACTGGCCTACATTTCCACAACTTTATGTTAACAGCGAGCTCGTTGGCGGCTGCGACATTGTGGTCGAAATGTACCATTCAGGTGAGCTCAAGGAACTGCTGGAAGAAAGCCCGCAGTAGTCTGGCATTCGCCATTTGAGACGAGTGTCACTCCCAAAAATCGTCTGCAGCGTATATTGATATGTTGCATTGGCTCGCAGCCGTTGTCCGGCTGCGGGTTGTCACAGGACAACGGAGTGTTCCTGTATGGCGAAATGGGCACAAATTCAAGGACTTGTCAGGACATGTATCGTAGCGACAGCGATGCTGACGTTGTCCGGTTGCGCCTTGTTCCTGGCACCCGACTCGTCCCCGGTGGCCCTGCCTGATCCACCCCCTGCTGTTGTCATTCCGCCACCTGATATTCCCGTAGAACCGGCACCGGTTGTTAAGGTCAAGCCACTGGTCGTGACGCCGGCCGTCATCACCTTGCCCCAGGTTGCGATCGTGTTGAGCAGCCGCCATCCTGCTTACGAGAGAGTTGCGATTGAGCTCGGAGAGCAACTCGAAAACTTCACTGTATTCGATCTCAGCGACAAGAGTCAGCCACCGGTAAACGCGTTTCGCAAGATTCATGATTCCGATACCAGTGCTGTGGTCGCTGTCGGTTTGCGCGCGGCAATATCCGCCACGTCAATGTCGAAAGTGCCTGTCGTTTTTTGCCAGGTATTCAATATTGAGCAAAACAACCTGTTATCAGACAACAGTCGCGGCATATCGTCGCTGCCACCGCTGGACCTGCAGATTGCAGCGTGGAAGGAACTCGATCCATCGCTTTCCAGTATCGGCGCAATCGTCGGCCCCGGTCACGACGACCTTATCGCCGAAGCTGAAGTGGCAGCTGCTGCGCACGGCATCGAGTTGCACTTTCGTATCGCGAAATCGGATCGCGAAACACTGTATTTGTTCAATCGCCTGGTCGGCGAGATCGATGGCTTCTGGCTGTTCCCGGACAATCGAATCTTAAGCGGTTCGGTTCTCAAAGAGATGCTCAGCTACGCATCGCGCCACCGGGTTCAAATCGCGGTATTCAACGAGTCCTTGCTGGACCTCGGAGCGACATTGAGTTCATCCACCGTGGATGCCGATATCGCCGATACGATCATTGGCATTCTGGGCCAGATCGCGTCCGGTAATATCAGCGATGTGCCTCCTGTATCGCCGTTGAACGATGTAAAAATCGTTACCAACGAAAAACAATTGCGAAGCATGCTTGAAGCTCGCGGCGACAGGCGCAATGAAGTGACAGTAGCAAGCGGCCAGTGACATCACTTGTATCGTCATTGATCAGCCAGGCGTCGACTCGCATCGGCGAGTTTCGGCTCCGCAAAAAAAAGCGCGGACTGATCCACCAGATATTGACCCTGCAGATCCTGATCACGGGCGCAATAGGTTTGTTTGCTATTGCCAGTCTCTATTGGGGTGGTCAATGGGTTTTACAGGACAACTACAGTCGATGGGCCTTGCAGTGGACAGAGGAGCTGAACGAGCTTGGTGCTCCGCTGTACTTGCCTGGCGACGACGAGGTGCTGTTGCGGCTCGAAAGCTTTGTTGCCAAGTATCCCGAGATCGGCCGCGTCACTTACTATCGCGATGACGGTGGCGTACTTGACTCGATAGCGAATGAGACCGCGACCGAACCCGCCCGTCGCTTGTCTGAGGGCCAAGTGCAAAAAGCGAAAGCACTGGTTGGAGCTGGAGATCCCTATCTGATCGAAAGCAGTTTTCTTAGCCCGCGGCAGTTTGAGATTCTGGCTCCTGTGTGGACCGAGTCACTCGGTGGTGACGGCTTGTTTGCATATGACGCGTCGAGTCTTGACAACGAAAGCTCGCTCAAACTGATTGGTTTTGTAGGCCTGAATCTCGACTTCATCCTGTTTCATGATCGCCTGTTGTCAAACATAAAATCGGCAGTGCTGGCGTTGTTCTTCTTGCTGGTTGCGTCTGCATTGTATGGCCGTCATGTGCTGCGCAAGGCCCTGATGCCCATCACAGATCTGCAGCAACCATTGGCGGAACTGGCGAAAGGCAATCTGAAGGTAAAGTTTCCGCCAGCCGAGCATCGTGAAATATCGGAGATTGTTGAGGCACTTGAAACAACGGCAAAGGCACTTGGTGAGCGCGATGCGCGCTTGCTTAAACTCGCAAATCACGACGTGTTGACCGGGCTGTATAACCGACGGCGGTTTGTTGAAGAGCTCAAGAAAGAACTGGGCAGCGTTTCAGATAACAGAAAGCAGAGTGCGTTGTTGTTTATCGATCTGGATCAATTCAAGTACGTCAATGATGCCTGCGGTCACCCCGCGGGAGATCGCCTGATTCGAAAAGTAGCAGAGTTATTGAGGCGCAGTGTCGGCGAGAAAGGTCTTGTCGCCCGTTTTGGTGGCGACGAGTTCGTAGTGCTGGCGAGCAATACCACAAAGAGCGAAACGAAAGTGCTGGCGAACGTGATTCTTGAGGACATGCGGCGCCTGGCACACATTGAAGGCGACCGGGTTTTCCACGTTCATTGCAGCATCGGTATCACCATGATCAGCGGCGCCGATTCCGATCACGACGAACTGGTTGCGCAGGCGGACATCGCATGCCGCGAGGCTAAGTCGGCAGGTCGGAACAGATTGGAATTTTTTAACATGTCGAAGGAAGACATGGATCGACAAACCGCTGATGTCGGCTGGATGACGAAATTGCGTGATGCATTGGACCAGGACCTGTTCGAGCTGCGGTTCCAACCGATCGTGTGTATCTCCACTGGCAACACGACACACCACGAAGTATTGCTGAGATTGCCTGGAGAAAACGGCAAGCTCATCGGTCCCGATGCGTTTCTGCCAGCGGCGGTACGATTCGGACTGATGGCGGAGATCGACACCTGGATGATCCGGCGTGCGGCAGCGGCATACGCCGAACACATTAAAACTAATCCACGGCTCAGGCTCTCGGTAAATTTGTCGGCGAATGCTTTTGAAACAGAGGATCTCGCCGCCTATGTGAAGACCTGCTTCAGCGAATACGGGGTGCCTCCGCACCATGTCATTTTCGAGATAACAGAGAGTCTTGCTGTGCGGCATCACAGTTACGTCGAAAAACAGATCACGGCACTTCGCAAGATGGGATGCGAGCTGGCGCTGGATGACTTCGGCACCGGCTACAGCTCTTTCAGCTATCTGCAGAAGCTGGAGGTCGACTACATCAAAATAGACGGGTCATTTATTCGGGACCTGGTCAATAATCCGGTCGATCAGAAAATGGTGAGGCTGATCGCCGAAGTGGGTCGCGAGGCCGGTATGAAGACGGTTGCGGAGTATGTACAAAGTGGCCCGACGCTCGTGCTGCTGAACGAACTGGGTGTGGACCTCGCACAGGGCTACTTCATAGGCCGGCCTGCTGTGACGCCATTAATGAAGTCCATGCCGGTTCCGCTGCATTCAAGGCGCAAGCAGCGCGAGCTGAAAGAAAGCTTCAGCGCCTGAAACTCGATCCCGTCAGGCTTCCTGGGTCTCGCTCTTCTCGGCGATATCCCGTAACGGCATCGTGTCGAATATCGGTTTGAATCGATTGACGATGTCGCAAAAAATGTCTGCCGTGATCTCGGCGTCGTATGCCGCCGAGTGAGCAGATTTTTCGTCCCACTCCATGCCCGCGGCCGCAACGGCGCGTGCCAGTACGGTTTGCCCGTAAGCCACGCCACACAGTGTGGCAGTATCGAAACAACTGAATGTGTGAAACGGGTTTCGCTTGATGCCGGTACGTTCAATCGCAGCATTGATGAACGCGAGATCGAATGCGGCGTTGTGACCGACGAGGATAGCCCGCGAGCAGCCATGTTCCCGCACTGCGCTTCGCACGACTCTGAAAATTCGCTGCAACGCATCCCGTTCATCTATTGCCGGTCTTAATGGATGATGCGGGTCAATGCCGTTTACGGCCAGGGATGCAGGCTCCATGTTTGCGCCTTCGAACGGTTTTACGTGAAAACGCGTAGTCTCTCCACGAAGCAATGTACCGTCGTCTTGAGGGTCGACCTGGACCGCAGCGATTTCCAGGAGTGCGTCGGTGTGGCTGTTAAAGCCACCGGTCTCTACATCGACGATGACAGGAAGAAATCCCCGAAAGCGCCTTGATATTGCGAAGGAGTGTGTCATGCGAGGTCGAGAATGCGCTGGTCGAGCAACAAGTTCATCGTGAATCGCACACCAAAACCGGTGATTTCACTTGGCACATGCGCGAGCCCGCCTTTGTGTGAACACGCGCTCAGGTCGACATGAACCCAGGGAATTGTCTTGTCGACAAACTCGCTTAAGAAACTGGCTGCATAGATATGATCGCCGCTGCCATTTGCCAGGCATTGAACCAGGTCGGCAGTTTCACTTTTCAAATCGGTGACAAACTCGTCGCCGATCGGAAACGGCCAGACCCGCTCGCCACTTTTGCGACCGGCACGTTTCAATATGGGATGAAGTTTCGAGCGGTTGGAAAAGACGCCGCTGTAACGATCCGAAATGCCGGTGACGCAGGCGCCTGTCAGGGTCGCATAGTCGATCATAAACGCGGGTTTCTCCCGACCTGCCAGCACCAGGGTGTCAGCCAGCACCAGTCGGCCTTCTGCATCAGTGTGAATCGTTTGAATAGTCTTGCCGTTGGCAGCAACCAGAACGTCTTGTGACTTGTAAGCGCTCGGGCCTGTCCTGTTTTCAGTAATGGCGAGCCAGCAATCTACCGCCATCGGCAATTTAAGGTCGCTGATTGTTTTAAGTGTAGACAAAGCAACTGCGCTGCCACCCATATCGGTGTGCATGTCCAGCATTGAAGTGAACGGCTTCAGGTTGGTGCCACCGGTATCGAAAATGATGCCCTTCCCAACGAGGCTTAAATCCGCAGTCGCGGTCTTTTTGCCGGGCCGGTATCTTATGTGGAGAATAGCGGCGCTGTTATTGTCATTGCCTTGCGCAACAGCGAGAAACGCGCCGGCACCCAGTTTTTCCAGTTCTTTAACGTCGTATTTTTTGAACTGCCAGCCATTTTCGCTTGCCATTTCTTTGGCCAGGTTCACATAGTTCACGGCATCCAGTTTGTTTGGCGGCAATGCTGTCAGCCAGCGGGCGAGATTGTTTCCGGATGCCTCGGCGAGCGTGCGACTGAGATCAATTCGCTCTTTGAGCCCCAGGAGCCGAATGGAGCGAACAGGCGAGGGTGTTGGTTTTGACTTGTACTCCGGCATCACAAATGCGGCCGCAAGTGCGGCCACCGTTACATTCGTAACAACTTTTGTCTGTTCTGCAGCGGCGAAACCAACTGCGAGTATGCCAATTGTGCCCGGTTTTTCATCACAGGCTGCCGCCACAATTTTTCGCGCGAAAGTAAGTTTCTCGAAAGCGTCTGCTTTCTTTGGATGAACAGCCAACACGACACGTGTCTGCTTCGCATTGTTAAGTCTGGTTATTCCCGCCGGTACACTTTTCGCCGCGCGAGTCCGAATGAGGTCCTTTAGTCTGTTGCCCTGCGGAATCTTGCGCCAGATATCGGCACCGTGTTTGTGTGGCACGATCACGACCAACTGGTCGACGCGCTCGAGGTCACGATTCGTCGTTTTGCCGATTTGTTGCGTGATGCCGGGCAGTTTCTTGTTGAATTCTTCAGAACTCAGAGTTGCCATTTCTTTACTAACCTTTGAGGCCAACATGGGCCATAATATGCGAAATAATACGAACGTTCTGGCTGCGCGACAGGCCCAGAAGCGGTGATCCTAGCAGGACGGTTCGCCGAATTCACGTGGCAAATTTCCGGATTATCAACACAAGCAAACTTGCGGATGATTTATGACTGAATTCAATCGATTTGATGATATTGATCCAACTGAAACACGTGAGTGGCTGGAGTCAATCGATTCCGTTCTCGGCCAGCATGGGCCGGAACGCGCTCACTTTCTGCTCAACCAGATGATCGATTTCGCCAGGCGTTCCGGCGCCTATTTGCCGTACAGCCCGAACACGGCCTACCTGAATACGATCTCCACCGGTCGCCAGCCCGAGTACCCGGGCGATCGCTCGCTGGAACGCCGGATCGAGGCCTATATCCGCTGGAATGCCATGGCAATGGTGGTGCAGGCTAATCGCGAGAATTCTGAATACGGCGGCCACATTTCCAGCTATGCATCGTCTGCAACGCTTTACGAAGTCGGCTTCAATCACTTCTGGCGCGCACCGACAGATACCCACGGCGGCGACATGGTGTTCATGCAGGGACATTCGTCACCGGGCATTTATTCGCGAGCCTACCTCGAGGGCCGGCTCGGCGAAGATGACCTCAATCGCTTCCGCAAGGAAGTGGGCGGCGGTGGCTTGTCGTCCTATCCGCACCCGTGGCTGATGCCGGACTTCTGGCAGTTCCCAACGGTATCGATGGGCCTTGGACCGATGATGGCGATTTACCAGGCGCGCTTCATGCGTTATCTCGAAAACCGCGGCATGATCGAGCCAAGCGATCGCAAAGTGTGGTGCTTTCTCGGCGATGGCGAGATGGACGAACCGGAGTCGATGGGTGCGATCACCATGCCGGTTCGCGAGGGTTTGGACAATCTCATCTTCGTCGTGAATTGTAATTTGCAACGCCTCGATGGACCCGTGCGTGGCAACGGCAAGATCATTCAGGAACTGGAAGCCGCATTTGGAGGCGCCGGCTGGAACGTGAACAAGGTTATCTGGGGATCACGCTGGGATCCGTTGCTGGCCAAAGACCACGACGGCATTCTCCGGCGCCTGATGGAAGAGTGCGTTGACGGCGAATATCAAAACTACAAATCGAAAGGCGGCGATTACGTTCGCGAGCACTTTTTTGGCAAATACCCGGAGACGAAAGAGATGGTCGCGAATATGTCGGATGAAGAAATCTGGCGACTGAATCGCGGCGGCCACGACCCGGTCAAAGTGTACGCGGCTTATGAGAATGCCGTTAATCACAAGGGACAGCCAACCATTATTCTTGCCAAAACCGTCAAGGGTTACGGCATGGGAGCGGCGGGCGAAGGGCTCAACACCGCGCACCAGCAGAAGAAGCTCGATCTCGATGCATTAAAGGAGTTTCGCGATCGGTTCAACATTCCGATTTCGGACAAGGACATCGGCGAGATTCCCTATTGCAAGCCGGCGCCGGACAGCCCCGAAATCGAATACCTGCAGGAACGTCGGCACGCATTGGGTGGTTACTTACCACAAAGACGACACAATCCTCCGAAATTGACGGTGCCGCCACTGGAAATCTTCAAAACCCAGCTCGATGGTACCGGGGAGCGCGAGGCATCGACGACCATGGCGCTGGTGCGAATGCTGACCGCGTTGACGCGCGACAAACAAATCGGCAAGCACATCGTGCCAATCGTTCCGGACGAAGCCAGAACATTTGGCATGGAGGGCATGTTCCGCCAGATCGGCATTTACTCGTCGAAAGGTCAGCTCTATACGCCGGAAGATGCGGAACAATTGATGTTTTATAAAGAGGACAAGAAAGGACAGATTCTCGAAGAAGGAATCAATGAAGCCGGCGCATTTTGTTCGTGGCTGGCGTCCGGAACGTCATACAGCAATCACAATATTCAGACAGTGCCGTTCTACATCTATTATTCGATGTTTGGCTTTCAGCGCATTGGCGATTTCATCTGGGCAGGCGGCGATATGCAGTCGCGTGGATTCCTGATTGGTGGCACTGCAGGTCGTACGACGCTGGCCGGTGAAGGGCTGCAACATCAGGACGGCCACAGCCTGATCAACGCATCAACCGTGCCGAACTGCATCTCCTATGACCCGACCTATGCCTATGAGTTGGCGGTGATCGTTCACGATGGTCTCAGACGCATGATTGGCAATCAGGAAAATATCTTTTATTACATCACCTGCATGAATGAAAACTACGTTCACCCGCCCATGCCAAGTGGCGTGGAGGAGGGCATTCTCAAGGGCATGTATCTGTTGCAGGTCGGCGGTCAGGGCCAGATAAGGGCGCAACTCATGGGTTCCGGCACGATCTTGCGTGAGGTTATTGGCGCGGCAGAAATGCTCGACAAGGATTTTGGCATCCCATCGGATGTGTGGTCAGTAACCAGCTTCAACGAACTGCGACGTAACGCGCTTGAGACCGAACGCTGGAATCAACTGCACCCAGAATCGGTTCCACGCAAGAGCTATGTTGAACAGTGTTTCGCAGACCGCCCCGGACCTTACATCGCCGCGACCGATTACATGAAAATCATATCTGATCAGATCCAGCGCTGGGTGCCGGGAACGTTTGTCACCCTGGGCACGGATGGCTACGGGCGTAGCGACAGTCGTGCGGCGCTGCGCGATCATTTTGAGGTCGACCGACGCTACATAACGGTGACTGCGCTCAAAGCGCTGGCGGACGACGGCGTGCTCGACCAGAAGACGGTCGCCGGGGCAATCAAGAAATACGGCATCGATCCGGACAAGCCGGATCCGGTAAATCTCTGATCGGCGCAAACGGGACACGAATTTGGCAAATACACACAACATAGTTATTCCGGATCTCGGCGACTTCGACGAGGTTGAAGTTATTGAGATCCTGGTTAGCGTCGGCGATACGGTTGCGCGCGAAGACGGCCTGATCACACTCGAAACGGACAAGGCCACCATGGATGTGCCGGCTGCCGATAATGGCGTAATCGAATCGATAACGGTCGCCGTTGGTGACATGATTTCAAGTGGTTCCGTGATAGGCACGATCGCGGTAGATGCAGACAAAACGGTCACAGTTAAGCCGGCGTTCGAGGCAGACGTTATACAGGGCGAAACTACGGTGGTCGCGCCGTCGGTGACCGCGACGACGACCATAGCGGGAGGCCTCAAGACAATCTCGGTTCCCGATCTTGGTGATTTCGAAGATGTCGAAGTGATCGAAGTGCTGGTTGCTGTTGGCGACACTGTCGCGCTTGAAGACCCATTAATAACGCTGGAGACAGACAAAGCAGCGATGGACGTTCCCTCCGAAGCGGCGGGAACGATTGATGCTGTCTTGGTTAAGGTGGGTGATAAGGTTTCCAAAGGTTCGCCGGTTGTGGTGATCGACGCGTTGGAAACGACCGTGACCGAAACGAAGGCTGATGCGACCCCTGCGGCCGAACCAGCAACGGCGGCCCCACAGCAGGCGGCGGCAAAGACGCCGGAACCAGTAAGAACGGGAGCGCTGCCCGCCATTGAGGAAAGCGGATTTTCGAGTGCACACGCAAGTCCGTCTGTTCGAAAACTGGCACGTGAGTTGGGTGTCAACCTGCCGCAGGTAAAAGGCGGCGGCCCCAAGAATCGAATATTACATGACGACGTAAAAGCGTTTGTCAAAGCCATAATGACGGGCGCCGCTTCCGCACCCGGTGCGGGGGCAGGCTTGCCGAAAACGCCAGTCATCGACTTTGCGAAATTCGGCGAGATCGATATCCAGCCGTTAACGCGGATCCAGAAGATATCCGGACCTCGGTTGCAGGCGAGTTGGATCAACTTGCCGCACGTTACACAACACGACCTTGCTGACATCACCGAACTTGAAGCAAAGCGGCAACAGCTTAAGGGTGCGGCCAAAGCAAGAGGCATCGGCCTGACACCGCTGGCATTCGTTCTGAAAGCCTGCATTGCCACATTAAAAGAGTTTCCAAAAGCCAACGCATCCCTGTCGGAAGACGGCAAATCATTGGTTTACAAGAAATATTATCATCTTGGATTTGCTGCAGACACCGACAATGGCCTGATGGTCCCGGTCATTCGTGACGCCGACAAGATGGACGTATACGAATTGGCAACCGCGCTGGGTGAGCTTTCATTGGCGGCACGCGAGGGCAAATTGAAGTCCGATCAGTTGCAGGGTGCAAGCTTCACGATATCAAGTCTCGGCGGCATCGGCGGCACGGCATTTACGCCAATCGTCAACGCCCCGGAAGTCGCCATTCTTGGCGTATCGAGGTCGTCGATGCAGCCGGTCTGGAACGGCGAGGCATTCGACCCGCGACTGATGTTGCCGCTTTCCCTGTCTTACGATCACCGAGTGATCGATGGCGCCTATGCGGTCCGGTTCACAACATTTCTGTCGCAAAAACTGGCAGACGTTGAGTCATTGCTGCAGGCTATTCCCTAGTGGCCGAAAACGACGAAGCAACACTGGTCATAGACCCTGCAATGCAGCAAGCCATTGCGAACCAGGCTCGGAAGGGAGAAAAAGAGGTGCACCAGGCACAGCTTGTTGTCATCGGTGCCGGGCCGGGTGGTTACACGGCCGCATTCCGCGCTGCCGATTTGGGGCTTGATGTCGTTTTGGTTGAGCGCTGGCCGATGCTGGGTGGCGTGTGCCTGAATGTGGGTTGCATACCGTCCAAGGCGCTGTTGCATGCAGCCAAGGTAATCGATGATGCAGAAGCGATGGCGGAGCACGGGATCGTTTTCGGCAAACCAAAAATTGATGCGAAGGCATTGCGCGAATGGAAGGACTCGGTTGTTGAGCGCCTGGTGAGCGGGCTGTCGCATCTTGCGAAGCAACGCAAGGTGAGGGTCATTCATGGAACCGCGACATTCGAATCTGCAAACCGGCTCATTCTGGACACTGGCGAATCCATACAATTCGAGAAATGCATTATTGCAGCCGGTTCAGAAAGCGCTCAATTACCGGGCTTGCCGGATGACCCGCGAATTATCGATTCAACCGGCGCATTGGAACTCGATTCAATTCCAAAACGAATGCTGGTCGTTGGCGGTGGCATCATCGGACTGGAAATGGCTTGTGTTTACTCGGCACTCGGAACGAATGTCAGTGTGGTTGAGTTAACGGATGCACTCATGCCGGGTACGGACCCCGACCTGGTTCGGCCTTTCCGCAAATTTGTCGACAAGCGTTATGAAGCGATCATGCTGAATACAAAAGTGACAGGGATGCGTGCGACAGAACCCGGCATTGAGGTTTCGTTCGAGGGCGACAAGGCGCGGGCATCCGAGGTATACGACAAGGTATTGATCTCGGTGGGCCGGCGTGCGAATGGTATGCATCTGACGGCAGACAACGCGGGTGTCGAAGTTGACCCGCACGGCATTATCCCGGTTAACAAGCAGATGCAGACCAATGTGCCGCATATTTTCGCCATTGGAGATTTAGCTGGCGGCCCGATGCTCGCGCACAAGGCAACGCATGAGGCACGAGTGGCTGCCGAAGTTGCGGCAGGTCAGAAAAGCGCATTCGATGCCAGAACCATTCCGTCTGTTGCGTATACGGATCCGGAGATCGCGTGGGTCGGGTTGACGGAGACCGAGGCGAAGCAAACCGGCGCAGACTACGAGAAAGCCAAGATCCCCTGGGCTGCCAGTGGTCGTGCACTGTCTCTGGGTCGTTCCGAAGGTTTTACGAAGTTGTTATTCGACAAGGCGACAGGAAGGGTACTTGGCGGCGGCATTGTTGGACCCGGTGCTGGTGATCTGATCTCGGAGATCGGATTGGCTGTTGAAATGGGTGCGGACGCCGCAGACCTGGCTTTAACCATTCATCCTCATCCGACACTGTCGGAAACAATTGCTTTCGCTGCCGAAGCATTTGAAGGCACGATTACTGATCTCTATATGCCTAAGAATCGATGATTAAGTCTGGCTCGATGACGGCCTGATGCGTTATGGATAAAGAAGAAACTCACCTGTCTGCGGCGAATTGATATTCACCAGCTATGTAAAACCAGGCTTGCGTTGGCGATGCCGTCGGACGAGGTCGCACATTGGTCGTACTCGGGCGATGACGGCCCCGAACAGTGGGGAGATCTCTCGCCGGACTTCTTAATGTGCAAACAGGGTAAGGAGCAAATTGACCGCTTTCACAGCTCGATGGGCTTTGACACCAAGCGACCGATTCAGCTACACAATTATTTGAAAGCTATGGAATACGGTCTAGTCATATCGAACCTCTGTGGATGCGACAACTATCCTGACACAGGCGGCCCGGTCTAATGTGTTACCCATGTGCCCGGTTTGCACCGGTCAGGACCCCCCCCGGCCCCTACAGGTTGGCGGAGGCGTCCGGGTACAACTCATCCAGCGGCACTGAACGCCCGTTCGCTTGCACCACACGACAGTGAAATCGTTTCAATTTCCTTGGTTCAGTTACGCCGCAGGAGTGGGCGATGATGCCTATTTCCTTGCGCATGTTTTCCGAGTAATGACGAACCCGCTCGGCTTTGTTTTCGACAACCAGTCCGCGTTGCAATTTTTTGTCATGGGTCGTAATTCCGGTCGGACAAGTGTTCTTGTTGCATTGTAGAGCCTGAATGCAGCCGAGCGAAAACATGAACCCACGGGCTGTATTGATGAAGTCAGCGCCAATACACAGCGCCATGGCCGCTTCAGCCGGCGTGATTAATTTTCCGCTTGCTATCACATGGATCCGATCGTCGAGTCCATAACGATTAATCATGTCGACAACGAGTGGCAGGCTTTCCCTTATCGGCAACCCGACGTAATCCATCAGGCTCATTGGCGCAGCACCTGTACCACCATCACCACCGTCTACGGTTATAAAGTCCGGGGCACTTTCAACGCCCTGTTGGATTATGAGTGTGAACAAATCATCGAGCCATCCGTAGGACCCGATAACTGCCTTGAATCCAACCGGCAAGCCGGTCACATCCCGAATATGATTGATCATATTGAGCAAGTCTTCTGCCGAGTCAATGTCCGGATGTCGGTTAGGACTGATCGAGTCCTCGCCGACAGGAATGCCACGAATTTTTGCGATGTCTGCTGTTACTTTCGCGCCGGGCAGGATTCCGCCTTTGCCAGGTTTCGCTCCTTGACTGAGTTTGATCTCAATCATCTTTACCTGATCGTGTGCTGCGACTTCCCGCAGTTTGCCGTCATCCAGATTCCCTCGCTTGTCTCGTACGCCGTATTTCGCCGTGCCAATCTGGAAAACGATATCGGCACCACCTTCGAGATGATATGGAGACAGCCCACCTTCGCCCGTGTTCAGCCAGTTGCCGGCCATCGCAGATCCCCTGGATAGTGCCAGGACAGCCGGCTTTGAAATCGCGCCGTAGCTCATCGCGGATACATTAATGAGGGAATCCGTTGTGTAGGGTTGCCGCGCAGAGGCGCCAAACGTTAACGCCGAGGTGGGTGCCATGTCAACTTCGAGTACCGGGTACGGGCAATTTACGAAAATCACAGTGCCGGCAGGTCTCAGGTCGCGGGTTGAGCCAAACGCGATGGTATTGTCTATATCTTTTGCCGCGCGATAGACCCAGCTTCGCTGTGCTCGATTGAAAGGCATTTCTTCGCGATCCTGGGCGAAGAAGTATTGCCGGAAATATTCGCCAAGTTTTTCAAAGAAATATCGAAATCGACCAATTACAGGGAAGTTACGGCGAATCGCACTACTCGTTTGAGTAACGTCGATGATGTACATCACGATCACAGCGAGCAGTCCCAGACCCAGCATCAAAACCAGAACAGCGGACAATATTTGCACTACATCGAGTGCACCCAGGAACGATTCTTTCATTGCCTAAATCCCCACGATTCTGCGGCGCCGGGTCTGCCGCGAGTGTTGTTATTATTTGTCAAAATAGCCCGCTACAAAATGGTCCAGGCTTGCTCTTCCCGCACCCGTGAAAAACAGTGCCAGCAGCATAATGAAGTAAGTGGCCGCCCATTCGATACCGTTATTTGAAACAACGAAGTTTCCTGTTTCGGTGAGCCAGTCATAGTTGCCATGTTCACGCAAAATATCCTTCGCCTTGCTCAGTCTCTCAATCGCACCGCCGACATTCTCATTCGCGAACGGACTGCCTGGGTCGGCGATGGCTTGCCAGCCATTGTGCCAATGCGTCGTAACCGCGGCGACTGCCATCGTCACCATCAGCGGTATCGAAATCCAGCGCACACCCAGCCCGACAAGCAGCGCCACTGCACCAACGACTTCAGCGCCGGTTGCCAGTACGGCCATGAGTGCCGGGAACGGGAGCCCCATGCTGCCGAACCAACCTATGATGCTGTCGAAGTGACTGAGTTTGTTTGTGCCAGCGACCCAGAAAACCGGCACGAGATAGAGACGCAATGCAAGCGGCCCGAGAAAATCGGCTTTGCGAGTTGAATCGAGCATTGCCTGAAGTTTTTTCAGGAATTGCATTTCTATCTCTCCGTATCGGGTTTCAATGTGCCGAGTATTATTTCGGATTCTTTCATTTTCTGCATGGCATCTGCGCCGTGAGCTACCATTGTTTCGGGCTCGCGGTAGTTGCTCTCTTGGGCAAGAATCAATAGCAGCTCTTCGCCACTTTTTTCGTCTTCGTTTTCATCTATTAGCTGCAGTAGCCGCGCAGTTACCGGGTTAAGCTCCATAAATCCAAGCTCGTCGTCTGCTTTGCGATACACAGACAGGTAAGTTGGCTGCTCGCCGGGTTCAGTCGGCAAATAAGAAGTGGATATCTTCTGCACCGGATATTGATATTCAATAACGTAGGCGAGTTTTGATTTGACAGGTACGCCGGACACAAGGTCGCCATCGGGATCGATGCGCTGCCAGTCGTTTTCCGCCTCCGACACGGATAATTCCAGTTCCACCCATTCCTAGTGCGCACGTTCAAGCAAGAAGGGGAAGTCGTCGGCCGAGCCGGGATAAGTGGACTGCAGAAACGTCAGGAACTCTTGCGGGATTTCCAGGAAGTACGGTGTCTTGGCCTGGTGGTGGATCATGAATTCGCGTATCAATCGCCGCCACTGGTCGTCACGGTGGATTTTTTTAAGTACCGGAAAGGTGGAGCTCAACAGGTTGAACAGGTTGTTGAAAAACAGCTCGCGATAAACAGCCATTCGCCGGTCTTCGATGCCCGGTGGTGCCGGGTTGTGATCCGGGTCCCGAATATGCGCGGCAAACGCATACTGTTTTTGCTGGAAACCGGCTGGTTCAGCCACGTGCAGTTTCCGCCAGCTGCAGGGCCTCGCTGCCGCGCTCGCTTTGCAGGCCCTTGATGCGTTGAATTTCGCCTATCAAATCCGCAATCGGCGGAAAATTGAAGTCGCGTTCCAGCAATGTCGGTATCGGGCCAAAATGCGCATAGGCGTCGCCAAGCAAATCCCAGACCTGGTCACAAATTGCGTCGCCGTGCGTGTCGATACGCAAGTCCTCGGCTTCGACGTAGTGTCCGGCGACGTGAAAATATTTCAGTCGCTCGGCAGGCATGGCATGCATGAATTCATGTGCGTCGTAGCGGTGATTGATGCTGTTAACGACAATGTTGTTGATGTCCAGCAGCAAATCGCAGTCGGCTTCTTCCAGCACGGCATTCGTAAACTCAATTTCGCTGAGCGATGTGTCTGTCGGCGCATAATAAGAGACGTTTTCCATTGCCATGCGTTGGCCGAGAATGTCCTGGGCGCGGCGAATGCGAGCGGCAACGTAATGCACTGC
>SMVB01100117.1_pt1 | contig 19651 bp, 9 predicted proteins | sample 2456461 | NCBI WGS metagenome assembly SMVB01 (sample SAMN11095934, study PRJNA526329) | marine sediment metagenome | biome: Marine sediment; feature: Surficial sediment; material: Deep marine sediment; isolation source: Hadal surficial sediment | place: Pacific Ocean | collected 2014-05 | depth 0-1...
AACCAGTGGATCGAGCGGACGGCCCTTCACCATACGCTTCGACGCGCGTTGGCTGTCGGTCCGCCGGGCGCTGTTCGGGCGGGCGCTGATGGCGGCCGGCTATCGGCCCGGGCGCAGACTGCTCATGTTGACAGGCGGGGACAAGCAGCAGCCGCCCGCTTGGTACCGGTGGCGCTACGCCTCCTACAAGGAAGAGCCCGCGCGCCTGCTGGACGAGCTGGAGCGCTTTCGGCCCTTCGCGGTCTACGGCTGGGTGACTCCGCTGCGCGAGCTCGCCCGGCATGCGCGAGAGACGGGGTGGCAGGCGCACCGCCCGTTCGTCATCGTCACGACCGCGGAGACGCTCGATGAGGCGACGCGTCGCCTGCTCTCCGAGACCTTCGGCGCACGCGTCTTCGAGCTCTACGGACTGACGGAGATGGGGACCGCCGCGTCGCCGTGCCCAAGCGCGGGGGGGTTTCATCTCGCTGAGGACGTCTGCCTGACCGAGTTCCCCGACGAGCCGACCAAAGGCGACGCCGCACCGATCGTGATGACGAATCTCGAGCTCTACGCCACGCCGTTCATCCGCTTCGACACCGGCGACCTGGCCGTACCGGTATCCGGCGACTCCGTCGAGCGCTGCGCCTGCGGCCGCAGTCTGGCCCGCATCGAGCGCATCGAGGGTCGGCTCGTCGACTCCGTGCGTCTGGACAGCGGCCGCGTAATCTCCCCGTTCCAGCTCACGATTGAGCTCGAGAAAATTCCCGGGATCGAGCGCTACCAGATCATCCAGGAGGACGTGAACCGCTTTACCGTGCGCTACGAGGGATCCGAGCTTGGCTCCGACGAGCGGGAGAGGGCCGCGCGCCGCGCGCTCGTTGCGGTGGTTGGGCCGCGCTGCGAGGTCCGCACGGAACGCCATGAAAACCTCGACCCGCCCCCCGGCCGGAAGTTTCGCGTAGTGGAATCCAGGCTCACCAGAGAACCGGCTTGAGAATCCTGTCGCTGAGCTACGAGTACCCGCCGATCGGCGGCGGCGGGGCGCCGATGTGTGAGGGGCTCAACGAGGCGCTGGCCGCCGCGGGCCACGAAGTCGACGTCGTCACATCCGGGATGAAGGATCTTCCCGCGCTGGAGGAGCGCCGCGGGGTGCGGATCCACCGCGTCCGGTGCCTCCGCCGCCACCGCCACTACTCGACGACGCCCGAGCTGCTGACGACCCTCGTTCCCCTGTACCGCAAGGCGTTGGCGCTACACCGAGAGCGCGCCTACGACATCAACCACTGTCACTTCGCGGTGCCGTCGGGCATCCCGTCCCGCTGGCTCCAGCGGCGGACTGGCCTGCCCTACGTCATTACGTGTCACGGCTCGGACATCCCCGGCTACAACCCCGATCGATTTCAGTGGGAGCATCGGCTCATCCACCCGGTGTGGTCACGCGTCGTGCGAGGCGCCGCCGCGCTGACGTGCGCCTCGCGCTTCCTCGCGGACCTGCTGCACAAGCAGCTGGACGTCGACGTCGACATCATCCCCTACGGCTTCGATCCGCCGGCCTTTGCAGACGCCCCGCGCGAGGACCGGATCCTGACCGCAACCCGCATGTTCGAGCGCAAGGGAGTCCAGTTCCTGGTCCGCGCGCTCCCGCAACTGGACACCCACTTCGAGGTCTGGATCGCGGGGGACGGGCCCTACCTGCCCGAGCTCGAGCGGCTGGCGGAGCAACTCGGTGTCGCGGTGCGGTTTCTCGGCCAGGTCCCGCACGACGAGCTGATGCAGATGTATGCGACGAGCAAGATCTTCGTCTTCACCTCAGCGGTGGAAAACTTCCCGATGGTGCTGCTCGAGTCCTTGTCGGCGGGCTGCGCCGTGGTCACGACGGACACGTCCGGATGTCGCGAGGTGGCCGAGGACGCTGCCGTCATGGTCCCGCCGGAAGACCCGGAGGCGCTGGCGGCCGCACTCTCCGCGCTTGTCGAGGACGAGGCACGCATCGCCGAGTTCGGCGAGCGCGGGCGAAAACGCGTGGCACGCCTCCGCTGGTCCCGCGTCGTCAGCGAGTACGAAGCCCTCTACCGCCGCTGCCTCAGCAGCCCGCCTGACTGACCGCCGCTGCCTCGGCAGCCCGCGTGACTGACCGCCGCTGCCTCGGCAGCCCGCCTGACTGACCGCCGCTGCCTCGGCGGCCCGCCTAACTGACCGCGGCGCCGGGGCTGGAAGCCACGGGTGGGCTCCCGAGGCCGAGGCCCCTAATCCGACCGCCCCGGCCCCGTCGCGTCGCGCAGCTGGAACACGAGATCGCGGAGTTCGTCGCGCCGGATCGCGCCGAGCCCGATCGCGGCCACCACGTACAACAGCCCGCCGGCGCAAAGCCGGAGGGGCAACCCCGCCCAGTCCGTCGCGAGCACCCCCGCCATCAGCCCCGCCGACACCATGGGGGCAAGCGCGCGACGGTCCCAGGGGATGGGACCGAGCCGTTCGCGGACGACCCGCGCCAGGAGCACCGCGACCACGCACTCCCCGGCCAGACAGGCCGCGGCGGCGCCCACCGCGCCCCAGAGCGGGATCAGCGTGACACCCAGCGCCAGGTGCACCGCTACCGCGAGGGCGTCGGTTCGCGGGAGGGGGTGCGGCTGCTCCGCGGCGACCAGCAGGTTGCGCAGGTTGCCCGCGAAGGCGACGACCGGCAGCGTGAAGAGCATGATCCTCAGTACCCGGGGCGCCACGTCGTACTCGCTCCCGAAGAGCGCCGCGATCAGGGGCACCGCGAAGACCCATCCCACCGCCACAGCGGGCGCCAATACGCAGAGCACGTAGCGAAGCAGCCGCGCCTGGAGGCGCAGCGCCGCCGCGGGATCGCCGCGAACCATGCGGCTGATGGCGGGGAAGCTGGCATCGCGGAGGACGAGCGCGAACATGCCCAGCGTGAGCACGAGCTTTTGGCTCACCAGGAACTGCCCCGCGCTCTCGGCGGTCGCCAGCCAGCCAAGTAACAGAATGTCCCCCTGCACGTACATCGCGCGCAACATCAAGCTCAGCGTGATCGGAACGCCCTCGCCCAGCAATCTGCGCCAGCGGCGGACCTCGAACCGGATCCGCAGGACCCCTCCCTGGCGACGGCAGAGGTGGATGTAGTAACCCAAAGCGATCGCCGCCGCGGCGCCGACTTCTACCATCGGCACGCGCAGGAGATCCTGCGCGCCTTCGCGCACGAGCAGGAGCACCCCGGCCAGCACGAGCAACCGGTCCAGGATGCGAGAAGAGGCCACGAGACCCATCGCCTCGAGGCCGCGCATCGCCCAGACGACGGTGAGGGCGACCGGAAAGAGACCGAGTGCGTAGAGAGCCAACAGGGAAGCAGGAATGTCGAACGCGGAACTCAGCGGCTGCAGCACCAGCCCGACAGCGCCCACGACGACGGCGGCAAGGACCAACCGCAGCCCGACGACGTGCGCGAACACCTCGGGCAGGCTGTGCGAATCGCGGGCGACCTCGCGGATCGCGCGCGGCGCCGTGCCACCCCGGACCACGAGATCGAGGACGTTGACCAGCGCAGCCGCGATCCCGATGGCGCCGTAGCCCGGCGCGTCGAGCACCCGCGCCAGATACAGCGCGATGGCGAAACCCACCGCGCGTGCAGCGACCTCTCCCCCGCCCAGCCACAGGACGTTGCGCGCGAGTTGCCTCGCCTCCCCCGTACGTCGCTCCCACACAGGCGGAGTATCGTAAGGCAATGGACTGGTAAGCGCTGCGAGTAACGACACATCGCTCGAGGTGTCGACGTCTTCGCGGGATTGCCTCCACTCGTGTTGTGTATTCCGGGATCCCTCAGACGGCGTCGAATGTCTCGGGGCGAACCACGGGGGTGATCGGCTTTCCCTCGGCCAGCAGCTGTAGCTCCCGGCGCCAGATCTTCCGGAGCAGGATCACCGCCGCGTCCGACGTCCCCAGGTGCTCCACCGACCTGTCCGCGATAGCCCCCTGGCCAACCATCAAGACGGTGTCCTGCAGCCGAAGATTCGCCCCGTACGCGTCGAGGTTACGTTCACCGCTCAGGACCAGCCTGGCGTGCCGGCTGAAGTATTCGTCAATTTCCCTGGCACTCCCGAAAGTCCCAGTGCTACGACCCAGAACTCTGGATGCCACCTGGCGCGCCTTGAAACGAAAGCGCCGGATCCAGGTGTCGTCCGGCCGCTTCGCCACGATGAAGTGGTGATGACTCGTGTCATCGATGGGCACGTACCAAAACAACGTGCGTGTTCCGATGGCCGAAAACCCACCGATGATGTGGCAGGTGTTGGGCATGACCCAATGATTCAGCTTTGTCGAGTTGACGTGGGTCACCCGTTGACTGAGACCGAACGGAGTTTCCTCGGCCGAAACTTTTGGGAGTCCGCGGTGGACCGTATTGCGACTCGTGGATCCGCGGTGCGCGAAGTGGACGTGGAGGCCGTCCACGATGTTCTCCGCGCTCTGAAACCAGTTGCAGTCGATCCGGTGTCGATGAATGAACGATGCCTCTTCGACCTCAGGCCACTGCGGTAGGGGCGGCGCCGGTAAGGGGCCAAAGTACGCGAGGACCAGCCCGATGGCCTCCTGTGCTGGGTACGACCCGATGCTCACTTTCTTGCAGAAGGGCTTCGCTTCACCGGGCTGGGAAACGCACTGCCCGAGTTCATCGAATCGCCAGCCGTGGTACCGGCACTCGATCTCATCACCTTTCACCGAGCCCACGGACAGCTGCAAGCCGCGGTGCGGGCAACGGAAGTCTACGACATGCGGGACACCGCCTTCGCCGCGGTAGAGCGTGTAGTCCTCGCCAAGGACGCGGATGGGCGTAGCCTGACCCTTCGCGAGTTCCCGAGACAGGCAGACTGGATGCCAGAACAACCTCAGGTATTGGCCGGAAAGAGTGTCTTTCCCGCAGTACACAAAATCTGATGCGTTAGGCTGCATCTGCTCCGGCGCCCGCGCAGCGTGTGCGGATCGCGTACCAGATTTCGCTTGCCGCATCGGTGATCGCGGCCACCCGCTCCCGCGACTCCCTCATGGCACACCTCCCGCATACCCTCAAGTCACCGATCCTATCACCTGCGGCTGTAGCCCGTCAGCAGCTTTCGGATCTTCGGACTCTCCGAGCCAAGAGAAACGGAGAGGAGCCATCCGCCGAACGGCGTCTGCTCATGCTCGGTAAGTTGCATTGGAGACCCGGGAGCGAGGTGCGCTCCCTCAAACGGGTCGAGTCGAGAAATAGGGGCGTGGGCGAGCCCTGCTCAGCTGTGCATCCAAGCAAAGCTGAGCCGCGAAATCGCCCAGGGCGAGAGCCTTAGTCTGTAAACTCAGAGGGGGCTAGGTGCACTTTTCGATTTTTCAACAGTTTCTCTGTTGGGATCAATATAGCTAGTTCCGTGTCTCCTCCTTCGATGTAGGTTCCTTCTTCAAGAAGCCGTTCACGTTTAATATGCCTTACGATTGCATCTCCTTCCTTGATCCCATAACGACCTCTTGTGTACATCTCTACTTCGCCACTCAGAAACGAAGACAACTTCCCTTTTACAGAATAGATATGACATAGGTCATTTAGGAATTCATTTTGGTGATAAGTCATATTGGGGTCGATGAAGGGACGAACTCTTTCCGTATTTATTCCATATTTGTTACCCAGGTCTCTTAGGGCCTGGGAGGTATACATTCTGCTTGCCCAGGAATACGAGACCTCGAGTACTTCCCCATCCTTTGTTTTTGTTTCCCTAAATTGCATTGGTAATGTCACCTTTCAAGGATATAGACATCATTTGTTCTCAATTATATATTGAGGCACAGAGTAGAGAATAGGAAAACCAAGACCCTGTTCCACCCGCCGCGGGGCGGGCCTTTCGCCGCTGCCCCACGGACGGAGTGCTCGGCAACGCGGGCTACGCGCCCTCCTCGCCGGCGGGATAGGCCGGGATGCCGCGCATGAACGCGGGGGTCGGAATCCAGTTGCCGCCCTCGGCGAGCCCGGGCTCGATCAAGATGCCGGCGATCGAGTCTCGCGGTGCACCCCAGACGAGCAGCAGGTACTGCACTTCCCGAATTTCGAGGCAGCAAGACGGATAGGACGGGTCTCCTGCGAAACGAGGCCGGTTTTCAAATTTACTGTAAAGACGTACACGGATCAAATGTGTGATAATGCCGTTACAGCCTGAGGAAAGCGGTAGCGGCTGTCGCGCTGGCGCGATTGCCGTCGAAGATTCACGCGTTGCAGCCAGCTCTGGCGGGCCTGTAATAACGCAAAGGAGTGGAGAGATGCCTACACGTAGTATTGTCGAACGGCTGAGCGCAGGAGAGATGCTCCTGCTCGATGGAGCCACTGGATCCGAGCTGCAGGCGCGTGGCGTCGATATCAACCGGGGCGCGACCAGCGAGGAGCTCGGAGTCTGGTCGGCCACTGCCAACCTGGATGCTCCCGATGTCGTGCGGCAGATTCACGAGGACTACCTCGAGATCGGGGCCGACATCGTGATCAGCAACAACTTCTACACCAGCCAATCGATGCTGGCGCTCATCGGTGAGGAGAACCGTTGGGAGCAGTACACCCAGCGCGGCGGAGAGCTGGCGGTGCAGGCGCGAAACGCGGTCAACCCCGAAGCCTACGTCGCGGGTGGTATCTCTCCGCCCTATACGGGAGACCTTCGCAAGGAGTTCGAAGGCCAGGCGCGGGTGCTCGCTCGAGCCGGGGTGGATTTTCTGCTGGCGGAGTACATGGCGGGGGATACGGTCTTGGACACGCCCATCGCGGACTGTGTAACCGCGGTGGATGTGTGTGCGACCACAGGCCTACCGGTGTTCCTCGGAATCTGCGGCGTCAAACAGGACGGAACGTTGTACAACGGAGAGTCGTTCAAGGATCTCGCGGCGGCGCTCGAGGGGCATGCTGTGGCTGGGATCTTTCTGATGTGCAGCACGCCGCCCGCAATATCGGCTTGTCTGCCGAAGCTTCGCGAGGCCTATGACGGACCGATCGGCGCCTACGCCCACCTGGACTACGGGCTCAACCCCAAGTTCGGCACGACGCCCGACGAGCAGTACTTCTCGATCGGCGATGGAGAGTTCACTCCCGAGCGTTATGCAGAGGTTGCCAGGCAGTGGAAGGAGATGGGAGCGCAGATCATCGGTGGCTGCTGCGCGACCCGGCCTGAGCACATCAAAGCGCTGCGACCGATCGTGGCGGGCAAGGCTTAGGTTTTCTCGGAGGTGCGAGTCGCGAGCGCTGCCTGATGCCGGACGAGTGTTTATTTCAGCCGGATCAGTCCGACGCGTTGGATTGGCTATTTCTGACCCGGCACCTGTGAGCGACTCCGGCGGACGAGCATCATTAGAATGCAGCCACTCGCGAGCGCACTGACCAGATGCTTTAGCGCGTGTCCGCTGACAACGCGACCCGCAGCGTAGAGGCCCGCGTCGAAATTTCCGCAAATTTTGGCCAATCCATACAACAAGATGATTCCGACGATAAAAGGAACGTAATGCCGCGGTGCCGGATACGTCAGCAGCATGAACAGGATCATCAAGGACGGAACAAACTGCACAATTGCGTAGGGCCGCAGATCCCCGACGCCCAGGGATTCAGTCCAGGCCCACCAAAAGACGCTCCCTGCGCCGGCGATCAACAATGGCACCAATAAACGATTGGCAACGCGTGCGTCGACGAGTTCGCCGACAACGGAGGTGAACAATCCCATGAATACGAGCGTCATCGGCAGCCGATCCCAGATCAATGTCTGGCTTCCCGGCGTGTAGTGATAGTAAGCAGAACCCATTGCCGTCAAAATCAGGCCGACGAAGAAAACCAGATACGATGCCCGCAGCTCGCCCGTCGCGATCGTGCCGGGCTGAGTCAGGACAAACCTCCCGCCCCAGGCGCCAACGACAAGCAGACCCATGTTGGATATCACGTTGTGCGCATTGGCGATTCCAAGCAAAGTCCGCCCATCCGCAAAGAGATGGTACTCCGGCCATTGAGGAATGGGATCAACGAACCCGAAGACAAGCACCACCGGCAGGAGCGCAATCGCGAACAGTAGGGTTGTCCTGGAATTCATTTCACCGGTTCGATCTTCATTCCGCCTCAAAGGTTCGTGTCGCTTGGCTCCCATTCAAGATCATGATGATAATCTTCGCGGCCGGCTAGTATATTCCCCGGTACGGCACGGCACGGATCGAACCTGTCAACGTGTCTCACATCGACGAGTCTCTGGCATGGCCGCAACCACGACCGAGAACACCAACACCCCTGCCCCGGCCTCGATTGCGCTGCCGCGTTGGTTCGTCCCGCTCGTACTGGCCGCGACGATGCTGGCATGCCTGCCGGCTCTTTTCAGCGGTCGCCAGTTCGACGACTGGCTGCAGTTCGAGGTCGTCCGGGGCGAGTCCGAGTTCTCCCGGAACCAATCGACACTGGCCGAGTTCTTCACGTTCGCAAACGGAGATCCCGAGCAGACCTTGCAGCGGATCGACCGTGGCCTGCTGCCGTGGTGGTCAGACGAGCGGCTGAAGTTGAGATTCATGCGGCCCATCAGCGTGATGACGCACAAACTCGATCAGCTGTTGTGGCCCGATTCGGAAGCCTTGATGCACGCGCACAGTGTGCTGTGGTTTCTTCTCACGATCGTCGCCGCCGCCTTTGTGTATCGAGAGATCGGAGCCACGGTTGCCGGTGTCGGACTCGCCATCGTCCTCTTCGCGCTGGAGGACACTCACGCTTTGACGATCGCGTGGCTCGCGAGTCGGAACCATCTCATCGCCACCGCCCTGGTGCTACCCGCCTTTCTGTTTCACGTCCGCTGGCAGCGTGAGCAACGGCCGCGTTGGGGAATCCTGTCGATCGTTCTCTTCCTCCTGGCCTTGTTGTCCGGCGAGGTTGCGCTCGCCTACGGCGCCCTCGTCGTGGCCTGGTCCGTAACACAGCAGACAGGCACGCCCCGTCAGCGCATCGTCAGCGTGTTGCCGTGCCTATTTGCGGGGGCGATCTGGCTGATCACCTATCAGCTGCTCGGTTTCGGAGCGATCCAATCGGGTGCATACCTGAACCCGATCGCGCATCCGTTCGAGTTCGTCGTCGCGGTGTGGGAACGACTGCCGCTGTATCTGGCAGCCCTGTTCGGAACTTCGGCGTCCTCGTTCTCTTCATTCGCCGACGAGGGCAGACGCCAGTTGCTCTGGGGGTGGGCCTTGGGGTCGGTCGCGTTCCTGACACTGTTGATGCTTCCCGCGCTGCGCCGCGACCGCTGCCTCCGATTCTGGTTCCTGGCCGCGCTGCTTTGTCTGTTGCCGCTGTGCACGGCCCCTCCGACCGACCGTGTCCTGCTAATCGCGACGTTCGCCGGCCAGGGCATGGTGGCCCGTTGCATCGAGCTGGCATGGCCGACGCTCGTCCGTCGAATCGGCGCCTTGCCCCGCCTCGACGTCCAAGCGATGACACCTGGCCGGTCCATGCGAACGCTGGCGATTGTATTCGTCCTGCTCCATCTGGTGCTGGCTCCATGGCTGTTGCCGCTGCGCATGGCGGGGTACGCAGAGCTCAGTCGGCGTATGGAGTCGGCGGCGATCAGCCCGGCATTCGATCGGCCGGTGGAACCCCAGCAGGTCATTCTCGTCAATCCGCCGGACACGTTTTACGGCTGGCACCTGGGCGCGATTCGACGGCATCACGGACTATCGACACCGCGTCACATGCGCATCCTCGGGATTGCGTTGGTGCCGCTCCACCTCGAGCGCGTGGACGATCGCACGCTGATCGTCCGGCCGCAGGCCCCGTTCATGCAGCGCGCGTTTGCGGGCCTGTACCGGGTCGATCCACTCACGGACGGATGGCAGCGACGACTCAGCGGTGTCGAGGTGACGATTCTCGAGGCGTCACCCGCGGGCGAACCGTTGGCCGTCGAATTCCGTTTCGACAGCAAACTCGAATCGAACGAGCTGCTTTGGGTGGAATGGCGAGACAATCAATTCATCGAGTTGGAGCTTCCACGCGTTTCGGAGACCCTGGAGATACCAGCGCGAATCGGACCACTCTGGTTCAGCCTGGGCACCATGGGGACCGTGCTCGGAATCGAGTATCGCCCGATGTTGTAGTCCCCTTTGTGCTGTAGTCCCCCTTGATCTGGAAGTTCTGCAACGGCTGATCGCGATCCACCTGCATCAGGAGTGCGCGAAGGTACGTCCCTGTAGGGGCTTGTCATAGGACCCAGGCCGGACCGGGAACCGAAACGCCGCCGGACCGGGAGCCGAAACGCCGCTGGACCGGGAACCGAAACGCCGTTTGTTTGTCGATCCCCGGCGCTCCAATGCAGAGCTTTTCAATGAATCTCTCGCCTGACCTACGGTAATCGGATTACAAGCTCCGGAAAGGGCCGTCTCTTCCCTTTCAAGGGAAAAGCTTCTTCCCTTTCAGGGAAAAGCTTCTTTCCTTTCGGCCATGGGTGTTGCCGAAGTACACGCGGTTTTGGAATACTTGCGCGCGTCGATTACTGAACCTTCAAGCCCTTGAGCTCTTCGTCAGAGACGATCGGTGAGTGATGTTGCCGATACCTCTCGGGCCCTTGAAACGAGGAGTTCTCTTGCCCCCGACACCCTTGCCTCGACCGCAGCGCAGCCGTGAACCAATCGCCATCGTAGGGATCGGCTGCCGATTTCCGGGAGGCGGCCACGACCCGCGCTCCTTCTGGCGCATGCTTCTCGATCAAACGGATGCCGTGACCGAGATCCCCCCGAATCGCTGGAACATAGAGCGGTTCTATCACCCATCCCCCGGAGCGCCCGGCCGCACCTACGCCAAGTGGGGCGCTTTCCTCGAGTCCGTCGACGAGTTCGAGCCCGAGTGTTTCGGCATCTCTCCACGCGAAGCAATCTCCATGGATCCGCAGCAGCGGTTGCTCTTGGAGGTGGCCTGGGAGGCTCTACTCGACGGCGGTGTCCAACCCGAGTCGTTGGCCGGGACTCGAACCGCGGTCTACGTCGGTATCTCGACCTCCGACTACTCGCAGATGCAACACAGCCCATTCCACTTGACGGCGGTCAACCCGTACTCCGCGACGGGCGGTGCCTTCAGCATCGCGGCCAACCGCATCTCGTACTGCTTGAACTTGCTCGGTCCGAGCGTGGCGGTCGACACCGCGTGTTCGTCAGCGCTGGTTGCGACGCACCTCGCGTGCCAATCGATCTGGAGCGAAGAGGCTGACATGGCCCTGGTCGGCGGGGTCGCGGTCAACATCACGCCGTTCAACTACATCGCGTTCTCCTCGGCGACGATGCTTGCAAAGGACGGCCGCTGCAAGGCGTTTGATGCCTCGGCCGACGGTTTCACGCGGGGCGAAGGTGCCGGGCTGGTCCTTTTGAAGCCGTTGGCTCGCGCGCTGGAGGACCGGGACCGAGTCTACGCGGTGATACGCGGCACGGCGGTAAACCAGGACGGACGGACGGGAGGCATCGCAGCGCCGAGCCAGAGCTCACAGGAACGGCTGCTGCGCGAGGCGTGTGCCGAAGCCGGCATTGCCGCCGCGGAAATCGACTACATCGAAGCGCACGGAACCGGCACGTCGCTTGGGGACCCCATCGAGGCCCGCGCGCTCGGCACCGTGCTCAGCGAAGGGCGTCAGGGTGAGCGCCCCTGTTGGATTGGATCGGTCAAGACCAACATCGGTCACCTCGAGGCCGCGGCGGGTTCCGCTGGCCTCATCAAGGCCGCACTCGCCATTCATCACGGCAAAATTCCGGCGAGCCTCCACTTCCACGAGCCCAATCCAGAGATTCCGTTCGAGGAGCTGCGGCTACGCGTGCCGACGGAGCTGACACCGTTTGCGGACGGGGGCCGACTGACCGGCGTAAACTCTTTCGGCTTCGGGGGAACGAACGCCCACGCGATCCTCGGAATCGCGCCTCCCGCTCCCGCCGTCTCGGCCCCGCCCGCTGGGCCATCGCTGCTGGTGCTGTCTGCGCGCACAGAGGACGGACTCGAGCAGCTCGCCGGCTCCGCGCGACGCGCGCTCGCTGAATGCCCCGACGATGCGGCGCAACTCGCGGACGTGGTTTACAACTTCGCGGCCCGGCGCAGCGCCTACCCCCATCGTCTGGCCGCGGCCGGCACCGATCGCGACTCGTTCCTGGAACAGCTGGATGCGTTCCTCGCCGGTGAGAGACGCACGGGGCTCTCCAAGGGCCTCGCGTCTGCAAAACCGCACAAGGTGGCGTTCGTGTGCTCGGGCCAGGGCACCCAATGGTGGGGAATGGGGCGCGGCCTGCTGGCCGCGGAGCCGCGTTTCCGCGCTGTCGTTGAACGGTGTCACGAGGAACTCTCGCGCTATGCATCCTGGTCGCTTCTCGACGAGTTCGCACGCGACGAGAACGACACCCGCTTTCACCAGGCACAGTATGCGCAACCCGCCCTGTTCGCTCTGCAGGTCGGGCTCGCCGCGGTGTGGAAAGATCGCGGCGTAGAGCCGGCCGGTCTCGTGGGTCATAGCGTCGGTGAAGTCGCCGCCGCTCATCTGGCCGGTGCGCTCTCCTTTGAGGACGCGGTGCGCGTGATCTACGAGCGTGGCCGCACGATGGACTTCGACGGCGCACTGGGAAGCATGCTGGCGGTCGGTTGCACCGAGGACGAGGCGCTCGCGGTACTCAAGGGAAGGGAAGAACACGTGTCGCTCGCTGCGATCAATGGCCCCTTCTCGGTGACGTTCTCGGGTCAGCGCGAAGCATTGGAGGCGATCGCTTCGCGTTATGAGTCGGAAGGCCGCTTCGTGCGCTTCCTCAATGTCCAGTACGCCTTCCACAGCCCGCAGATGGATCCGGTGCAAGACGAACTCCTCCGCGTGCTGGCCCACGTGCGTCCCCGCGAGGCCTCCATACCGCTGATCTCGACCGTCACGGGAAGCCGCGCGCAGGGAGCGGAGCTCGATGCGGCGTACTGGTGGCGCAACGTACGCGAGGCGGTCCGGTTTGCCGAGGGTGTGCGGGGGCTCATCGAGGAAGGTTGCACCACGTTCATCGAGCTCGGTCCGCATCCCGCGCTCTCCAGCAATGTGCTCGAGTGTCTCTCCGAGGCGAAAGTGAACGGTATCGTGGTGCCGTCCCTGCGCCGCGAGGAGGACGAGCCGCTCCACCTGCTCGGAGCGCTCGGCGTAATGCACAATGCCGGTTTCCCGGTCGAGTGGGATCGGCTTTGGCCAGAGCCGCGTGCGGTGGTCGATCTCCCCACTTATCCCTGGCAGCGGCAATCGTACTGGACCGAGTCCGAGCACCTGAGCCATGCGCGGGTGAACGCGCCGCCGCACCCGTTCCTCGAACGCCGGATCGAAGCAGCGGCGGAGACCTACGAGTTCTCTCTTGATCTCCGCTTGTTCTCCTATCTGGCAGACCATCGGGTTCGCGGCACGACGATCTTCCCGGCCGCCGGCTATCTCGAGACCCTGCTCGGGCTTGCAGGCGCGCGCTGGGGCGACGCGCCTTGTCGCTGCGAGGATATTCAATTCCAGCGCGGGATCTTCATTTCCGACCCCGACCAACCGGTTCAAGTGCAGCTCGAGACTGGCGCCGGCGGCGCCGTGAGCATTTCCAGCCGCGGCCACATCGATGAGCCCTGGAATCTGAATCTGGCCGGCTACCTGCACGATAATTTTCAAGTCGATCCGCCCGAGCCGCTAGACGTGGAGGAGGCAAAGCGAGGTCTCCAGCCGCTCGAGGTCGAGCGCCTGTACGAGGAGTTCGCGCGTTACGGGCTGGACTACGGGCCCGCGTTCCGGACCATCCGCGAGACCTGGGTGGGCGATGGAGAGGCGCTCGCTCGGATTGCCCTGCGCGAAGAGGAGTCCGCGGAAGTCGATCGATATCACCTGCATCCAGCGCTGCTCGACGGGTGCTTCCAATCGCTTTCACCGGCGCTCGGGGGTATCGATCCCCGCCTCTTCCTGCCCGTGCGTCTCGAGCGCCTCGACGTGTACGCGCGTCCGGGCGCCTGCGTCTGGGCTCGAGCCCGGATACGCGAGCTGACCGAGACCTATCTCGTCGCGGATTTCGAGATCTTCGATGCGACCGGCCAACCGGTGGCGCGCGTCGAAGGGTTCCGCTGTAGCGCCATGGAGAGCAAACGCCCCGAGACCCGGACCAGCGTGCATGAGTGCCGCTACGAGATGATCTGGCGTCAACGTCCGCTGGTTCCCGAGGACGACCGGCCGAAAGCGAGCCGCGCAGGAACATTCGCGACGTTCCTGCCCGACCCAGCCACTCTGGCCACAGAGGTGGGACGGTTCATCGAAGAGCGTGGTGATCGCCTGTTCACCATGACACCGCAGCGGTACAGCGCGACGGCAGAGCTAGCCGCTTCCTATGGTTCATGGGCCTTCGGGCAGCTCGTGGCGAAGGCCGGACTTGCCGAGCCGTGGCATCTCGCTCAGCTGGTGGAAGCAGGCGTGTTGGCTCGGGACAAGATCGGCTACGCCCGTCGGTTGTTGAAGGTCGCGAAGTCTGAAGGTGCGATCGACGGTGACGAGGAGTCGGGCTATTCGCTCGTCGCCGCCCGATCAGCGACCCCCCACGACGACTGGCGTGCCGCGTTGCGGCGCTTTCCGGACCACGCGGCCGAGTGGACGCTGGTCGGAACGGTTGGCGATCGGCTCCCGGAGATCCTCAGTGGTACGCTCGACACCCTCGAGGTCCTGTTCCCGGAAGGCGCGAGCGAGACGCTCAACGCCCTGTACCAGGACTCCCCGCTCGCAGCGCGCACCATCCATACGATGGCCGAGGCGGTGCGCTCGTGCGCGGCGCGACGTCCTCCGATGCGCAAGCTGCGGATCCTCGAGATCGGGGCTGGCACCGGCGGGCTCACCGCGGACATCCTTCCCTTGCTCCCGCCCAACGAGTGCGAGTACGTCTTCACCGACATCTCGAAGGCCTTCCTGACGGAGGCCGAGAAGCGCTTCCGTGACTATCCCTTCGTGGACTATCGGATTCTGGACATCGAGACGGATCCCGCGGAGCAGGAACTGCCTCTTCACGGTTTCGATCTGGTGTTGGCTTCGAACGTGATCCACGCGACGCGAGACCTGAACGTGACGTTGGAACATGCACGGCGATTGTTGGTTCCGGGCGGGCTGTTCTTGATGATCGAGTTGCCACCCGCTCTGTGCCTCGGCGACTTCGTCTTCGGCGGAACGACGGGCTGGTGGCTGTTTGAAGACCACGATCGCCGCACCGACAGCCCGCTGCTGTCGTCTCCGGATTGGATCCGCGCGCTGAACGAAGCTGGGTTCGAAGAGACGACGGAGCTGGATCCGGACGCCGATCCGAGCGCGCCGAATTTGATCACACTTGCGGCTCGCGCCCCAGAACACAGTGTGGAGCGGGTCGAGACCGCGACGATGCCCACGCGAGACGACGGCCCGTGGTTGATCGCCGTCGACGATGAGGCCACCGGGCGCGAGCTCGCAGCCGCGATCGCGGAGCAGGGCTGGCAGGCACGGGTGGTGCTCATCGGCGCGAGCGGTCGCGGTCCCGCATTCATGGGCGAGACCAGTGCAGAGGGCGCGCGCCTTGCCGGCTTCGACGAGTCGTGGTCTGGGATCATCCACGCCCGGCTACTGGACGCGCCCGTGGAAATGTCCGAGGAGTCTTGGCGGGAGACGGAGGAAGTGGGGTGTCTCGACCTGGTCGCGCTCGTGCAGTTTCTCGCCGAGCAGGGACTGACCCGAACGCGGGTGGTCGTGCTCACCCAGGGCGCCCAGACCACCCCCGCTGATGACCGACCACCGGTTGTCGCTCAGGCGCCGGTCATCGGCCTGTGTCGGACGATCATGTCGGAGTATCCCGATCTCGGGATCCGCTGCGTGGACCTGGAAGGTGGCGTAACTCGCGACGAGTCCGACTGGGTCTCGGAGCTCGCGTTCACAGACGAGGAGGAGGAGATCGCCCTGCGTGGCGAGCTCCGCTACGTGCCGCGGATCGCGCGGTTTCGCGGGCGCTTCGCCACCACGTCGGGCGATGTCGCCTATCGTTTCGAGCCTTCGTCCACGGGAACGCTCGAGCGATTGGCCTGGGTTGCCATGGAAGAGCGGGCGCCTGGGCCCGGCGAGGTCGAGATTCGGGTGCAAGCGGCCGGTCTCAACTTTCGCGACGTGATGAAAGCGCTCGGGCTCTACCCCAACGACACCGAGGATCACCTGCTCCTGGGAGACGAGTGCACGGGGGTGGTGAACCGGATCGGGCCAGGCGTGACCCGGTGCGCGCCGGGCGATGAGGTCATGGCGCTTGCGACGGGGGCGTTCGGTTCGTCCGTCGTTACCCCGGAATCGTTCGTGGCGCCGATCCCCGCTGGATGGTCGCGTGAAGAGGCCGCAACCGCGCCGATCGCCTACCTCACCGCGCAGTACGCGCTCCACGAGGTCGGCCGACTCGCTGCTGGCGAAACCGTGCTCATTCAATCCGGGGCGGGAGGGGTGGGCTACGCGTCTATCCAGACTGCGAAGGCAGCTGGCGCCAAGGTCATCGCGACCGCAAGCAACAACGACAAACGGGCCTTCCTCGAGCGTGTCGGCGTGGACCACGTCCTCGACTCCCGAGGGCTTGCCTTCGCCGATCACGTCCGGGACTTGACCGACGGCCGAGGCGTCGACCTGGTGCTGAACTCCCTGGCTGGGGAAGCCATGGCGCGAGGGGTGGCATGCCTTGCACCTTTCGGTCGCTTTCTCGAGCTGGGGAAGACCGATATCTATCTGGACCACCAGATCGGCCTGTGGGCGTTCCGAAAGAACCTGACGTTCTGCGCGATCGATCTCGCCGCCGTCTTCGTAGAGAAGCCGGCAATGGTGCGTCAGATGTTCGAGGAACTCCTGGAGAAATTCGAGTCGGGTGCGCTGTCCGCGATTCCGTTTCGCGCGATTCCAGCGCGGAGATTCGACGACGCGTTTCGCCTGATGGCCAAGCGCGTGCACATCGGCAAGCTGGTGGCGCGCTTCGACGGACCGGTCGAGGTGCGACTGCCTCCGGTGCCCATGCCCGCGGTGCGCGACGACCGTGCCTATGTCATCACCGGCGGCCTCGCTGGATTCGGACTCGCCGTCGCCGAGGAACTGGTAAAGCGCGGTGCGCGACACCTCACCTTGATCGGGCGCCGCGGCGCGGACACGCCCGGCGCCGCCGAGGCCGTCGCGGCACTCGAAGCAGCGGGTGCTTCGGTGATCGTCGAAGCTGCGGACGTGACGAACGCGGAGAGCCTATCGGCGATACTCGAGCGCACGCGCCGGGACGCTGCCCCGTTGGGCGGGGTATTCCACGCGGCCATGGTCCTCGACGACGCGCCGCTCGTCGAACTCAACCGAGAGAGATTTACGCGCGTCACCGCGCCCAAGGTGCTCGGAGCCTGGCATCTGGATCGCCTGACCCGGGAGGATTCGCTCGACTACTTCGTGATGTTCAGCTCCGCCTCCACCCTGATCGGAAACCCCGGACAGGGGAACTATGTCGCGGCAAACCACTTTCTTGGGGCCCTGGCCAACCATCGCCAGCGGCGGGGGCTGCCTGCGCTTGCGATCGACTGGGGCATGCTCACTGAGATCGGCTACGTCGCCCGGAACACCGAGGTCATTGCCCACCTCGCACGCCGCGGTATCGAGGGACTCGCGCCAGAAGAGGCGATGGAGGCGATGTTCGATCTCTTTGGGGACGGCACACCGCACGCCGCGATCGCCCGTCTCGACTTCAGCAAGGCGGTTGCGTCGCTCGGCGGCAGAGAACTTCCACAACGTCTGAGCGAGATGGCTACCGGGGGTGCGACCGAGGGGGACGACGGATCGGCAGCACGCATCGTCGAAGAGATACGGCAGGCCACCGGGGAGGAACGAGCTGCTCTGCTGCGGGAGTATCTGCGCGGGCAGCTGGCTCGGATTCTCGGCTGCGCGCCCGATACGCTCGAGTTCGATCAGCCGTTGGCCGCGATGGGACTGGATTCGTTGATGGCGGTCGAGCTGATGAATCGGATCGAGACCGACCTGGACCGGACTCTCTCCGTGCAGGTCCTGATGCAGGACCCGACCCTGGACAGCATCACCGAGAACCTGCTGCTGGTCATCGGAACCCGCGATTCGAGCGGATCCCGCCCAGGACCGGAGGACGACGACCTCTTCGTCGAGCTCCGCAAGGGTCATCCGGACCAGACCCTATTTTGCGTGCACAGCTCGGGAGGAGAACTCGCACCCTACACCGAACTAGCGTCCCGCCTGCCCGACGGCTGGGGCCTCGTCGGGATCCGGTCAGCCGCGAGCCTTGGCTCGTCGCGTTCGTATGCGTCGATGGCAAAACTGGCCGAGCACTACACCGGCCTGATCCAGCGGCGACAACCCCGCGGCCCCTACCGGCTCCTCGGCTTCTCGTTCGGGGGGCTCGCCGTGCGCGCGATCGCCCAGCTCCTCGAGGCCCGGGGCGAGGAGGTCGAGCTTCTCGCCCTCATCGACGCGGATCTCCAGTGGGCCCATCCCGACTGTCCCGTCCATTGGGTGATGGCGCAACGGTTGGAGGAGATTCTCGGAATGCTGGCCCGAGAACGCCAGGAACTCCAAGCGGTACACGCGGCCTGGGCTGCCGCCGACGCGGAAGAGAAACGCTCGCTGTTCGAGGGGCAGACCTGGGAGTCGGGATCCGAGCGTCTGCTCACCTGGCTTGCCGATCGCGGACTCATGGTGGGAGATGTCAGCGTGGAGGCCATCCGAAGGGTCATCGCGCAGCACGCTCCGGAGCACGAGCTGATCCCGACCTTCGAGCCCGTGGAGATCGCCGCGCCGCACCTTTTGTGGTGGGCAAGCACCCGGTCGGCGACCGAACGGTATTCGCCTTGGGAATGGGAGCAGTTCTGCACCAGTAAGGTGGAGAACCGAGTGCTTCCCGGGCACCACTACGACTTGATGTCCGGGGAAGCGCTCGTGCAGCTCGTGGAAGAACTCACCCACGCCCTGCAGGAGAGCGGCGTCGAGAATTAGGCTCCAGAGACGATTCGGTTCAATCGGTGGATGTCCTTTTCTCGCAGGCCCCTGGCCCCATGATGCTGATCTTCCCGGAACGAGTCAGTAGTCGTACTTGGTCAGTAGCCGTACTTGGTCAGTAGCCGTACTTGAGGATTTGCTCACGCCAGCGACTGGCGATTTCCGCCCGCAATCTCGGGTCGATGTAATAACGATTCGTCTTGTAGCCCTCGATGCTCTTCAGGTGCTGCTCGATTCGGGGTCGAGCGCGCTCGAACTCTCCCAACCCGAGTGCGTCATACAGGCGCTCGATCTGTCCGAGCGGATCGTCGACGAGTTTTTCGAAACCGATTTCGTAAAACCGTTCAGGAGCGATCAGATCACGCGTCCGGTCTAATTGCTCGTGCATTCGCAGGTACGTCTCGAATACATACTCATCGAGACCCTTGTAATCGGGAACCTGAAAGCCCTGCCTAAGGTACAGCGACTTCCATACGTGAACGGTCGACGGGAAGACGTCATAGGGATTGCGCACGATGTGAACGAAGCGGGCATCGGGGAACAGTTCCAGCAGCAGGGGGATTCGGAACGTGTTGAGCGGTGACTTCAAAACGAGCCGTCTCGGGTCGCGATAGGTCAACTGCTTCAAGAACCGCAGGTACATTCGCTTCCACCGTTCCCGCGAC
>SMVB01363283.1_pt1 | contig 19650 bp, 14 predicted proteins | sample 2456461 | NCBI WGS metagenome assembly SMVB01 (sample SAMN11095934, study PRJNA526329) | marine sediment metagenome | biome: Marine sediment; feature: Surficial sediment; material: Deep marine sediment; isolation source: Hadal surficial sediment | place: Pacific Ocean | collected 2014-05 | depth...
CCGGGTATTTTTATCAGCATGTACAGCGACCAGAATTTCTGGGATGGCCGCGCGGATTCCCAATTCATCGACCCCCAGGATGGTGTAACCGTCATCATTCAAACTGGCGGCGGACTTGAGAGCCAAGCTGTGGGTCCGATCCTGAGCAGCGTTGAGATGGGACATCAGAATCGCAACTGGGACCAGGTCATCAATAAACTCGAAGACTCCCCACCATTGCGCTTTGCCAGTGACCTGCCTGTGGATATTGCTGAAGCCATCGAATCGAACCCGAACTATCCGGCTTTATTTGCCACCGCCTTCGGCGACGAGCAGATTACCGCGGCCAGAATCGGCATGGCCATTGCGACTTATGAGCGTACCCTGGTACCGGACCAGTCCCCCTGGGACCTGTATGAGGCAGGCGATGAAACAGCGATGACGCCCAGCCAGATAAGCGGTTGGGAGGATTTCCGCGACAGAACCGTGTGTGACAACTGCCACCAACCACCCGAGTTCACGGATCATGAGTTTTATAACATTGGATTGCGACCGTCGATAGAGGATATCGGCCGCGAAGCGGTAACCGGCAATGCCGACGATACCGGTAGATTCAAGACCCCCACACTGCGGAATTCCGGCCTGAAACCGTCATTGATGCATGTCGGTTGGATAAATTCGGTCCGCGATGCCATTGACTTTTATAACGCCCCCGCCGACGCGGATAATGGCATCCCCAACCGGCACAATCAGTTCACCGAAGATCAAACCGGCATCCCCGTCGCCAACGGAGGCCGTCCTGTGGAATACGATACGCTCTCGATGTTTTCCCAATCGGAAGTGCGCAAGAACCAGGTCGCCGATTTTATCGCCAACGCCCTGACTGACCCCCGCGTGGCCGCAGAGGAATTTCCTTTCGATCGGCCCACTCTGCGCAGCGAGCTGGTCAGCGCGGCGCTCGCCAGCGGGGCCATGACCGGTGCCTGGTACGATCCCAGCCGTGTTGGTGAAGGCTGGCTGATTGAAGTACTGGCGGGAAGTCTCGCACTGGTCACCTGGTACAGCTACGATCAGCAAGGCAATCAAATGTGGCTGATCGGTGTCGGTGAGATTTCCGGCAGCACCATTCGGATCGACGAAATGCAGGTAACACACGGGCCGGTTTTCGGGATGGATTTCAACCCGGATGACGTCATCCTGGAATCGTGGGGTTCGCTGGAGATCGAATTCATCGACTGCAATTCCGCCACGGCCACCTACCAGTCAATCACCGGCTTCGGTAGCGGAACGCTGAATGCGAGCCGATTAACCAATTTGTCCGGCCTGGAGTGTGCATCATGAGGAAGTATCTACTGACCACGCTCCTGCTCGCGGCATGCGGCACAATCCAGGCACAGGAGTTTCCATTTTCGCCGACCGGCGGTGAATTTCGCATCGTGACTTGGAACATTGAAAACCTCGGTAGCCGGACTCCGCGTCGCAGCAACGCAGAACTGGAATTACTGGCAGAGCGGATCGCCAGCTTCGAAGCCCCAGTGATCGCCATTCAGGAAATTGGCAGTGGCGTAGGCAGTGCCCGGCCCGCGCTGGAGCAGGTCCTCGCTGTTCTTGGTCCCGACTGGCGGGCGGTGACCGCCGATACCAGCAACGGGTTTATTTTCAATTCACGTGTCGTGGAACTGCTTTCCAGTGAGCAACTCGATCAGCTTCAGGCACCACCCTACAATTCTTTTTACACCGATTTTCCGAATTGGCAGACCGATTTTGGCAACACCGGTGACCCGTTCACCAACGGCCGTAGCCTGCCGATGGCTGCGGAATTTCGTTTGATAGGAGCCGGTAGCGCCCTGCCCGTGCTACTCCTGAGCAGCCACTTTCATGCGGGCACGGATTTCGCCCTGCAAAGAAACTACGAGGGGCAGGCGATCCAGTCTTGGGTAGACGAGATTGTTCAAACCTCAGTCACAAGCGACCGGATCTATCTGCTCGGCGATTTCAATGCCCAACCAGGCGGCTCACCACACACCGAGCTGCTCATGATGCGGCTGGAGAAGGAAAACACCACCAATACGGGAATTCTGTCTGCCGCAGAAATCGAAATAGACCACATTTATGCGACAGCCGCGGGTTTTCTCTATGTCAGCCGTGGTACAGCCTTTGTCATTCGGCCGGAACACTACTTCGAAACTCCGGAAGAATTTGAAGCGGTTTACAGTGACCATGCGCCGGTGCTGGTCGATCTGAACTTGGCCGGCGCTCTGGCTTACAGCGGCACCTGGTTCGACCCCGAGCATGACGGTGAAGGATTCATGGTGCAACTGCTTGAAGATGGCCGGGTGTTCCTGAACTGGTATACCTACGACGATCTGGGTCAACAAATGTGGCTAAGCGGCGTTGGCGACTGGTCTGGTGACACCGTGATGATCGATGAACTCTACGTCACCACTGGTGGCATATTCGGCCCCAATTTCGACCCGGATGCGGTTGAACTCACACTTTGGGGGAGCCTGGTTTTCATATTTGAATCCTGTACCAGCGCCCGTGTTGATTACGAATCGGTACTTGGTTTTGGCGCGGGCAGCCTGAATCCCATCAGGCTAACCGTCATTGATGGTTTGGAATGTCCGGATGACAGTACTTAACCGGGCTTATCACTAATCTACTGATAACGCAATGCCATCAAGAATCAGTCCATAGGAGCATGCCAAACACCACCAAACGGGTCAGGGAGATCCACCGGAAAACCCGTCGCAAGCTTTCGTTAGAAGAAAAGATCCGCCTTGTGCTCGATGGCTTGCGTGGCGAGAGCTCGATAGCAGAGCTATGCCGCCAGGAAGGCATCAACAGCAATTTGTAGAGCAAGAACTTCCTGGAAGCCGGCAAGAGGCGTCTGTCAGGAGATACTGTACGCGAAGCCAATAGCGATGAAGTGGTTGGTCTCAGGAAGGAAAACATCAACCGATGCGCCAGAGGGTGCGCTGCCGTGCTTCATCACTATCAGCACCTTTGCTTTTGGAAAGCCAACTTCCGCAACCAACTTGTCGTGCACGGCAAGCTCGAGCTTGAACGGTTTAATGATTGCGGTTACCCTTTTCATGGAAAACATCCTCGGGCAAAAATAGATCACCAGAGCATAATGCGGGCAAAATCAGGTCGCATGCCTTGCCGAAGAATTAGAAAAGCGGCTGGAATTTTAGCCAACCATCAACCAGACAATGACTTTAAAATAGCTTGTCCGAAATTGGATCTTTCGTGCCAGACCAAAGGAGTTGGTAGAATGCGGTTTGTGACGGTACAGGGTTTGAAGTTGAGGCTACAAAATTTTGACGCGCCAGGTATCGTAGACATTCAAATAAGCTATTGCTTGTGAACGCCACTATTAGCACTCTTGTTTCCCCTTATTACGTATTGGATAATTCCAAGCTATGTTTGCATTCCAGTGGCCGCGGGCATGGTCGCCGCATACATTCCGAAGAAACAGTATATTGAAGCCCTGATTGGCAATTGGTATCCCGTGCTCTACCCATGGGAAGTAGTCGAGTGCATGATTGCCATGGCTCTGTTTTTTTATCTATGGTCCGTACTCATACGATTGAAACAGCACATGGCGGGCTGCACATAATGGGCCAGGATTGTTTATTTGCATCCAAATTTAACCCAGTAGTTGCACTGAATTTTGCACCATAGAAAACCAGTCGATACGCTGAAAAACGAGAGGCTTACGTTTAGGAGCCGGGTCACTTTTGAACGCAAAACCCCTTTGAAATTGGGTCAATTGATCGCGCAATTCAACACTACATATTCCGCCGGTACTCTCCACCCACGTCATAGAGCGAATGCGACATCGACCCGAGTGAACAGGTTTTCGCAGCCTCTATCAGCGCCTCAAAGGTATTCTTTCGATCCCGCGCCACTTGCTGCAGATGCTCCAGGCGGGGTTCCCCTTCTTGCCGGTGTGCCAAACGGAAGTTTTCTACATTTGTCACCTGCTGGTCTTTCTCAAGCCCTGTAGACCGCATGAGCTCAACGCTGCCCACTTCGCCATGCCCGCCGTCCGGCGGCAGAAACATGTTCACGCCGACGATAGGCAGCGTGCCATCATGTTTGAGGCTCTCGTAGTACAGGCTCTCATCCTGGATCTTGCTCCGCTGGTACATGGTATCCATCGCGCCAAGCACTCCGCCGCGCTCTGAAATCCGCTCAAATTCCTCGTAAACGGCATCTTCAACCAGGTCGGTCAATTCATCTATGATGAAACTGCCCTGCCAGGGGTTCTCACAAAAATTCAAACCCAATTCCTTGTTTATAATCATCTGGATGGCGACTGCTCTTCGTACAGATTCTTGAGTCGGAGTGGTTATCGCCTCATCGTAGGCATTGGTATGCAGGCTGTTGCAATTGTCGAACAGGGCATACAAGGCCTGAAGCGTCGTGCGAATGTCATTGAATTGAATTTCCTGTGCGTGCAGGCTCCTGCCGCTGGTCTGAATATGGTACTTCAGCATCTGGCTGCGGCGGTTGGCGCCATAGCGCTCGCGCATCGCCCGCGCCCAGATTCTCCGGGCAACGCGACCGATGGCCGTATATTCCGGATCCATGCCGTTGCTGAAGAAAAAGCTCAAATTGGGCGCAAACTCATCGATGTTCATGCCCCGGGCAAGGTAGTACTCGACGATGGTGAAGCCGTTACTGAGCGTGAAGGCCAGCTGGCTGATCGGGTTCGCGCCGGCCTCGGCAATATGATATCCGGAGATTGAAACGCTGTAAAAATTGCGCACGCCATGATCGACAAAGTACTGCTGAATGTCGCCCATCATGCGCATGGCGAATTCAGTCGAGAAAATACAGGTGTTCTGAGCCTGGTCTTCCTTGAGGATGTCAGCCTGGACAGTACCTCGCACCCGGGTCAGGGTCTCTGCTTTAATTTTCGCGTAGGTATCCGCGTCAACCAGTTTGTCACCGGTGATGCCCAGCAGGGCCAGGCCAAGCGCATTATTTCCCTTGGGAAGATCTCCCTGGTAGTGAGGCTGTAACCTATCGGTGAAGTGCCCTTCAATGGTCTTTTTTGCCTCCTCCCATTTACCGTGCTTGTGCAGATAAAGTTCCACCTGCTGATCAATGGCTGCATTTATGAAAAAAGCCAGTATCATTGGCGCCGGCCCGTTGATGGTCATTGATACCGAGGTATTGGGGGCACACAGGTCGAATCCGGAGTACAGCTTCTTCATGTCGTCCAGCGTGGCGATAGAGACGCCGGAATTGCCGACTTTTCCGAAGATGTCCGGTCGAGTATGGGGGTCTTCGCCATACAGGGTTACTGAATCGAATGCAGTACTTAGACGTACAGCCGGTTGGCCATAGGCGAGCAGGTGGAAGCGGCGGTTGGTGCGCTCCGGTGTACCTTCACCGGCAAACATCCGGATGGGGTCCTCGCCGCTGCGGCGATAGGGGAAGACTCCCGCTGTGTAGGGGTAATAGCCGGGAAGGTTTTCCCGCATCAGGAAGCTGAGCAACTCACCCCAGTCGGAATCCCTGGGCATTCCGATTTTTGGGATTTGCAATCTGCTGAGGGATTCCTTGAAGTTACTTCCCGTGATATCCCGACCCCTGACCTGGTACGAATATTGTTCTGTGCGCAAGCCCTGCTTCTGTTTGGGCCATTTTTTCAACAACTGCACGGCATCCGATGACAACGATCTCACGGCATCGTTGTAGTGTTGACGCAGCAGTAAAAGTGAGCGATCTGGCGTGGAATCGCCGCCCAGCAAATCTTCATCAGAATACAGGTCAAACCGGGAAGGCAGTGCCTGATCTTCCAGCGCCGTTAGTGACTCGTAGTAGTTTTGTGCGCGGCCGGCGGCTTCTGCCTGCAAAACGATCCCCGCATTGATCGAGCGGCCCTGCTCGGCAATTTCAGCCAGGTAACGGATCCTGTTACCCGGGATCAGTACGGTAGCTTTGGGTTGTTTTACTGTCGTGTCGATTTGTGGAGTCCAGTTTTCGGCAGGAAGATCCAGCTTCTCTGCCAGCAGGCGGCACAGGTTCGTGAACATCCATGTCATACCGGGATCATTGAACTGGCTTGCGATGGTCGGGTAGACCGGAATTTCATCATTTGTTGTGTGAAAGGCAAGGTGATTGCGTTTCCACTGCTTGCGCACATCACGCAGTGCATCCTCGGAGCCACGTTTGTCAAATTTATTCAGTACGACAAGCTCGGCATAGTCCAGCATGTCAATCTTCTCGAGCTGACTCTGCGCACCAAAGTCACTGGTCATCACATAGACCGGCAAATCCACCAGGTCAACAATTTCGGAATCAGACTGGCCAATGCCGGCCGTTTCCACCAGGACCAGGTCGAAACCTGCAGTCTTGAGGAAGCTGATGGCGTCTTTCAGAATAACGGATGTCGCCAGGTGTTGCCGGCGCGTCGCCATGCTGCGCATGTACATGTTTTCATTGCGCAGGGAATTCATGCGGATACGGTCCCCCAGCAATGCCCCGCCCGTGCGGCGCCTTGTCGGGTCTACCGCCAGTACGGCGATTTTCATGTCCGGGAAACATTGGCCGAACCGGTTGAGCAATTCATCGGTAACCGAAGACTTACCTGCCCCACCGGTGCCGGTAATCCCAACCACCGGTGCCTGTTGCTTCGCCCCCTGCCATTCACGGCGCTTTAAATTCAACTCGGCTTCGCTGAAAAGCTCGTCTTCAAGTGCTGAAATAACATTGGCAATGGTCCCGGCGTTACCTGGCTCGAACTGGCCCGGGTATTTCGTGGGAATACGGCTTTTGGCCGTACGTTGCATCAGATCCTCAATCATCTTAACCAGGCCCATTTTCATGCCGTCATCCGGGTTGTAGATGCGTTCGATGCCGTAAGCCTCCAGTTCCTTTATTTCATCCGAAGTGATGGTTCCGCCACCACCGCCAAAAATTCGAATGTGCCCTGCCCCGCGCTCCCTGAGCTGATCAATCATGTAGGTGAAAAATTCATTGTGTCCGCCCTGGTAGGAAGAAATCGCGATACCGTCTGCGTCTTCCTGGATCGCCGCCCGTACGATATCCAGAACGCTCCGGTTGTGTCCCAGGTGGATGACTTCGGCGCCCTGAGCCTGGATCAGGCGGCGCATGATATTGATCGCGGCATCGTGCCCGTCGAACAAAGAGGCTGCTGTAATGAAGCGCAGCGGTGTGGCCATTTCAGCAGCTTTTAGCGGTATGCGGTCGGCGGGTCGGCTCATTCCTTGGAGTTCCTTTAATCAGTTTGAACAACTTCGCCTGGTCAATCAGCCAGGTGAACGGAATATTGTACCTTGAGACGATTGAAAGCAGGAAACCCTGCGATCACAAAGCCATCGGTAATTTGTCTGTTTTCATTGGACGAGATCAGATTACACCGGTTCTAATTGCTTGATAGAGCAAATTTAGCCAAAATTGCAAACAGACGGTTTTAAGTAACAGTAAGCGTTACAGGGTGTTTTTAGCCAGATTTGCATAAAAACGTTCACAGGCGTATGGTATATATGAATCGAAGGGGAGAGCAAATGGAATTTGCTTTCACACGCACGGGATGGCCGAATATCTCGCCACCCGACGAAGTGTGTCGGGATACGCGGTGCGGGGGGCTGTATTGCCCCCACACCGCACTTTATCCAATAATCTAATTTCAATCTCCAGTGCCTCTTGCAATCATCTGCTTGCAGGACCATGTGTCCTTAAGAATTTCATTTTGCGGACATTTCATATGCGAACCAGGTTTCTTTCTTTCTTCCTGTTACCCTTTCTTGTCGCTTGCGGACAACAGACAAACAAGAGTGTTTCAGAGTCGATCCAAGATGATTCGATATCCCATCTCCCGGCGGGAGTGACTCTTGTCGAGGATTTTGCCGGTAAAGAGGATGGGTTCTCCATCCCTTTCAGCAAGTATCAACTCGACAACGGGCTGACTGTCATTCTGCACCAGGACCATTCCGACCCCCTGGTCCATGTGGATATCAGCTATCACGTTGGCTCGAATCGCGAGGAGCCGGGCAGGTCAGGTTTTGCACATTTTTTCGAACATTTGATGTTCGAAGGATCGGCCCATGTCGGCCAGGGGGAATTCTCGAAAATCCTTTCAAATGCCGGTGGCGTGCTCAACGGCACCACCGACTCTGATCGTACAAGCTATTTTGAATCCGTACCGGCCAATCAACTGGAAATCGCATTGTGGCTGGAGGCCGATCGCATGGGCCTGCTACTGGGGACAGTGAGCCAGGAGAAGTTTGAAATCCAACGCGAAACGGTCAAAAACGAGCGTGGCCAACGCATTGACAACCGACCGTATGGACGCATCAGCGAAACCATGATGAAAAATCTCTATTCCACCGGCCATCCCTATTCCTGGCCGGTAATCGGCTGGACCGAAGATCTCAATGCAGCCAGTGTGGATGATCTGAAACGCTTTTTCTTGCGCTGGTACGCGCCGAATAATGCGATACTCACCATGGGTGGTGACCTGGACAAGCACCAGGTCCTGGAGTGGGTCGCAAAGTATTTCGGGCCAATTCCGCGCGGTCCTGAAGTTAAGAGGATGAGTAAACAGCCTGCTGAAATTTCTGCTGATCGCTATGTCACGTTGGAAGATAATATTCATCTCCCGGCCATTGCCATGCTTTTTCCAACCGTCTACTACGCGCACCCGGATGAGGCACCATTGGATGCAGTGACAAAAATACTGGGGAGAGGCCGTGCCTCATTACTTTACCAGCGCCTGGTTCAGACCGGCCGTGCCGTCAGCGCTCATGTCAGCCATGCCTGCAGGGAACTGGCTTGTGAAATGGCATTCATCGTTATCCAAAACCCGGCTTCCGGCGAAACACTGAAGGATATGGAAACCGCCATCCGGGAAACCCTGCTTGAGTTTTCCGAACGGGGGGTCACAGATGACGACTTGCAAAAATTTGCCGTTGGATATGAGTCCGGACGTGTTTTCAACATGCAAAGCGTATCCGGGAAAGTCGGCGCACTGGCCTTTTCAGAAATCTACAACGGTGATCCAAGGACCGTGATGGATGATCTGGAACGTTATTCCAGCGTGACACAGGAAGATGTCATGCGCGTATTCAAGCAGTACATCAAAGACAGACCCGCCGTTATTCTCAGCGTTGTCCCCAATGGACAGACAAACCTGGCTGCCCGTGAGCAGAATTATCAGGCTGATGACTCTTCCTGGGTGGACACATCTTCCGGCTCATCGCCAGGAATGGAACAGAAAATGCCGGCATTGCGCCCGGTACTCGATGATTTTGACCGCAGCGTTCAGCCCACTCCGGGACCCAGCCCGGTGGTGAATCTTCCACCCATCTGGGATTCACAACTGGCCAACGGTGCTCGCTTCCTGGCTGTACGCAACAGCGAAACACCCACAATCGCCATCAATGCCGTGTTCGCAGTCGGGCAAAGAGATGAACCACCGGGCAAAGCAGGCCTCGCCAGCATGACCGCGGCCATGATGAAGGAAGCGACTCAACAACACTCCGCTGCCCAATTCAGTGAGGCACTGGAACGTATCGGTGCATCGGTCAGTGTTTTATCGGGCCAGTACACAACAACCATATCACTGAACCTGCTGAGCAAATACCTGGATGAAGGCATGGCGCTGATGATGGAGAGAATGCTCCAGCCGGCGTTCCATGAGGAAGACTTTGAGCGACTGAAATCGCGACGCATGGAATCCCTGCTGCAAGCGCAAAAGTCCGGCCCTGCACTGGCCGGGCGAGCCCTGGGCGCAGTTCTGTCCGGCCCGGACCACCCGCTGTCATACCCGGGCTCCGGTCTCCCTTCAACCGTGGAAAACATCAGCCTTGATGATGTGAAATCATTCTATTCAGCCCATTTCCCCTCTCATTTCAAGGGAGTTCTGGTCAGCACCAACCTGTCTGAAGAGGATACGTTGCGCAGCATTGTGGAACTGGGGAAATTGGAGATAAAGGATACTGAAAGGGCGCCGCTTGATTCTCTACCCGAGATCTTTGAGCGAACGATATACCTGGTGAACAAGAAAGACGCCGCACAAAGTAGTCTGCGACTGGCGCATCCTTCCATCAAGTACGATGCCCTGGGAGACTACTATCTGGCATCCCTGATGAATTTCAACCTCGGCGGCACCTTCGACAGCCGCATCAACCTCAATCTGCGCGAGGACAAGGGCTATACCTACGGTGCCCATAGTGGTTTCAGCGGCAGCCTGGAACTGGGCAGTTTCAGAGTTTCCAGCGAAGTCAAGAAAGAGGCAACGGCAGCATCTATAACTGAAATAATCAAGGAATTGGAAAATTACTCTGCCCATGGCATGACTCCTGAGGAATATGATTTCATGCAGAACGCTGTCAGCAATCGCGACGCATTGCGTTACGAAACACCAGGCGCAAAACTTGGCCTGCTTTCAGCAGCCATGGCCTATGACTTGCCGCTGGATTACCGCAAAAGGCAGCAGGTACTGCTCCAGGAAAGCAGTAGGGATTCCCTCAATGCTCTTGCTGGGAAGCTGATCGAACCCGACAAGCTGGCGATCGTTGTGGTGGGTGACTCCAAAGCAATTCGGCCACAGCTGGACGAGCTGGGAATAACCATCAAATTGCTGGACGAAGAGGGCGAATTGATTGAATGAGGTCCGCGTCGAATAAAGCATGATTCAGACTGTTCAATCATTGTAATTCAGCTAAAATATACGCTTCAATTCACAGCAAATTAAGGAAGCAACATGACTGATGTTGTAATTGTCGGGGCCAAGCGAACAGCCATAGGCTCGTTCCAGGGGCAATTTCATCCTGTAAACAGTAATGATCTGGGTGCCAGTGCAATTCGGGCTGCTGTTGAGCAGGCAGACATTGATGGGGCTGATATCAGTGAAGTCATAATGGGTTGCGTGTTACCCGCAGGCCTTGGTCAGGCACCGGCACGCCAGGCCTCCCTGAAAGCAGGTATGCCGGCCTCGGTAGCATGTATGACAATTAACAAAGTCTGTGGCTCCGGTCTCAAGGCAGTGATGCTCGGCCATGACGCCATCAAGGCCGGTAGTTCCCAAATCGTAGTTGCCGGTGGCATGGAGTCCATGAGCAATGCACCCTACCTGCTTCCAAAAGCCCGTGGCGGCATGCGTATGGGGCATGGCCAGGTTCTCGATCACATGTTCTGGGATGCGTTGCAAAGCCCCTACGACGAACAAATGATGGGCGTATTTGGTGAAATGTGTGCAGAAAAATATGAATTTTCCCGGCAGCAGCAAGATGCTTTCGCCACCACTTCAATCGAACGGGCTCAACGCGCCATGGCGGATGGTTCTTTTCAGGATGAAATCACGGCAGTCACGGTACACGGCAGAAGAGGAGAAAGTGTCTTCGATCAGGATGAAGAGCCTCCTCTTTGCAAAATCGAAAAAATTCCCGACCTGCGCCCCGCATTCAAAAAGGGCGGTACGGTAACTGCCGCGACTTCATCAAAAATTTCTGATGGTGCTGCAGCAACCGTACTGATGAGCGCAGCTGATGCGGAAAACCGGGGAATTCAAATCCTGGCTCGAATTGTTACCCACGCCACCTATGCGCATGAACCGGAGTGGTTTACAACCGCGCCGTCTACCGCTGTAGCCCGTGTGGTTGAAGAAGCAGGCTGGAATATGAACGAAGTCGATTTGTTCGAAATCAATGAAGCTTTTGCCTCGGTCACCATGGCGGCAATGGCGGACAATAATCTCGATCATGCCAAAGTCAACGTAAACGGCGGCGCCTGTGCCCTGGGCCATCCGGTCGGCGCTTCAGGAGCCCGCATCCTGGTCACACTGATTTATGCCCTGCGCAAGCGGGGTTTGCAACGCGGCGTGGCCTCTTTGTGTCTTGGCGGTGGCGAAGCTGTTGCGATCGCCATCGAGCTGTAAATATTTTGTACGGGAGATAGGCATGAAACTTGAACAGGTAAAAGCACTGATAACCGGAGGTGCCTCCGGTCTGGGTTTGGCGGTAGCCAGCCATCTTGTTGCCAACGGCGCAAAAGTTGCACTGCTGGACATCAACGACGAGGCAGGCGCTGCCGCAGCGGCCTCACTGGGGGACGACGCATGTTTTATTCGCAGCAATGTCTCTTCTGAAGAAGATGTAACTGCAGCTGTGAAGCAAGCAGCTGATACCAACGGTGGGCTCAATGTTGCGGTCAACTGTGCCGGCATCATTGGTGCTGGTCGTGTCCTGGGCCGGGAAGCACCCATGGAACTGTCATTATTCACCCATACCATCATGGTCAACCTCATCGGCAGCTTCAATGTAGCCAAGGCGGCAGCGAACCTGATGCAACACAATGAGGCCGGTGAAGACGGCGAGCGTGGTGTCATCATCAGCACAGCATCTGTTGCTGCTTATGAGGGCCAGATCGGACAAGCCGCGTATTCTGCATCCAAAGGTGGCATAGTCGCTATGACCCTGCCGATGGCGCGTGAATTTTCCCGCTTTGGGATTCGCGTGATGACGATCGCGCCGGGTATTTTCTGGACCCCGATGGTGGATGGAATGCCGGAACACATTCAGGAGGCCCTGTCTGCTTCCATCCCCTTTCCTTCGCGCTTCGGGAAGTCCGAAGAATTCGCGGATATGGCAGCTGCTATCATAGAGAACGCTTACTTGAACGGTACAACCATCCGGCTGGATGGTGCGGTGAGACTGGCCCCCAAGTAAGGGCTCAAAAATAACAAGGAGTGAACCATGGAAACCTTTGCCGAAGTCCGGATGCATATTTTCAATTCGCACAAGCTCAGGACCGATGAGCCTTTCATCATTAGTTTTGAAGTTAAAATTGGCGATGGGGACAGACGCCAGAGTATTTTCCTTGCCGAGTTACAAACGAACGACGGCCGCAGAGTCCTGCGGGTTGAGACGCCGGTAGTCCCGCTTGCGGACTTGTCAGCAGAAAAATGCCTGCGCCTGAACCTGACCTTGCGGGTTGGTTATCTCGCCGTCGGAGATCTTGAGGGCGTGCCGTACATCAAGATGTGCGAAAACCTCCCCTATGCTTTTCTCGGTGCCGAAGAGCTGGATTACACCATTGAACACGTTGCGAAACTGGCAGACCAGATGGAACAGATACTGGAACCTGAAGGCGACGTCGCATAAATTACTAAAATCTTTGTTAATAATCATTTTTTGTTATGGCCAAATATACCCAGGAGAACATTTTGGAAACTATTAATGGACTATTCGGTAACGAAGACTTGATGCCAATTCTGATTCCATGGGCAGGCAACCTGGCGCTTGCACTGGCCATTTATCTCATCGGTAAATGGGTCGCAAAGAAAATTGCAAAAACACTCGCCCGCATGATGGAAGCCAAGGGTATTGATGAAACCCTGAATCAGTTTCTAGCCAATATAGTTTACGCGATACTGCTGATCGCAGTCATCCTGGCCGCACTGGACACGCTGGGCTTGCCGATCACTTCACTGTTTGCCATCGTCGCCGCCGCCGGCCTGGCGGTGGGACTGGCGCTCAAGGATTCACTGGGCAATTTTGCTGCTGGTGTGATGCTGATCATTTTTCGTCCGTTTGGGAAAGGTGATGTGGTTGAGGTAGCTGGTGTTGTCGGCAAGGTGGATGAAGTGCGGATTTTCAGCACCATTCTGACTACGCCCGACAACAAGCAGATTATCATTCCCAATGGTTTGATCAACGGCGCCACCATCACCAACTACACAGCAAATGATGTGCGCCGCGTGGATATGGTATTCGGCGTGGGTTATGACGACGATCTGAAACTGGCCCGGGAAGTGCTGACGCGCATATGCAAAAACCATCCCAAGGTCCTGGATGATCCGCAATTGAGTGTCTTTGTTATCAACCTGGGAGACAGCAGCGTGGACATTGCGGTACGGCCCTGGGCGAAAACAGCGGACTTCTGGACGGTTTGGGGGGATGTGCTGGAACAGGCCAAGGTCGAGCTTGACGCCGCCGGCCTCAATATTCCTTACCCGCAGACAGACGTACATCTGCACCAGGTGTCCTGAGGCTTCATTAAAGAGGGAAAATCATGAAATCAAGAGCCGCTGTCGCCTGGGAAGCAGGCAAGCCACTGGAAATTGAAGATATAGATGTGCAGGGGCCCCGCGAGGGCGAGGCCCTGATAAGGGTAGTGGCTACCGGCGTTTGCCATACGGATGCTTTTACTCTGACCGGTGAAGACCCGGAAGGAATTTTTCCATCCATTCTCGGTCATGAGGGCGGCGCTATCGTGGAAGAAGTCGGTGCCGGTGTTACCAGCGTACAAGCCGGCGATCATGTCATACCCTTGTACACGCCCGAATGTGGTGAATGCAGTTATTGCAAATCCGGCAAAACCAACCTGTGCCAGGCCATTCGTGTCACTCAGGGACAGGGCCTGATGCCCGATGGCAGCAGCCGCTTTACCATGAACGGCAAGACGATCTATCACTACATGGGCACCTCAACCTTTTCCGAGTATACGGTTTTGCCGGAAATCTCGCTTGCGAAGATCAGCAAGGCAGCGCCTCTGGACAAAGTCTGCCTGCTGGGTTGCGGCCTCACTACCGGAATCGGTGCGGTGCTCAATACCGCCAAAGCAGAACCTGGCTCCACTATTGTTGTTTTCGGCCTCGGCGGAATTGGGCTCAGCGTGGTCCAGGGTGCGGTGATGTCCGGTGCCGGGCGAATTGTGTGTGTCGACATCAACCAGGATAAATTTGAAATGGCCCGCATGCTGGGCGCCACTGATTTCATCAATCCAAAAGATTATGACCAGCCCATTCAGGAGGTGATCGTTGACCTGACGGATGGCGGTGCAGACTATTCATTCGAATGTATCGGCAACGTGGAAGTGATGCGCTCAGCACTTGAGTGCTGTCACAAAGGCTGGGGTGAATCCATCATCATTGGTGTGGCGGGCGCGGGACAGGAAATCAGCACACGCCCCTTCCAACTGGTGACCGGAAGAGTGTGGAGAGGTACTGCATTCGGAGGCGTACGAGGGCGAACCGAATTGCCGGGCTTTGTAGATCAGTACATGGCCGGCAAAATCAACATCGATGATATGGTCACCCACACCATGGGCCTGGAAGACATCAACAAAGCATTTGACCTGATGCACAGCGGTGAAAGCATCCGTTCCGTAATCATCTACTGAACGATGGAAACCCTTTCCACCAGCATTTCTTTTGGCGGCGAATACAAGAGGATAAAGCATCGCTCACAGTCCTGCGACTGCGACATGATCTTTGGAATCTACCTGCCGCCACAGGCAAAAAAGCAGCCCGTTCCGGTACTGTACTGGCTTTCCGGCCTGACCTGCACGGATGAGAATTTCATGATCAAGTCAGGCGCACTTCGCATCGCGGCCGAACTCGGGCTGGCCATCGTCTGCCCGGACACCAGTCCGCGTGGAACTGAGTTTCCCGGCGAGCATGACAGCTATGACTTCGGATCGGGCGCCGGGTTCTATGTCAACGCTACCCAGGAGCCCTGGTCTGCCAACTACCAGATGTACGATTACGTAAGCAAGGAATTACCTGCACTGGTCAAACGACACCTCCCCGTCAATGAACGCTGCGGGATCAGCGGTCACTCGATGGGAGGACATGGGGCCTTGATGTGCTTCCTGAGGAATCCGGGCATGTACCGGTCGGTTTCGGCTTTTGCCCCCATCTGTCATCCCTCGGAATGTGCCTGGGGGCAGAAAGCCTTCGGCAACTACCTGGGCGAAGATCGTAATCATTGGGCCCAGTACGACGCAGCATTGCTGATCGGCAATGCCGAAGAAAAACTACCCCTGCTGATCGATCAGGGAACCAATGATGAATTCCTGAGTGACCAGTTGAAGCCCGGGGCCCTGGAGCAAGCCTGTATCGCCAGTCACTACCCTCTGAATCTGCGCATGCAGGACGGTTACGACCACAGTTATTATTTCATCGCGACTTTTATCGAAGACCACCTGCGCCATCACGCAAAAGCGCTGCTACAGGACCATCCGATACCGGAACCACATTCCTAGCCAGCTTGAATACCCAACGGAACGGCTGTGAATCTGCCCCTGCTCATCAATGACGAAGTAGGTGGGAAAGGCCCGGACACCCCATTCATTGGCTGTTAGCCGGGTGCCCATCAATACGGGGAGAGAAATCCCCGTTTCATTAACAAAGGCCTGAACTTCGTTTGCATCGCCATAATCCAGGGCAACCACGGTAGCCCAGGCAATGCGATCCTCCTCTACCAGTTCATCCAGATTTCCTATGCTGTGGCGGCAGTAAAAACACCAGGGTGCGAAAAAGTACACTATCCCTGCTTTACCCGGCTTAAGCACAGAACGCACACCGGAGCCATCGAGTTGGGCCAGCAGGGATTCCGGTACCGGCTCATCAACAGGCAAATCACGGGTTTGCCAGGCATGGATGGAAAGGAAAATGCTCACAATGACCAGCGCGTCGAAGGCCAGTGCAATCCAGAAGTGCGATCGAAAACGCTGCCAGGCCAGCTTGAATTTACTCAAGCGGCTCTCCCCACAACAACTGATCCAGCGCGCCCTGGTAACCAAAACGCTGCAGGTCAATTTTTCCTTTAAGAAACACAACCCCTTCCTGCTCCAATAAGTCCCTCTGGCGTTTATGGCTTGGACTTTCCACCGGTATCGATATCTTTCCCTGGGCATTGATGACCCGGTGCCAGGGTACGTTCATGTTACGGGGTGCTCGTCCCATTGCCTGGCTTACCCTGCGGGCAGCACGGCTCATGCCGGCCAGGCGGGCCACTTCGCCGTAGGTCAGGACATGGCCGCGCGGAATTCCCGTGACCACGTGCCATACGGCCTTTACCCAGCCATCAAAATCGGATAATTTGGCAAAAGGGCCTTGTGTTTTGTTATTCATCTGATTTTTTTGCATCGCACATTGTGTCGGCTGGAGCGGTCAGGTTCACCGAACCTGACCGCAGAGTGTATTCTTGCATTTTATCCTGCGAGAGAATTCAAAAAATGACGGTGCAAGCGGATACGCAACTGAAAAGACTACCCGAGCGCGGCAGCAAGGACTTTGTTCTCGCCTGTTCCATTATTGACGAAGCCAGGATTTGCCACGTTGGGTTTACCCTGGATGAACAGCCTTATGTAATCCCGATGGCGCTGGGCCGCCTGGGCAAAAACTTGTTGCTGCACGGTTCAGTGGTCAGCCGGCTGATGAATAAGCTGGCCGGTGGGCTGCCGTGTTGTGTGACGGTCACTCACCTCGATGGCCTGGTGCTGGCGCGTTCTGCTTTCCATTCTTCTATGAACTACCGCACCTTGATGGTCTTTGGCCAAGCGAAGCTGCTTGATGATCCAACAGAAAAACAGACCGGCTTCAACGCCATTGTGGAACACCTGATTCCGGGCAGACTGGCAGAGTTAAGGGCCTCAACGCGCAAGGAATTGAACGCAACAAATTTATTGTCACTGCCCATTGAAACATTCAGCATCAAGAGCCGCAACGGACCACCCAGCGACGCTGCCAGTGACCTGTCCGCCCCGGTATGGGCAGGAGTCGTTCCGTTGGAAATAAAAGCAGGAAAACCGATCGCTGCGCCGGACATGAAGGAGAAACTTCCTCTTCCAGATTATCTGAAGCCGGGCCCTGAATAGCTCAGTTCATTAGCGGCTAACCAGGCTCAATTTTTACTCCGTGCCAAAAGGCGACACGGCCACTAATTTCACTGGCTGCCGGCTTGGGATCGGCGTAGTACCAAACCGCATTGAGATTGCTCTCGCCGTCAACCTCTAGGCTGTAGTAATTAGCGGTGCCCTTCCAGGGGCAATACGTGGTGGTGTCACTTTCGTGCAGAAATTCACGCCGCAGTGACTCTTCGGGAAAATAGTGATTGCCTTCGACAACTACGGTGTCGTTCGATTCAGCTATAACTTGTTCATTCCAGATGGCTTTCACGGTTGCAATCAGCCCAACACTAGAACCCGGCCTGATTTTTTTGAATTTGCCGGAACTCGGACTTTTCGCGGAGGGGAGCAATCAAGCGGTCCCGGCCCATGGTGATCAAACCCGGATCACGTATTTCCAAAGCAATTTTCAGCCACTTCAGTGCATTCGCCGTATCACCCCATTGAGTGTAGATCTGGATGTACTGATAGGCTGCTGATTCTCCAGCGGACTTCATCAGGGTATCCAGTGCATTTTGTGCCGCCTTCTGATTTCCCAGTTTTTGCTGAAGTATTGCCGTGGCTGAGCTGTGCATAAAATCTACGGGCTCGTCCCTGACAATACTCAAAGCCCGGGCCGCGTCACCTTCAGTTTCAAACACGCACATTGCCAGGCGGTAGCGAATACGACCAGCAAGCGGATCCAATGCCAGCGCTTGCTTCAGCAGATCTTCCAGACCCGAACAATCACCCGCCTGATACATCGTGTTGCCCATGATGATGATGTATTCCAGTGACAAGGGATCCAGCCGGCGGGCCTCACGCAAAGACGCCAGGCTCTCGTCGTAATTTCCCGCGAAGCCTGTGTACTCAGCGTATTGCGCCAGAGTAGCTGCGCTGCCCGGATATCGCCGGACGGCTTCTTCAAGAAGCGCCAATGCGCGTGTCTCTTCCAGCTTAGTCGAGTATATTCGCGCTCTGGCGACCAGCGCCTGCTCACTACCGGGCGCAACCCGCTCAATTTCAGCCGCATAAAAATTCATACGTTCAGCGGAATCTGCAAAGGCAATAAATCCATTCCGGTGAATTCGATCCCACGTGTTGAACGCACCCCAACTCGCTTCCATGTAGTCGGGATCAATCTCCAATGCCCTCTCAAAATGACCTTTCGCGGTGTTCAGACCTTCCTGCTTGTCCGGGTTATTTCGCAAAGCAAACATTCCGCGTAGATACGCCTCGTAAGCTTCAGCATTATGACTGCTTGAGGCAGTCACAACGACCTTGTCGCCGTCACCGCTCTGGTCCGGCCCCAACAAGGTAACCTGTAGTGCCTGGATTACCTGATCGGCTATTTCTTCCTGAATGGCAAAGATGTCATCCAATTCCCGGTTAAATGTCTCGGACCACAAGTGAAATCCATCGGATGTCTTGATCAACTGTGCGGTGATACGAACCCGGTTACCGGCTTTTCGAACGCTGCCCTCAAGAACATTAGCGACACCGAGCATGCGCCCGATTTCACGTAAATCCTGGTTGTGCCCCTTAAAAGCAAAAGAGGAAGTCCGGCCCGTAACCTGAAGGCCCCCCATACGAACCAGGGCATTGATCAACTCCTCACTCAAGCCATCTGAGAAATATTCATTTTCCGGATCACCACTCATGTTTACGAAAGGCAGTACGGCTATTGAGTGCTGATCAGGCGCCGTTCCGGGTGAGCCGACAGTATTCTTAACAGACCCATCGTCATCAGCAGTACCGATCTTCGCATCTGCTGATTCCTCCATGGAAACTGCTACTGCAACCGGTACCGCCCGCTTCTCTGGAATCAAACGGTCAACAATCATGCCCCCGATGGCCAATACCAGCAGAACTACGATCGTGATGTTCATTTTGCCGCCGGTGTGCGGCGTTACGGACTGGTCGCGATCCACATCACGCTCCAGTTTGATCCCTTGCGGGGTCATTTCGAATAACCAGGAAAAAAACAGTGCAATCGGAAAACCGAGAGCCAACATA
>SMVB01138753.1_pt1 | contig 19649 bp, 18 predicted proteins | sample 2456461 | NCBI WGS metagenome assembly SMVB01 (sample SAMN11095934, study PRJNA526329) | marine sediment metagenome | biome: Marine sediment; feature: Surficial sediment; material: Deep marine sediment; isolation source: Hadal surficial sediment | place: Pacific Ocean | collected 2014-05 | depth...
CGGCGAACAGATAGGCGTGGGTGATCTTGTCATCGGTGATCTCGCGCAACAGTGTGTCAACGACGTGGTCCTGGCCAATTATCTCGGAGAACTGCTGCGGGCGGTACTTGCGGTAGAGAGCTTGGTAACGCATTGAGTCTGAGCGTAGTGAGCCGTGCCGCGCGATATGTCGGCGGTGTAGGCTTTGCCGTTCATAGAAATAGAACCGCGACAGGGCTGATTGGGAGGACCAAGAATGAGGAACCACGACCGTTCGACCCCGCTCCGACGGGCTACCTGGCGTGTTCTGGCTCTGGTCATAGGCCTCTCTCTGGTGGCGGCGGCTTGCGGCACCGACGAGGGGGATGCACCGGAAGGCGGCGACATCGAGGAGATCATCTGGGCGCTGCCCGAGATTCCCGACACGCTCTTCGTGCCCTTTGCCTGGACCACGTACGAGGGTGCCATCATGGCTCTGGCCCAGGAAGGGCTGCTCGCGTTCGGCGACGATCTCGCTCTCACTACCGCCGTCGCCGACTCCTGGGAACAGAAGGATGACCTCACCTATGTGTACACGCTTCGCGACGGCGTCAAGTTCCACGACGGCAGCGATGTAACCGCCCAAGATGTGGCAGCGTCGATGCGGTGGCACCTCGACGAGCAGGCCGGATCCCAGCTCGGGGTCTTCTATGCGTCGGTGGACACGATCGAGGCCACCGGCGACCGGGAAGTCACGGTGATCTTGACGACCCCCGACGTGCAGTTCCAGTACACCCCGGCGCATATGGCCGGGTTCATCTTCAAGGAGAGCCAGTTGGCGGAAATCGACACCCTGGGGTCGCCGGACAACCTGCCCATCGGCACCGGCCCGTACCGGGTGGTCGAGTTCATCCCACAGGATCGAGTCGTGCTGGAGCGCTTCGACGACTACTGGGGCACTATTGGTCCGGTGAAGCGAATCGTGATCACGGGCATCCCCGATTCACAGACCCGACTGCTGGCGATGCGCGACGGTGAGATCGACGGCACGTTCGATGTACCGCTCTCCGAGGTGGATCAGTGGGAGGCCCTGGACAACACCGACGTGATCACCTCGCCGTCATTGGGCATCGACCTGTTCACCATGGACTACGAGACCCCTCCGTTCGATGACATCCATGTGCGGCGGGCCATTGCCCACTCGCTGGACCAGGAAGGGGTGGTCGCAGCCGTGCTGCAAGGCAAAGGCGCCGGTGCATTGGTCGTCAACCCGCCCGGCATGTGGGCCGGGGTCAGCTCCGAGTCGGACGTCCAGTCCTTCTACAGCACCCTTCCTCGGTACGAGTTCGATCTGGAGAAGGCCGCAGCCGAGCTAGCGCAATCGTCGGTACCCGACGGCTTCGAGTTCACCCTGCAGGTCCCCGAGCTGCCGAATCTCCTCAACTCCGCTCTGGTGCTGTCGGAGAGCCTGAGCGAGATCGGGATCACGATGAATGTCGAACAGGTCGACTTCGGCACCTGGCTCGACGCCTACTTCGGTCACGAGCCCGGCCTCGGCATGCAGGCTATGGAGTGGTTCCCCGACTTCGCCGATCCGGTGAACTACCCGTTCCTGTTCCTGCACAGCGACCAGGCCATTGTCGACGGGGTCAACGCGTCGAACTACAAGAATGATCGGGTCGATGAGCTGATCGACATCGCCCAGGGGGAGTCGGACCCGGCGAAACGGGAGGCGGCCCTGCAGGAGATGTTCCGGATCACCGCAGATGAGGTAGCAGTGCTGAACATCGTCTGGCCGGACTCGGCAATGGCGATCAGCTCCGACCTGCGGTTCGATGGCTACACCGCCTTCTGGTACAACATTCCGTGGGCGATCCGAGGTCTCGGAACCAAGTAGCGGGAACCCTGATACGGAAAGCGCAAAGCCCGGGACCGGCATCCGCTACGGATCCCGGCTCCAGGGCCGGGCGGCTGGCGTGATGTGACTGACCGTTTCGAAGATCTGCTCGCCGTGGTCCTCGGCACTTCCCATCTCACCGACCTTTCCGTCTCGGCAGACGGAGGACGGGCCGCCGTGGTCGTAGAGCCGGCCTTCCAGGAGCGCGGCAGGAGCGCAGCAAGCCGAGTGTGGGTCGTCGGCGACGATGGGAGCCCAACCCAGGCGACCGACGGACCTGGATCCGATCGGTTCCCGCGCTGGTCGCCAATCGACGAACGCCTCGCCTTCGCTTCGGACCGTGATCACGCCGGCCGACAATCCCTCTACTTGCTGCCAGAGATCGGAGCCGAAGCGCAGCCGCTGGGAACGGTCGATGGCTTTGTCGAGGACGTCGCCTGGGCGCCGGATGGCGACTCCGTGCTCGTGCTTGCCGCCGATGCGGGTCTCGACGCCGCCGCCGTCGATAGTGCGGTGAAGCTGCGGGAGGCGGATCAGGATCCCAAGGTCGACCGCCCATCGGCTGCCAGGCGGCGGCTGTTTCGCGTCGACGCCTCCACTGGTGCAACCGAGGAGGTGGGTCCCTCCGCATTGAGCATCTGGGAGTTCGACGTGCTCGACCGAGCTACCGCGGTGGCGGTGGTGTCCGAGGATCCGACCGAGCGGGGCTGGTATAGAGCGCATCTCGCCATCATCGACTTGGCCGGCCGCACCCACCGTGAGGTGTATCGACCGAGATGGCAGATCCAGTCGCCGGCAAGCTCACCGTCGGGTCGCTGGATAGCGACGACGGAGGGCTGGGCCAGCGACCGGGGCCTGGTCGCCGGTCAGATCAAGGTCATCGACACCGAAACCGGCAAGATCGTCGACCTCGATTCGGATACCGGAGACGTCACCTGGGTCGAGTGGAGAGACGATCACTCCCTCTGGTTCGCCGGATGGCGCGACATGGGGTCGAGCATCGGCTTGGTCGATGTCAACGGGACCGTCGAGTGGCGCCAAGACGAAGCTGCCACGGTGGGGAGAAGCAGCTTCCTCGGGAGCATTTCCCCTGCACCCGGAAATGGTCTTCAGATTTTTGCCATCCGAGAAGCCGATCGTCAACCACCGGAACTGGTGACGGGAGAAATCGGCGAGGACAGCTGGGTGCCGGTTTCTGACTTCAATGGCGGAGCCCTCGACGGCGTCGCGAGCTACCCCGACATCGAGGAGGTCGAATGGGAGGGTGCCGACGGCGAGACGATCCAGGGCATGCTGGTGGTACCACCCGACGCGGAGACGCCGTTACCGCTCATCGTCAATGTTCACGGCGGACCGACCTATGGGTGGAAGCACTCGTTCGACCCCGGCTTCAGCCTCCCGCTTTCCGGCGCCGGGTTTGGCGTGCTCCTACCCAATTACCGCGGCAGCACCGGCCGCGGGCAGCGCTACACCCGGCTCAATATCGGCGATCCCGGTGGCAAGGAGTTCGAGGACATCACCAGCGGCGTCGCCTATTGCGTGGATCGGGGCATCGCCGACGCCGAGCAGGTCGGGATCATGGGCACCAGCTACGGCGGCTACATGACCGCCTGGGCGGTCGCAACCAGCCGTCTGTTCTCCGCCGCGGTGATGATCTCCGGCATCTCCGATCTCCTCAGCTGTTACCACACCTGCAACAACTCGTCGTTCTACGAGCTGATCCTGGGGGGCAGCCCTTACGATCAGGCCGATTTGAAGATGTACCTCGAGCGTTCCCCGATCGTGCATGTCGCCGGCGCCACCACTCCGACGCTGCTGCTGCACGGCGCCGACGACCTGTGTACCCCGCTGGGGCAGGCCCAGGAGTTTTACCAAGCGCTGATCGACCACCAGGTCCCAGCCGAGCTCGTGGTGTACCCGCACGAGGGTCACGGATTCCGCGAGCGGGACCACCAAATCGATGCCTGGCACCGAATCCGCAATTGGTTCGACCTCCATCTCACCGGGAGCGCATCGTGAGACGGGATGGCATCGGCTGGTACATCCTCCGTCGCCTGCTCATCGCCTTGCCGCTCCTCATCCTGATCACCCTCGGGGTGTTCGCTCTCATCCACATTGCGCCGGGCAGCCCGGAGCGTTCGCTGCTGGGCGCCCGTGCGGCGTCACCGGAGACCCTCGCCGCCATCAGGGCGAAATGGAACCTTGACCAGCCTTTCCTCATCCAGTATCTCCTCTGGCTGAAGGGGGTCGTCAGCGGTGATCTCGGTAACTCCATCCTGTCGAACCAGCCGGTTACCGATGCCATCCGACAGCGGCTGGGGCTTACCGTCTACCTAGGCGCCTATGCGATCTTGATCGCCATCGGGCTCGGCATCCCGCTCGGCATGTGGGCGGCCTTGCGGCGCGGCTCGGTGATCGACCGCACGGTGGTGGGTGTCTCCGTGCTCGGAGTGAGCGCCCCGGCCTTCGCCACCGGACTCCTGCTGCTGTACGTCTTCTCCGTGCTTCTCGGCTGGTTCCCGACTTTTGGCTCCGGCGAAGGTTTCCTCGACCGCGGCTGGCATCTGACCCTACCCGCGGTGGCGCTCGCCCTCTCCCTGATGGCGCTGATCGTCAAGATCACCCGCGCCGCCATGATCGACGAGCTCGACCAGGACTACGTCGCCTTTGCCCGCGCCCGCGGGCTTCCCCCCCGCTACGTGCTTGGCCGGTACGTACTCAAGAACGCGCTGATCCCGGTCGTCACCGCCGCCGGCCTCATCGTGGTTGTCCTGGTCGGGGGAGCGGTGCTGGTCGAGGTGACCTTCGGGTTGGAAGGCCTGGGCACCTTTCTCGTCGATTCGGTGACGCGGCGCGACATCCCGGTGATCCAGGGTCTGGTGCTGCTGACCGCGGTGTTCGTGATCGTGGTGAACCTCGGTCTCGATGTGCTCTACACCGTCATCGATCCGAGGATTCGGTTCGAAAAGGCGGATGCCTGATGGCAGAGGCCCTCGAACTGAAGCGCACCGAGGAGGTTCGTCGCTCCCGTGTTCCGATCTCGATCGCGTTCTCGATCGCCTTCATGGCGTTGATCGTGGTATTCGCCATCTTCGGCGGCGCCCTTACCCCACACGACCCTGCCGAGCAGCGCCTGTTGCTGGGCGACGTACCGCCAACTGCCGAGTTCTGGGCTGGGACCGACAACCTGGGCCGGGACGTGGCGTCTCGGTCGATCATCGGAGCGAGGACCGCCCTCATCGGGGCCGTGGTCGTTTCGGTTGGGGCATTCGCCATCGGCACCTTGCTCGGGCTGACCTCGGGCTACCTGGGAGGGGCGGTGGATTCGGCGGTCATGCGCTGGGCCGACTTCATGCTGGCCCTGCCCGGTCTGCTGATCGCCATCGTGGTGGTCGGTGTCATCGGAGGGGGATTTTGGATCGCGGTGCTGGTGCTCATCGTTCTGTTTGCCGCGCCCGACACCAGAATCGTGCGCAGCGCCGTCCTCGAACAGCGCACGCTTCCCTACATAGAGGCAGCGCGGACCCTGGGCGTTTCCAAGCCGCGGGTGATATTCGGCCACATCCTCCCCAACATCCTTCCGATCATCTTTGCCTACGTGGTCCTCGACTTCGCCTTCGCCCTGGTCAGCCTGGCCGCGCTGTCCTTCCTCGGCCTCGGAGTGCAACCGGGCGCCGCCGACTGGGGACGCATGCTCGCTGAGAACAAGAGCATCCTATTCACCAACCCTTGGGCAGCCCTGGTACCCGCACTCCTGCTCGTGCTCACCGCGGCCAGCATGAACCTGATCGGTGACTGGTTCTACGACCGATTCTCCCTGACGCAGTGACCGACACTCCGCTCCTCGAGGTCAACGATCTTCGTATCTCTTCCACTGCGGGGGGAGCGCGGCAGGCGATCACGACGGGCACCAATCTCACAGTGTGGCCGGGCGAGACCGTTGGCATCGTCGGCGAGTCGGGGAGCGGCAAGTCGATGACGGCCCGGGCCATAGTCCGTCTGTTGCCGCCAGGGGTTTCGGCGACGGGCGAGGTGATCTTCGACGATCGCGACCTCCTCGACCTGACGGAGCGGGACATGATGAAGATACGCGGCTCGGGAATCTCGATGGTGTTCCAGGATCCGTTCACCATGCTCAATCCGCTGCTTCGCTGCGGGAACCATGTCGAGGAATCGCTTGTCGACCGCCGCCGGCTCTCGAAAGCCGAGCGCAACGACGAGGTCATGCGGCGGCTCGCCGAAGTCGGCATTGATGGTGAGCAGGTCGCCCGCCGCTACCCGTTCCAACTCTCCGGAGGTATGCGACAGCGGGTCGGGCTTGCCGCCGCCCTCGCCCGCGATCCGGAGCTGCTCATCGCCGACGAGCCAGCGACGGCACTGGATGTGACCACCCAGGCTGAGATCCTCGAGCTGCTCAGCTCGGTGCAGCAGGACCGCGGGATGGGTGTGATCCTCATAACCCATGATCTGCGAGTGGCTTTTTCGGTATGCGATCGGGTCTATGTGCTCTACGCAGGCTCGTTGCTCGAGGTCGCCGAGGCGGAGGCGATGGAGCGCGAGCCGCTGCATCCCTACTCGCTCGGCCTGCTGCTGTCCGAGCCGTCTGCCGACCGCCGCCAGCCCGAGCTCGTCGCCATCGAGGGGTCGGTGCCCAGCCCCCAAGAGGTCGCCGGCAGCTGTAGCTTCGCTCCTCGCTGTTTCTGGGCGGCCGATGAGTGCTGGCAAGGATCGCCTCCTCTCCACGAGGTGGAGTCCGGCCGTTTCAGCGCCTGTATCAGGATTGGTGAGATCCGGTCCGAGATGCTCCAGCTCCGTAGCTCGGCGGCGGAGCACACCGAAGCGGTTCCGGTGATCGAGATCGTGGACCGGCCGCTCATCTCTGTCGAGGACGTATCAAAGACGTTCAGCGCAGAGGGGCGGGATGTCCATGCATTGAGCGGGGTGTCGATGGTGTTCAACCGGGAGGAGAGCGTCGGCCTGGTCGGTGAGTCGGGGTCGGGAAAGACGACGCTCGGCCGCTGCTTGGTGGGTCTAGAGACGCCGACGTCGGGCACGATCGAGATCGCCGGCATCGACGCTTCCAACTATCAGAAGCTGCGATCGCAGGATCGCACCCAACTGCGCAGCACCGTCCAGGTGGTCTTCCAGGATCCGTACTCGTCGCTCAACCCGCGCCACACCGTTGCCAGAACCCTCCAGGAGGCGATTCGGCTGCACGCCAACGGCAACGGCTCGAACATGTCGAGCATGGTGGAGGCCTTGCTCGATCAGGTGGGCTTGCCTGCGGCCTACGCCGGTAGGAAGCCGGCCAGCCTCTCCGGAGGTGAGCGGCAGCGGGTCGCTATCGCCCGTGCCCTCGCCGTCCGGCCCGAGTTTCTCGTGTGCGACGAACCCGTGTCCGCCCTTGACGTATCGGTGCAGGCGCAGATCCTGAACCTGTTCAAGAGCCTGCGCGAGGAATTGGGGATCGGCTACCTCTTCATCACCCACGATCTGGCGGTGGTGCGCCAGATCGTCGAGCGGGTTTACGTGCTGTATCAGGGCGAGGTGGTGGAGGAGGGTCCGGTCGATGAGCTTTTCGACAACCCGCAGCACTGGTACACGAAGAAGCTCATCGCCTCAATACCGTAGCGCCGGCTTCGCCGGCGCCGTATTACGTATTACGTATTACGTATTACGTATTACGACCACCTCGCGTTTGGTTTCGTAATACGTTGTACGTAATACGTAGGGCGTCCTAGAGGCCTGCCAAGGCCTCTAGGACTCGGTCGACTTCGTCGACGGTGTTGTAATGCACAAACCCAATCCGGACCAGGCCGCCCTCATCCGCCACCCCGAGGCGGCGCATCACCTCAACTGCGTAGTAGTCGCCTGACCATACGAAGATCCCTTGGTCACCGAGGCGGCGGGACACCTCGGCCGGGGGCACGCCTCCTACATCGAGGGCGAACGTCGGCGTCCGTCCCTCTGCGGTTGGCCCGCCATACAGCGTCACCCGGTCCATGGCATTGATACCGTCGAGGAAGCGCTCAGAAAGAGTCCTTTCATACTCGCCGATGGCCGTCATAGACGAGACCAGGCGACGCCGCAAGGTTTCACCTTCACCCAGGGATGCGAGGTAGTCGATCGCGGCCGCCACCCCGGCCAGGCTCTCGAAGCTCTGGGTCCCCGTCTCCCACTTGCCAGGCGGCTTGTTCGGTGCGGGCCGAAGCTTGTAAGCGTCCAGTTCGTGCAGGATTTCGCTCCGCCCGTACAGGCATCCGGTGTGTGGCCCAAAGAACTTGTAGGCGGACGCCACCAGGAAGTCGGTGCCGGTGGCTGCGACGTCGACTAGGCCGTGCGGCGAGTAATGAACTGCGTCGACGTAGGTGAGGGCGCCGGAGCGGTGGGCGTCCGCAACGACGGATCCGATATCGACGATCGTTCCGACCGCATTAGAGGCGTGAGTGAAGGCGACCAGCCGGGTTCGCCCGTCGAGCAAGCTGCTCAACGCTTCTGCCTGGAGGCGGCACCCGGTATCGGGGTCGAAGTCGAGCCAGCGCACCTCAGCACCGGTTTCCTGCGCCGCCCGCACCCAGGGCCACACGTTGCCGTCATGATCCAGACGGGTGAGCACGATGTTGTCGCCCGGCTCCCAGGTCGCGGCGAGAGCCCTGCTCACTGCAAAAGTGAGCGAGGTCATGTTCTGACCGAAGGCGATCTCATCGGGCGAGGCGTTGAACAGCGCGCCGACCGCGCCCCTGGCCGATTCGGTGAGGGCGTCGGTCTCTCGTGAGGTGACGAACGGGCCCCCCAGGTTGCTGCCACCGGCGCGGAGGAACCCCCCAATCGCCTCGATCACCCGATCTGGGACCTGGGTGCCTCCGGGACCGTCGAGGTACGCCGCCGGCCGATCACCCACGGTGCGGAGCAGCGCAGGGAACTGCGCCCTGGTCGCGTCGACGTCGATAGGCATTGAGGCCAAGGTAGCAAGTACCGGAGTACCCGGATCTATCCGGCAGTCCTCTACTCTTCCCGTATGGCTCAACGCCCTGGAAACGACATGCGCAAGCTCATGGAGCAGGCACAGCAGGTGCAATCACAGCTGGCCGCGGCTCAGGAAGAGCTCTCCGCCAAGACCTACCAAGGGACCGCAGGCGGGGGTGCGGTCACCGTGTTGGTGAGCGGGGCGGGAAGGCTGGTCTCGGTCGACTTCGAACCGACGGTCCTCGATCCCGAAGATCCTGAGATGGCAGGGGACCTCGTCGTTGCTGCGGCCAACCAGGCCTTTGCGGCCGCCACCGAGGATGCAGCCAACTCAATGGGCGACCTCGGCGAAGGTATGGATCTTGGCGGGTTGCTCGGCTGATGTTCGAGCCGCCGGTACAGCGCCTCATCGACGAGCTGGCTCGTTTACCCGGCATCGGGCAGAAGTCTGCACAACGCCTGGCCTTCCATATTCTCAACGTCGACGAAGTCGACGCCACCCGTCTCGCCGACGCCATCGTCGAGATGCGCAGAGACGTCCGGCTGTGCAGCCGCTGCTTCAACGTGACCGCCGACGAAGAGTGTTCGATCTGTCGCGATCTGCGCCGCGACCCGGCGATGATTTGTGCCGTCGAGCGCGCCCAGGACATCCCGGTCCTGGAGAAGACACATGAGTTCAACGGCCGCTACCACGTCCTTGGGGGGGCGATCTCTCCAATAGCCGGCGTCGGGCCCGACCAGCTCCGGGTCGCTGAGCTGGTGAACCGGGTCGAGGCGGAGTCGGTCGAGGAAGTGATCGTTGCCACCAACCCGACCATGGAGGGGGACACGACCGCGTTGTATCTAGCCCGGTTACTGAAGCCGCTCGGCGTCACTGTGACGCGGCTGGCGTCCGGTCTCCCCGTCGGCGGAGACCTCGACTACGCCGACGAGATCACGCTCGGCCGTGCCCTGGTTGGGCGCCAAGAGCTCTGAATGCGGGCTCCTCGTCCACAACGTGCTTCGTGATACGGTCGGTACGTAATACGGTCGGTATGTAATACCGACGTCAGTCCGGCAAGACCCTGACGATCAAGGCATCACCTTGACCCCCGCCACCGCACAGGGCCGCACCTCCGAGGCCACCGCCTCTGGCACGGAGGGCGTTGATAAGCGTCACCACGATCCGAGCTCCCGAGGCACCAAGGGGATGGCCGAGTGCGATCGCGCCTCCGTTGACATTGACCTTTTCGCGCGGGAGATCGAGCAGGTGAGAGGAGTGCAGCGCGACCGAGGCATAGGCCTCATTGATCTCGACGAGGTCGAGATCGGCAGGGGTGAGGTCGGACCGTTTCAGCGCGATCTCCAGTGCCTCCGCGGGGCGTGCGTGCAAGCTGGTATCGGGCCCGGCGGTCTGCCCGTAGGCAATGATCTCGGCAAGGATCGGAAGACCGGCCGCCTCGGCGGCGCCGCGGTCGGCAACTACGAGGGCGGCGGCGCCGTCTGATATCTGCGATGCGTTCCCCGCCGTGATCGTCCCATCCTTGACGAAGGCGGGTCGCAGGCCGGCCAGGATCTCCTCCGTCGTTTCAGACCGTATCCCCTCATCGACTTCGACGACGATGGGGTCTCCCTTCCGCTGTGGCACAGAGACCGCCACGATCTCATCGGCGAACGCCCCGGATTCGGTGGCGGCTGCTGCCCTGGCGTGACTCTCGGCGGCCCACGCATCCTGCTCGACGCGGCCGATCTCGTATTTGGCGTTCTTCTCGTCTGTTGCTTCGCCCATGAGCAGATGGTCCAAGGCACACAGCAGTCCGTCCTCGTTGAGGGTGTCCTTCAATATCGCATCTCCATACCCGAGGCCGGATCGGGCCCCATTGAGAAGATAAGGGGCGTTGGTCATCGACTCCATTCCGCCGGTCATCACGATCTGTGACTCACCGGCGGCGATGCGCATGGCGGCGTCACCGATGGTGGCCATGCCGGATAGGCAGACCTTGTTGATCGTGGTCGACGGGACGGTCATCGGGATGCCGCCGGCGACCGCTGCCTGTCTGGAGGGCAGCTGACCTTGACCTGCCTGGATCACATGGCCGAAAAGGACCTCGTCGATGGCGTCGCCGGTGATGCCGGCGCGCTCCAGGGCCGCTTCGATGGCAACTGCGCCCAGGTCCATAGCGGAGAGGGAGGAAAATGCTCGGCGGAACTTCCCGATCGGAGTCCGGGCGATCGATGATATGACGCTTGGCATTGGGGCGGCCCTTCCGTTGTCCTTGACCCGAATGCTACCGGGGTGATGAGCCGTGGAAGAGGTGACCTAGGGCTGTTGAGCCCTATCCGGAGGGATCTGGGCGGCGGCGTCGAAGACGCTGGATCGCATCGGCGGGGCGGTGGTACGCGGCCGCGCTGCCTGGACCCATGAACTGGGCCGCGGAACCGGAGGTACGGTCGCCTTGGTGTCGGCGTCGGCGGCCTCCGCATGGGCGATGACGGCGGCGATGGCGGCGGCATGTGCCGGCCCTGCGCCACCCTTGATCTCGATGATCTTGCTCACGGCTTCACCTCGACGAGTTCGATGAGGGTACCGGCGAAGGCTGACGGGTGTACAAAGGCAATGCGATTGCCACCGCCTCCGATCCGTGGCGTCTCATCGACGAGCCGCGCCCCACCCTCTCGGAGGTGAGCCAGCGCTATGTCCAGATCCGGTACGGCGAGCGCAAGGTGATGGAGCCCTTCGCCACGGGTGGCCAAGAATCGCCCGACAGGAGAATCGGCTTCCAGGGGCCTGAGGAGCTGGATGTGCGATCCGCCGACGGCGATCATCGCTTCCTCCACGCCCTGTTCGGCAACGATCTCGCGGCTGATCGGCTCTGCCCCATATTGGGCGCTGAACTCGGCGATGGCACTGTCGAGGTCGGTGACGGCGATCGCCACGTGGTCGATGTTGTACGGAAGCATCGGCGGGAGCCTATATCGAGATCGCGCGACGAGCGGTGAACCGGACCCGTCGCGAGCCAACTTGCTCCCCGCCCGGGGGGAGTCTCGACCGTAGGGAGGGGAGGGGGGTCAAGCCGTGGTCGCGGACCAATTTGTTGCTCCCCCTCAGGGGGGAGTCCCGACGGTAGGGAGGGGAGGGGGGTCAAGCCGTGGTCGCGACAGCGGTCTGACCCCCGCCGCCTCGCTCCGCTCGGCACCTCACCCCGAGGGAGAGGTAACGAGTCCCCCAAGCTCGCGACTTGTGACTTGCGACCTCCGCCTTGCGACCTGCGACTTGCGACTTGCGACTCAAACCCTTCTTTCTTCCAGGTCGCTCAGCGCTGAGTCCGGCACCACGAGGTCCCCTTTTCCCGTACCCACCTTCAGCCCTGGCTTGCCAGCGCCGTGGTAGTCGGATCCCCCCGTTGCTACGAGCCCGAGGTCGCTGGCGAGCGCGGCCAGGTGTTCCCGCAGGCTCGGTGCGTGCTCTGGGTAAAACGCCTCGAGCCCGGTGAGGCCTGCGTCGCCCAGCTCCTCGAACAGCGCCGGATAGGTGCTCGCGTTCATGTCGATCGTGTACGGATGAGCGACCGAGGTCACCGCCCCCGAGGCGGTTGCGAGTTGAATTGCTTCCTTTGCGCTGAGCCTGGGCCGCTGCACGTACGCCACACCGCCGTTGCTCAGCAGGCCGTCGAACGCCTCCGCCCTAGATGCAATCAGGCCCTTGGCCACGAGCGCGTCGGCGATGTGGGGCCTACCCACCGCCTCCCCTGCGGTCTGGGCGGCAACGTCGTGCTCTTCGATGTCATAACCCAGCTCGCGTAGACGGGCAAGGATCTCCACATTGCGACGGCGTCGACCAGCTCTCAGCTCAGCGAGACGGTCCTGGAGCGGCCCGGTGCCGGGTTCGAGGAAGTAGGCCAACAGGTGGATCTTGACGTTTTCGTGGTCGACGGACAGCTCGACGCCGGCTACCAATCGCGGCCCTGCGCTGCCGGCTGCGGCCCTCGCCTCTTCTATCCCGGACAGCGTGTCGTGATCGGTGAGGGCGATCGCGCTCAACCCTGCTTCATTGGCCAGGCGAATCAACTCGGCCGGGCTGTCCGTGCCGTCCGATTCCTCCGAATGGGTGTGGAGGTCAACGGCCACTCAGCGGAAAAAGACGGTGAAGGCGACGAGCGAGCCGGCGATCAGGACGGCGTAGATCGCCCACTTCTTGATGCGGGCGTAGGCATCTTGGCGCCGCTTGACCTTGGCCTCGTTGGCCTTCTTCTCCTCACGGTTCGCCCGTTGGCGATCACGCTTGTCGGTTGCCATCGTCACGAGCGTAACCGGTCCGCGGTGGCCGTGATCGGCCGGAAGAGGCGTCGCTGAGCATCGTCGTGTCCCGGATCTTCCTCGGTGTGAAAGGAGACTCGTGCGACAAGAGAAACGAGCCGAGACCGGTTGAATCCGGTCCCCGCCCTACACTTTGTGCGCTATGGCCCTGGTCGTCCAGAAGTTCGGTGGCACCTCTCTTGCGGATGCGGATCGCATCAGGCATGTCGCCGAGCGCGTCACCGAGAACCACACCGCCGGCAGTCGGGTCGTTGTGGTGGTCTCGGCGATGGGAGAGACCACCGATGAGTTGATCGGTCTGGCAGGGAACGTGTCGGAGCGGGCCCACCCCCGTGAGATGGACATGCTCCTGACCGCCGGGGAACGGATTTCGATGGCGCTGGTGGCCATGGCTATCGAGGATTATGGAGTTCCCGCGGTGAGTTTCACCGGGTCACAGGCGGGCATCCTCACCACCTCGGTGCACGGCAAGGCCGAGATCGTCGACATCACCCCGTTCCGGGTGAGAGATGCCCTCGACGAGGGCAAGGTCGTCATCGTCGCCGGCTTCCAGGGCGTGAGCCCCGACTCGAAGGACGTCACCACCCTGGGAAGGGGCGGATCCGATGCCACGGCGGTGGCGCTCGCCGCGGCCCTCGGCGCAAATGTGTGTGAGATCTACACCGATGTGGACGGCATCTTCACCGCCGACCCGCGACTGGTTGCCGCCGCCCGAAAGCTCGACGAGATCTCCTACGAGGAGATGTTGGAATATGCCGGCGCGGGGGCAGGGGTGCTGATGCCGCGAAGCGTCGAATACGCGTTGCGGCACGACATTCCGATCCATGTCCGGTCATCGTTTCACGATGGCGTGGGAACATGGGTCAAGGAGGAAACGATGGAAGAGCCGGCGGTCAGGGGTGTCGCTCACGACGATGCGGAGACGAAGCTCACCATCCACGGCGTGCCCGACCGGCCCGGCGTAGCCGCCGCGCTCTTCGAGGAGATCGCCGAGGCCGGCGTCAACGTAGATATGATCATCCAAAACGTCAGCATCGACGGATTTGGTGACATCTCGTTCACGGTGCCGGCCGAAGCGGCGGATGCCGCCCGCAAGGCAGCGGAGGGCGCGGCACAGGCGGTCGGCGCCAGCAGTGTCGATGTCGATGACGATCTCGCCAAGATCTCTGTGGTCGGAGCCGGTATGAAAACAGAGACGGGTATAGCGGCGAGGGTGTTTCGGATCCTGTCCGACGCCGGCATCAACATCGAGATGATCTCGACCTCCGCGATCCGCGTTTCATGTCTGGTCCGCGCCGCAGACGCCGAGAACGCCGTCCGCGCCCTGCACGAGGGGTTCGTTGAGGTGGTGTCGTGAACCGGCTCGCCAATCCGTCGATTGCGGTGGTCGGCGCCACCGGAGCCGTCGGTCGCACCATACGCTCGATCCTGGCCGAGCGCGAGTTCCCGGCGTCGGCGATCCGGCTCATCGCTTCCGCCCGCTCCGCCGGCGCCGTCGTCGACACACCGTGGGGCGAAGTTGTGGTGGAGGATCTCGCCACTGCCGACCCGGCGGGCATCGACATCGCCCTGTTCTCAGCCGGAGGAGAGCGGTCGAGGGAGCACGTGCCCCGATTCGTTGCCGCAGGGGCGACGGTCATCGACAACTCGTCAGCGTTTCGTATGGACGCCGACGTGCCGCTGCTGGTGGCTCAGATCAACGACGCCGCCATCGCTGACCACCAAGGCATCATCGCCAACCCGAACTGCACGACGATGACGCTGATGATGGCGGCCGGCCCCCTCCACGCTGCGGCACCGATAGACCGACTCAGCGTTGCCTCCTACCAGGCGACGGGAGGGTCGGGCAGGCGAGGTATCGATCTGCTCGCCGAAGAGATCGCAGCGCTTGGGTCCGACGTAGATGCACTGGTCGGCGGCGGCTGGACCGACCCCGGCAACGATCTATACGCCAGACCGATCGGGTACAACGTCGTGCCACTGGCCGGGTCGATCACCGAAGACGGCTATACCGACGAGGAGTGGAAGCTGGTCAACGAGACCCACAAGATCCTGGACGCACCCGGGATCCGGGTAGAACCGACATGCGTTCGTGTGCCGACCATGGTCGGTCACGGCATCGCCGCCACCCTGTTCTTCGAGCGCCCGATGGAGCTGGAAGAGGCGAGTGGCCTGCTGTCGACGGCGCCGGGATTGCAGGTTTGGAGCGACGAGAAGGTTCCGACCCCGCTGGATTCGGCGGGGATCGACGACGTTTTGGTTGGAAGGGTGCGACAGACCATCGGCGAGCCGGGTGGCATCAGCCTGTGGGTGGTCGGCGACAACCTGCGCAAGGGCGCCGCGTTGAACGCAGTGCAGATCGCAGAGTTACTGCTGGCGTAGCAGCACTCCGTGCCGCGTATTACGTATTACGTACATCGTATTACGAGTGCTGGTCGTGTGTCCGATACGGCGAAGCGGGGGCCAGTGGTAGCTCCTCATACAGCTCGACCCGGTTGCCCTCCGGGTCGCGGATGCGGGCGTGTCTCCCGCCCTCCGCCGGGTCGGCGCTATCCAGGAATACTCTGGCGATCCCTTGAGCACCGGGCATGGGTCGCCTCCTTGTGGACTCGCGGCGAGCCTAGGCGCGACGAAGCCCCACCACAGAAGGCGGGGCTTCCGTCGGGACGGCCGGATTCGAACCGGCGGCCTCATCGTCCCGAACGATGCGCGCTACCAAGCTGCGCCACGTCCCGAATGTGTGCAGTGTACCGCCGTCGCCGGATCGGCCGCCGCGGCCCTACGAACCCAGGGCTCGTAAGTCCGGTAGGCGACCCTGCGGGCCCAAAGTTCAGCGGTATCCAAGCCTGTTCCCTCCAACCTTGGGCTGTGAGGGCCCGAAGGCGGCCCTGGGAGCCCCGGGTTCGCAGGGCCGGTGTCTACGAAGTGGACACGTCCAGCCGGTCGACGCGGTTGCGGTCCATTTGCAGGATGGTGAGCTCCACCCCGTCTACCTCCACCGTGTCCCCCTCATCTGGCACCCGTCCGGCCAGTGCCATGAACAGCCCGGCCACGGTGGTGTACGGACCCTCGGGGATCGGTCGCTCGATCTCCTGAGAGAGGTCCTCGACTGCGACGCGGCCATCGGCGATCCAGTTCTGGCTCCCGACCCGCACGACGGTGGGAACACCAGGGTCGTACTCGTCCTGGAGCTCGCCGACCAGCTCGGCGAGCAGGTCTTTTGCCGTCACGATGCCTTCGACGCCACCGTGCTCATCGACCACACAGGCAATGGCATAGCGCCGTTGGCGCATGTCGGTGAGCGTTGCGAGGATCGAGGTGGTCTCCGGGATGAAGTTTGGGCGTCGCAACATGCGGTGAATCTCGTTGGAATCCGGCTCGTCGAGCAGGGGCAGGAGATCTTTGACATAGAGCAGGCCGCTCAGGTTGTCCACGTCCCCGTCGATCACCGGGTAGCGAGAGTGGCCGGTGGCGGCGACCGCCTTACGCACGTCATCCATCGTCACCGGTTCCTGGAGAGTGACGAGATCGGGTCGCGGCGTCATCGCCTCTCGCACCGGGCGGTCGGCAAGGTCGAACAGAGCGTCGATGATCTCGCGCTCGACACCCTCGATCTCGCCGCCCTGGAAGCCGAGTTCGGTGAGAGCCTTGATGTCGGCCTCGGTGACACCGTCCTGGTCGGAGCCGACCGGAATGCGCAGCATCCGAAGCAGAAACCCGGTGATCGCCCCGAAAAAGGTGGCGACCGGGGCCAGGACACGCGACAGTTGCCAGATAATTGGCGCAACGGCGAGGGCGAACCGCTCCGGGTAGCGGTTGGCCAGAGTCTTCGGAGTGATCTCGCCAAACACCAGCAGCACCGCGGTCACGACGCCGGTGGCCAGCCACGGTCCCCACTGCGCGCCGATGAGCCCGATGAACAGCGCGGTGGCGACGGCGGCCGCCAGCACGTTGACCAGGTTGTTGGCGACCAGGAGGGTCGCCAACGTCCGCTCTGGGTCGGCGACGAGCTGCTGGACTCGCCGACCCGCCTTGCGCTCGGCATCGAGTTGGTGGACTCGCTCCCTGCCGATACCGATCAACGCTGTCTCCGAACCCGAGAAAAAGCCCGAAGACAGAATGCAGACGCTGAACAACGCCAAGTAGAAGATCTGAACAGCGCTCATCGCATCACCTGGCGGGGGCCGGTACTCGGATCGTCGGTGACGGCGACCCCGGAACTCGTCGCGGTGCTGATCGCCGCCCGTAGCGCCGCCGCGGTGAACGGCTTGGTGACCCAGGCCTGAGCACCCGACCGCCCGGCGAGGAAGGTATCGGCCTGCCGATCCAGCAGCAGCACAACCGGGATCTGCTCGTCGTGAGCCCGGAAGTCCCTAGCGATCGCCATCCCGCCCATCGATCCGACCTGCAGGTCGACGACCGCAACATCGACCGACTCCTTGGCCGCTCGGTCGGCGGCGGAGCCTGGGTCTTCATGGTCGATCAGCTCGTTACCTCGCAAACTCAGCGCAGCGTGGACCTGGTCGCGGTCGCGTACGTCGTCGGTGACGATCAGGACCCGGGACATAGGGACAGAATAGCTATGAGTCGCGAATCGACGACACAGAGGGGGTTTTGGGGGAGTGGGCAGCTGACTTTCGTCTCCACCGCGCCAGCGGAGGAGACGCGAAGCAGCGAAGCTGCTCGGCAGAGGGGGCTTTGGGGGAATGACTGTCCGCGATGTGCTCGGTCGAGGCATCCACCCTCCCAGAGTCCCTTCCGCTCGGCGGCTTTGCCACCTCGGGCCTCCCCACTTCGTGGGACAGGCGAAGACTGACCTGTGACTCGTGACTTTTTGCTCGCGACTTGCGACTTGCGACTCTCTTACCATTCCCCCGTGTTTCGATACATCCTCACCGCGATGGTCTTAGCCGCCAGCCTCTTCGCCTTCTTGGCTTCGTCCTCCGCTCAATCCGATGACCTTCCCATCGTCGTCATCGACGTGAGAAAGCCGATGGATCAGCGGCTGATGGACTTCATCGTCGAGACCATCTCAACCACCAACGCACATCTGTTCGTGCTCAGGGTGGATTCACCTGGCATTTCCTCCGGAGATACCGGCTCGATGTACCGAGCAGTCAACGAAGCGTCGGCTCCGGTTGTGGTTTGGGTTGGAGACCGCCCAGCGGTCGCCTACGGGGGTGCCGCCAGCCTGCTCAACGTCGCCGACATCGGAGCTGCCGCACCGGGGACGAGGATCGGGTACCTTCAGCCGACCGTCGTCACAGGTGGCGCCGACACCGTGCCGTACCGCCCGTCCCACGACGCCGGCGGCGAGGTGAGCCGCGATGAGCTCCGGGACCGCTCGGTCGTGGTCGAGGATCCGATCCCAGGCTATGTCGACCAGGTCGTGCCGACGATCGGCCAGCTCATCGTTGGTCTCGACGGGACGACGGTGGCCCGGGGCGACGATGAGAACCAACGTATTTTCGAGCTGTCGACGGCAACCGCCACAACCCTCCCAGACGGGTCCGAGGTATTGACCCCGAACCGTCAAGTCCAGTTCGTCAAGCCCGGCCTCTGGGATCGCTTTCTCCGGCTCGCCTCCCGCCCGGAGGTGGCGTTCTTCTTCCTCGTCATCGCGATCGCCGCAGCGACCTTCGAGTTCTACGCCGCCGGGCCGGGTATCACCGCGGCCGTCGCCGTTGTTGCGTTCGTGCTCGCGGGTTACGGGATGGCAACGCTTCCGATGTTCTGGCCGTCGGTAGCCGCCACCGTGATCGGCCTGCTGCTCTACACCTGGGATTTCCAGCGCAACCGGATCGGTTGGTGGAGTGCTGTCGGAACGCTCTTGCTGGTGGCCGGTGGCCTTACCTATGTCGACGCCCGTCCGCAGTTTGCTGCCACGTGGTGGATCGTGCTGATCATCGTTGCCGGCATTGCGCTGTTCTACACCGCGGCCCTCACCACCATCGTCAGGTCGCGCTTCTCGACGACCACGATCGGGCGCGACCACCTGATCGGACGCACCGGAACAGCGGCCGACGAGTTGTCGCCGGAGGGTGTTGTGGTCGTCGACGGGGCACGCTGGCGGGGGCGATCGCACCGCGAGGCCGGCATCGCCCCCGGTGATTTGATCCAGGTGCACGGCATCGACGGGATCGTCCTCCTCGTCGATCCTGCGGGTCCCCCCGAGGAACACGGCGAAGGGGAAGAGTGAGGTTCCCGCCCATCGGGCTTCGAGCTAGAGCGCACACCGATGAGTGATCGGTCGTCTCGACAGAAGTGGAGCCGCTGTTTCCCGCTCTCGGCTGCGGGCCGATCGGGCCACGGCTCCGCAAATGAACTCGCCGACAGAAACCGGATCGCGCCCGATTTGTAGTGTGCCATTTTTCCCGCTCCTGGCTACGGCCCGCTCGGGCCACGGCTCCGCAAATTCGCCTGTTAGGCAGAGGACGGATCGCGCCCTTTTTGCGGAGCGCCATTTTCCCGCTCCTGCCGCTTCGCGGCGCGCTCGGGCCACGGCTCCGCAAATTCGTCTCTTAGGAAGAGA